>Ga0255344_1001548_pt1 | contig 30340 bp, 24 predicted proteins | sample wastewater_treat_5_FD_192414 | JGI IMG/M metagenome (GOLD analysis project Ga0255344, IMG submission 192414) | Wastewater microbial communities from Lulu Island WWTP, Vancouver, Canada - plant18 | ecosystem: Engineered > WWTP > Wastewater > Unclassified | place: Canada: Vancouver, British... | reverse complement strand
AGGCATTGCGCGCCGGCAAGGCCAACCTCAAAGACAGCTACGCGGTGGTGAACAACAACGAAGTTTTTCTCCGCGAGATGCACATCAGCCACTATGACCAAGGCAACCGCAATAACCACGAACCGCTACGTGTGCGCAAACTTCTGCTTCATAAGCGTGAAATCCGGAAACTTTACGGCAAATCGAGGGAAAAGGGCCTGACGCTGGTGCCGCTGAAAATGTACTTCAAAAACGGTATCGTGAAAGTAGAAATCGGTGTCGGCCGCGGCAAGAAACTGCATGACCGCCGGCAGGACATCAAAAAACGTGAGGAGCGCCGCTCCATCGCGCGTGATTTCAAATCAAAGCACATCAAAGTTTAAAAATCGGGCATCACCCGATAACGCCAAATCGAAAACCACGGCCGCCCACGGGCAGAGCCGGAAAGAAGGAGACAAAAAATGGAAGGGAAAAAAGTCAGCGAAAGCCGTGTGATCATCGCCCAGGCCATGAATCCGGAAAACGCGAACCCCGCCGGCAACGTTCACGGCGGCGACATCATGAAACTGATTGACACGGCAGGCGGAGTTGCCGCCGCACGACACGCGCGCGCCCATGTCGTGACCGCCTCCATCGACCGGCTGGATTTTCACCACCCTGTTTACATAGGAGATGTCCTTACCCTTAAATCATCGGTGAATTACGTGGGCCGCACTTCCATGGAAGTGGGAGTCAGGGTGGAAGCCGAAAACGTGATCACCGGCGATGTGCGCCACACCGGCTCCGCCTACCTCACCTTTGTTGCTCTGGATGAACACAGGCGGCCCAAACCCCTTCCGCCCCTCATTCTGGAGACCGAAGAAGATTGCCATCGTAACCGTGAGGCCAGGCAAAGACGAGAACTTCGTCTTGCCGAAAAAGAAAAGGAAAAGCAAAGGCACAAAAGAAACTGCGACTGAGATAACTCCGGCGGCCACCTCCTGTGCCGGTAATCAGCCAATACTTTGACAAAAAGCGCTAAAATGATTATATTCAAATTAAGTAAAACAAAGGGGGTGTAACGGTTTCGACGGGGACATTTGAAGCTGTAGAAGCGTGCCGAGGTTCCTACAGGCCTCGTTAAACAGGTAGGAAACATATAATCGCAGACAACTACGATTACGCTTTAGCCGCTTAAGACGGCTAACGTCGAATCCGGATCTCCTGCCGGCCGGGCTAGACGTCATTTAGGCAGGATAGCCGAGCTTCTTTCCTGGCGGAGTAAGGCGAATCCCTACAGGATAGCGCGGTGCGATCCCGCCTTCGGGAGCAAAACCAGCGTGAAGTTTCGAAAACGAAGGATGCGCACGGAGAAACTCCAGCGGAAGGTTTTCGGACGCGGGTTCGATTCCCGCCACCTCCACCAAGACATAATCCAAGGAAGTCCACAGACGTGCAGAACCCCTCTAGAAATAGAGGGTTTTTTGTTGGTTATAATCTCATCTCAAATTTCACGTTATATGATAGCTTCAATCTCATGGATGTCCCCAGAATTAGCGTTATACTGGCAACATTCACCCGATAACCGATGCCGTCAACGGAAAGTGGTTACGCACGTGAGCCGACCTTTGCGGCCTTATCCAGACTAAAACGTTTGACAATCGGCCCCTGCCTAAATATATTAGAAGGCGTTTTAAGTTGGGGGAAGTTGCGCCCGCATCCCTTTTATCGCCTCTGGCGTGGCTATTCACCCAATCGCCCATGAGGAGCTAGAGAAATGGCCGAGTTGGAAGACCGCTGGTTATCAGTAGACGAGATAGGCAAGTACCTCGGTATCAGCAGTGACACCATTTACCGTTGGATCGAAAAGCATGCAATGCCCGCCCATCGCATGGGCCGCCTCTGGAAGTTCAAGAAAGACGAAGTGGACGAGTGGGTGAAGGCCGGTGGCGCAGCCGAACAGAGTAAAGCGACCTCAAAACCACCGCTGCAAAAAAAGAGCGATTAGTTTTTTATGAAAACACAAAAAAGAGGTTTTAACGGAAGGAATCACGAGGTGCCGAATGCCTAAGCTGTCATTAGCCAAACTCGAACGCCACCTCTATGGCGCTGCTGATATTCTCCGCCGTGAAGGCATGGATGCGGCCACATATAAAGACTTCATTTTCGGGATGTTGTTTCTCAAGCGTTGTTCCGATGTGTTTGAAGAAAACTACGAAAGAATCGTGAAGCGGAAAGTCACCCAAGGTTTAAAGATTGAAGAGGCCGAAGCCAAGTATGGCGAGAATCCCGATTTTTACGACGAATTTTTCGTACCACTGCGTGCCCGGTGGTCATTTTTACAGAGCAAACTGAATGATGCTTCGGGACCGTTTGGCGCTGTCCTGGACAAGGCGCTGGCGGCATTGAGTGAAGCCAACGAATCCCTGCAGCACGTGCTGGATCACATCCAATTTATGAAGGTCCAGAGCAACAAGAGGATCGTATCTGATGAGGCATGCAAGGAGCTTGTGCGTCATTTCAATCGTTACCGCTTGCGCAGTGAGGACTTCCAATTTTCCGACCTGCTTGGTTCAGCGTATGAGTTCCTCATCAACATGTTTGCAGAATCAGCTGGTAAGAAAGGTGGGGACTTCTATACTCCCCGTGATGTGATCCGCCTGATGGTGCGGATGCTGAATCCTACCTCGGGAATGAGCATCTATGATCCTACCTGCGGTTCCGGTGGTATGCTCATTATCAGCCGCGAATATATTGAACAATCCGGCGGCGACCCGACCAATCTCCGTCTTTGTGGCCAGGTGAATGATGCCTCCGCCTGGTCCATCTGCAAAATCAACATGCTTCTGCACAGCATCAGAGGCTCAGATATTCGGCTTGAAGATACCCTGCTGCACCCTTTGCATCGTGAGGCCGGCGAGCTGGAGCGCTTTGACCGGGTGATCGCCAATCCCCCTTTCAGTCAGAACTACACCAGGAGCAACATGGAGTTTCCCGAGCGCTTTCGTTGGGGCTGGTGTCCGACCTCCGGGAAAAAAGCCGACCTCATGTTTGCCCAGCACATGCTGGCGGTCTGCAAACCCGGTGGCATGGTGGCGACCGTCATGCCGCATGGCGTGCTTTTCCGTGGCGGTGCGGAAAAAGAGATTCGCAAAAAATTTCTTGAGCAGGATTTGATTGAGGCCGTCATCAGTCTTCCGCAGAACCTCTTTTACGGAGCGAGTATTCCGGCGTGCATCCTGATTATGCGATCCAACCTTACCGGCCAGACGCTCAATCCCAACAAACCAGACCCGCGCCGTGGCCGGGTGCTTTTTATCAATGCAGATGCTGAATATTTGGCTGGTCGTGCCCAGAATTACCTGCGGCCGGAAGATATCGAAAAGATCGCCTCCACTTTTGCGCGTTATAGCGAGGTTGAGAGCTACTCCAAGGTCGTGACCTTCGACGAAATTGCCAACCCTGCCAACGACTTCAACCTCAATGTACGACGCTACATCGACAACTCTCCCCCGCCGGAACCGCATGATGTTCGTGCCCATCTTGTCGGTGGCATTCCAGTTGCCGAAATCGAAGGGAACAGTGACCTTTTCGAATCGCTTGGTTTCTCGCCGAATGTCCTTTTCGCTCACAGACCTGATGATGAGCGTTACCGTGACTTCAAACCGAGCATTACCGAGCGGCCTGCCATCGCCAGGCTGATTGAGGCGGATACCGGATTACTTGATCGAACTGGAGCATTGCGGGATGCCCTGACATCATGGTGGGCTTCTCATACCGGTAGCCTGATAGCACTCCCGCAGGGCCGTAACCTCAATGCCGTGCGCTCGGAATTCCTCCAGGGGTTTACCAAAGCGCTGCTACCGATAGGAGTTTTGGACAACTTCAAGTTATCCGGTGTGGTTGCCACCTGGTGGGCTGAGACCTTACCGGACCTGAAGACCCTCATCGAAAACGACTTTTGCGGCGTCGTTGACGGCTGGATCGATGCCATTGCCGACGCTGTGGAGGATGATGATAACGTGGGACCGGCCTTTGATCCCTTCAGCCACAAACTGGTGAAACGGACCATGGCTGATTACCTCCAGCAGATCGGCGATGCCAAATCAGAGATTGCCCGTCTTAAGGGTGAAAAAGAAGCTTTTGAGCAGAGCAACCCGCCGGACGATGCCGATGATGAAGAACTTGCTTCCTGGAACTACGCCAGAGACCTTGAGCGCCAGGTTAAAGAGCTGAAGGCGGAATTCAAGGATGCCATCAAGGAACTCACCAAGCTCGATAAGGCCGCGAAGAAAAAGAAGGCCACCGACGCTGACCGCCGGGCCGCAGAGGCCGCCAGGCGCGAACTGCAACCCTATTTTGATCAAATGGCGGCCCTTGAGTCGGAACTGGCTCCCTATGAGCAGATCAAAAAAGACCTTGCCGCCTCCCGGGCCAACTTTCGCGCCCTCACCAATGCCTTTGTTGGCGAGCTGAAAAATCGATGCGCGGCCATGAGCGAGGAGGAGAAGCAGGCATTGGTACTCGAGCTTTTTGCTCAGGACCTCCAGATGGGACTGGACGGCGCAGTAAGAGACAGGCAGCAGGAACTGGTGAACTTCAATGAAAAACTGTGGGATAAGTATGGGATATCATTGATGGAGGTTCAGAGTAAACGAGAAGGGATTGGAACAAGCTTAAACCAGGTTCTGGAGGCTTTGGGATATGCACAATGAGGGACAATGGCAACCGGTTCAGCTTGGCGAAGTCCTCGAATTTCTTAGAAACGGGACTTCTTCAAACCAATGTACCGCACAAACTGCTTATCCTGTAACCCGGATTGAGACCATATCAGAGGGGAAAATTGACTTTTCCAGAACAGGATATCTGCATTTGCCAGAGGAATCATACAGAATGGCTCCCGGTGATATTCTTTACAGTCATATTAATTCAGTTGCCCATATTGGTAAGGTTGCAATATTTTTAGGCGGCAAAACCCTGTATCATGGAATGAATTTGATGCTTTTGCGACCGACAAAAGAAAAAATTTATCCCAAATACCTTTTTTCTATTTTGTCGTCTGAAATTGGGCGACGGTATGCGAGACGAGAATGTAAGCCTGCTGTAAATCAAGCAAGCTTAACCCAAAGCGACATTTGTAAATTCTCTTTTCTGATTCCGGAACTACCAGAGCAATCCCGCATCGCCTATGTCCTCGACACCATTGACGAAGCAATTGTCCGGACAGAGGCGGTGATCTCCAAGCTCAAGCAGGTACGGGCGGGCATGCTGCACGACCTTTTGAGATACGGGCTGGATGAACACGGCCAGTTTCGCGATCCTATCGCCCACCCCGAGCAGTTCAAAGAGTCTCCCCTGGGCCTAATCCCGAAGGAGTGGGCGGTGAAGCCCTTGAATGATATTTTAGACCTCAGGCGGGGATTCGCCTTTTCAAGCTCTCATTACGTTAATTCGGGTATATTAAATTACAGGGTAACCAATATAGGATATAATTTACAGTCTTTAGGTGACACAACTTTCTTACCAAAACGATTTTTTGCCGACTTCCCAAATCAACAACTATTTGGTGGTGAAATTGTGATTGTAATGGTTGGCGCGACCACAGGTAAACTGGGACGAGTTCCTAAAGACTGCTGCCCAGCGCTTATGAATCAAAATATGTGGAATATAGTACCTAAACAGAAGGTTGATAGAGAGTATTTATGGCACCTTTTACCAAACGCTGTGCATCGCCATATGAGTATGTCACAAGGAAGTGCAAGAGATTTTCTTAAGCAGACAGAATTTGTGAAAACAATAGTGGCAGGACCTTTTGAAAACGGCTTTGATGAGCAAGAACGTATCGTTTCCAAGTTGGATTCACTTGAGAGGAATATACTAATTGACGAAGCCGAATTGAGCAAACTCAAGTCGCTCAAATCTGGTCTCCAAAATGACCTCCTCACTGGCCGAGTGCGTGCTCCGGAAACCATCATGAAAGGAGCCGAGAACGCATGAAGTCACGGTCAAAGGAGCTCCAAGATCGGGCGATAGCGGCAATGGTGGCCGCCATTGAAATCTATAATAAGCCGGGCTTTCCCTACCGGACGGAGTCTTTTGCCATCCTGGCCATTAACGGCTGGGAGCTTTTGTTCAAAGCCAAGTGGCTCGCGGACAACCGTAACCGGGCCAACAGTCTCTATGTGTACGAGACTCGGAAAAATGCCGACGGCTTGAAGAGCAAAAAGAAATACGTCAAGCGGACCGACGCCGGAAACCCCTTCACTCATAGCCTGAGTTATCTGGCCAAGAAGATGGTCGAAGTCAAAAAACTCAACGCCCGGGCCTGGGACAACATCCAGGTTCTGTTGGAGCTCCGGGATTCGGCCGTTCATTTCTACAACCAGTCTCCGGCATTTCGGGTCCGTCTGCAGGAGATCGGGGCGGCCTGCGCCAAGAATTTTGCCACCGCCGTTCATGACTGGTTTGAACGTGAGTTGTCGGAGTTCGAACTCCATCTGATGCCTCTGGCATTCGTCGACCTGCCTACCAATATTGACGGCTTCCTGCTCAACGCTGAGGAAAAGAATTTCCTCTCCTTCCTTGAGGCTCTAGACAAACCCCAGGCCGATCCGGACTCACCCTATTCGGTGACGGTGAACATTGAGGTCAAGTTTACCCGGTCCAAGGCAAAGGATGCGCTGGCGGCTCAGATCACCAACGACCCCAATGCTCCGGCTGTGCGACTCACCGATGAACAGATTCGGGAGAAATATCCCTGGGATTATCAGAAGCTGACCGAAGAGTGCGCTAAGCGTTTCAGCGATTTCAAGCAAGATAAAACCTATCACGCTGTTCGAAAAGGACTCATGTCCGACTCGCGATTCGGAATGATTCGCTACCTTGATCCAGGAAATACCAAAAGTTCGAAAAAACCATTCTTTAATCCCAATATTCTGAACGAACTGGACAAACACTACACGAAAAAAGCGGCGGGCAAGAGGGGAAAATGACCAAAAGCCAATGGGAGTACAATCTGGTTGAACGCCACTTCTGTGAGCAACTGCGGAAGATGGGTTGGGTGTGGCTTGAGGCTGATGTTAATATGACAGAGATAGCCGGCCGGGTGCGTGTGCCTGAAGCGATTATGGATGGAGGCAATAGGGTATGAACTGCGACCAGAACAAGGGTGAAATCATCGTTTATCAGTCTGATGACGGAAATATCAAACTGGAAGTGCGCTTGCAGGATGAAAGCGTCTGGCTGACGCAGCAATTGATAGCGGAGTTGTTCCAAACCACTGTTCCCAACATCAGCATGCACATCCGCAACATTTTTGATGAGGGCGAGTTGACACCCCAGGCAACCGTTAAGAAATTCTTAACAGTTCGCCGGGAGGGAAATCGCGATGTTCGGCGGGAACTGGAGTTCTACAACCTCGATATGATCATTTCGGTCGGCTACCGCGTGAAAAGCCTGATCGCCACCCGTTTCCGCATCTGGGCCACCCAGCGGCTTAAGGAGTACATCGTCAAAGGCTTCACCATGGACGACGAGCGGTTGAAGAACCCACCGGTCAAAGGTTCCGCCGTGCCCGATTATTTTGACGAAATGCTGGAGCGTATCCGCGACATCCGCGCCAGCGAACGGCGTATGTACCTGCGGGTGCGGGAAATTTTCTCAATGGCCGCGGACTATGAACCGAACTGGAACGAAACCACCAAATTCTTCAGTGTTATTCAGAATAAGCTGCATTTTGCCGCCACCGGCATGACCGCCGCTGAGCTGATTCAGTCCCGCGCCGATCATTTGTTGCCCAACATGGGGCTGACCACATGGAAAGGCGGCGAGGTGCGAAAGACAGATGTGACGACGGCCAAGAACTATCTGAATGAAAGTGAAATCAATGAACTTAACCGGATTGTCACCATGTGGCTGGACTTTGCCGAGGACCAGGCCAAGCGGCGCAAGCAGATATTCATGAAAGATTGGGAGCAGAAATTGGATGACTTTCTGCGCTTCAACGAACGCCGGGTGCTATCCAATGCCGGCAAGGTGAGCAAGCAGGCAGCGGAAGAGCATGCCAGGGGTGAATACGAAAAATTTGAAATTCAGCGCAGGGAATACAAAGAGGCGTTGGGAGAGGTTGACAACATAAAACAGTTGGAACAGGCGGCTAAAACGCTGGGAGAGGGCAGTTCAAAGAAGGGGGAAAAATCGCCATGAGCAAAATCCAGTGGGAGTACAACCTGGTTGAACGGCCTTTCTGTGAACAGCTTCAGAAGATGGGGTGGTCTTGGATAGAAGGCGACGTTGATGTAGCCGAGTTTACTGAACGGGAAAACTTTCGTGAGGTTCTCCTGAAGGGCCGCTTGGCGGAGGCGCTAATGCGGATCAACCTGCGTGATGGTAAACCCTGGCTTGATGAAACCCGGGTGGAAAGGGCCATGCGCGACCTGGAACGGGCGTCGGGACATCGGCTCATGGAAATAAACCAGGCCGCCACCGAACTCCTGCTCAAAGGGACCGTGGCAGAAGGGCTTCCGGACTGGGATAACGGCAGGCCGCAACCGGTTCGCTATATCGATTTTGAACACCCTGATAAGAACGACTTTCTGGTCGTAAATCAATTCAAGGTCGAGCTGACCAGTGGACGGGGGCATGTCATCCCGGATGCGGTCCTGTTCATCAACGGCATCCCCATTGTGGTGGCCGAGTTCAAAAGCCCTGGCATCGAAAACCCGATACATGAGGCCATCAACCAACTCCTTCGCTACTCGAACCAGCGTCGCGAGCTGTTTCCGACCCTCTACGCCGATAACGAGGGTGTCGAGAAACTCTTTCATACCAACCAGCTACTGATCGCCAGCAACTTCTTTGAGGCACGGGCGGCAACCATCGGCGCTCCGCCGGAGGCGTATCTGGAATGGTCCGATACCAGCCCGGTACCCATGAGCACAGTTGCCGAGGAACTCGGGATCATCGCGGCCAGTGAAGACCTGGAAGAGGCCAAAGGTGAGCTGTTGGCTGTTGGCCCGGAACAGACAGAGCGCGTAGGCACTCCTCTCTTTTTCCGGCAAACAGAACAGCGGCCCGAGGCGTTAAGAGGCGTTCAAGGTGCGGCACTGCAAAGTCAGCAGGTGCTGACGGCTGGAATGCTGCGTCCGTCGCATTTGCTGGACCTGATCCGCAACTTTACTGTTTTTCAGCAGGTTGATGGCAAGACCCGCAAGGTTGTGTCCCGTTATCAGCAGTTCCGCGCTATTCAGAAAGCGACCCTCAGACTTCAGGAAGGTCGGACGAGATCGCAGGGGGCTGAACGGGACGAAAGAGGCGGCATCATCTGGCACACCCAGGGCTCCGGCAAGAGCCTCAGCATGGTGTTTCTGGTTCGCAAAATGCGGACACTGCCGGTGCTTAAACGGCACAAGATAGTGGTTGTTACAGACCGCACCGATCTGGAAGGGCAGCTTCGCGAGACGGCCCGGCTTTCCGGTGAAGCTGTGCGGCCAACGGACAAGGACCGTAGCATCCGGGAATCTTCTACCGCACTGACCCAGCGGATACTGTCCGAAACAACGCCGGACATCGTCTTTGCCATGCTGCAGAAGTACCAGGATGTCGACCGGCAGGCCAAGAGCGATGAGAAGATCGCCATGACTATCATCCGCAAGGAGAAGAAGCCAGGCAAGGATGAACCGGTTGTAGAAAAGGAAGTGACCTTTGAGGAAAGCATCCGCTTTGAAGAATTCCCAGTCCTCAATGAGTCCGATGAAATCCTGGTGCTGGTAGACGAAGCCCACCGTTCTCATACCCGATCCCTGCACAGAAACCTGCGCAGAGCACTGCCCAATGCGGCAATCATTGGCTTCACCGGCACTCCGATTCTGAGCAAGGAAAAAACAGAGACCCGGGAAATCTTCGGCGACTTTATCGACAAATATCTTCTTCAGGATGCCGTGTTGGATGGGGCAACAGTACCGATCCTCTATGAAGGCCGGACAGCCGATGGCCTTGTCAAGGATGCTCCGAGCCTCGATCAACTGTTCGAGGATATGTTTCGCACCTATTCTGAGGAAGAACTGGTCGTTATTAAGGCGAAATATGGTACCGCTGGCGATGTTCTGGAAGCCCCGTTGCTGATTGAACAAAAGGCAAAGGATATGTTGCGGCATTATGTGGGGGTTGTTTTGCCAGAGGGCTATAAGGCCCAGGTTGTTGCCACCAGCCGCCGTGCAGCCATCCTTTACCGGGGAAAGCTTCTGGCAGCTCGGGACGAACTTGTCGGAGACATTGAGGCAATACCGGCCGCTACCTTCGCGTTGCCCGATCATGAGATCGAGCAACTGGACCAGAAAACTCGATTCCTTGTTCGTGCTAAACCTATTCTCCCGCTGATCAGGGCTTTGGATGTTGCTGTGGTCATCTCCGGGAATCACAACGATCCTGAATCCTGGTGGGACTGGTCAAACAAAGAAAAACAGGGTGAATACACGAAACGTTTCAAACGAAAGTTAGCGGTCGAAAGAACAGAGAAAACCGATCCGCTGGCGCTGATGGTCGTCAACAACATGCTTTTGACGGGCTTTGACGCACCCATCGAACAGGTAATGTACCTGGATCGTAAAGTCGTGGCTCATGATCTCTTGCAAGCTATTGCCCGAGTTAACCGAACCTGTGGCCGCAAAAAATGTGGCTACGTTGTGGACTACATTGGCGTGGCGCGTCATCTGAATGATGCACTGAAGGATTACGACGGGGAAGACACTCAAGGCACGCTCATCGATATCAATGTAGAGCTGCCGAAGCTGATTGACCGCAGGAAACGTGCGGTGGCGGTATTCACCGACCGGGGCATATCGGACCTTCAAACTGAGGTCGAGGCTTGCGTTGATCTCTTGGTGGACCTGAAAGTTCGGGCAGAATTCATCAACAGGCTGCGGATGTTCTACGAGACTTTGAATAACTTGGAGCACCGTCCCGAAGTGCCTAACGATGTATTCCGGGATGCAAAGCTCCTGGGCTTCATCAATAAGGTGGCGGCGAACCTTTATCGAGATCCTGCGTTAAATCTTCTGGGGGTCGCCGAAAAAGTCAAGGCGTTGATTGATGCTCACATATCGGCTCGAGGTGTTGATCCCAGGATTCCGCCAACAACGATTACCGATGCTGAATTCGAAAAGGTTCTTCTGGCTCAAAGCGGGAGCCGGGCAAGAGCCGCGCACATGCAACATGCTGCCCGATATCACATAATCGGATTTACCAATCAGAACCCGGCATTTGCACGCAAGATGAGTGAAAAGCTGGAGGAAATTCTGAAACGGTTTAAGGATGACTGGGAAGCCCTGGAAAGGGAATTGAGAAAGTTTATCGACGAGTTGCGGCACGGAGATCGTAATGACTTTCCTGACCTTGATCCCCGTGTTCAGGTTCCCTTTGTCCGTTTGATCCTGGAAACCTGCTCGGAAGGTAGTGACCTGGACGATTCACAAAGGAAGATCGCCATTGCCACAACTCTAGATATTGTCGAAAGAATCCGACAGGAGGTTGCCAAGGTTGGTTTCTGGAAGAACGCAGATCGTCGTGAGCTCCTCACAAAACAAATTGTGAGGGATCTTGATGCTTCCGGCGTATGCCCTCTAGGAAGAGAGCGGGATATTGCGCAACGGTTCGTTGCCCTTGCCAAGGAAAATCACGAGAACCTGGTAAGAAAATGAACGAAATGCTTGTTGTCGATAATTTGGAGTTCGTGGTGAGACGGAGCCCACGTCGTAAGACGCTCGGGTTGACCATTGATCGTGCGGGAGAGCTCGTTATTCACTCACCGGAAACCGTAAGCAAGGCAGAACTCCATAAGTGGGTCGAGAAAAAGCTGCTCTGGGTTCATCAGAAACTGCTGCGTAAGGAAGTGCATAGCAATGGGATCCACAGATTAGAAATGGTAAGTGGAGAGAGCATTGCTTACCTGGGGCAGAACTATCGACTTAAGATCGTCAAGGATCAAACGTCCCCGCTTCAATTTGATGGCCAGTGGTTTTTGCTCCGAGAGGATGACCGATTGGACGCGCCGAGACATTTTCAGGCGTGGTACCAAAATGCCGGGGCCGAGTGGCTAAGAGAGCGTGTCCAGTTCTGGGAGCCTAAAGTTGGGAAGGCCGCATCAAAAATTGTCGTAGGTGATCTGGGCTTCAGGTGGGGGTCCTGCGGCAAAAATAGTGTGCTGTATTTCAATTGGCGTCTTTTTCAGTTACCTGTCTTTCTCGTGGATTATGTAGTTGCGCATGAGCTTGTACATCTTCATGAGCGAAATCACACTCCAACGTTTTGGCAAATACTGGGCCGAGTGCTTCCTGATTGGAAGGAGCGTAAAGATGCGCTAAGCCATCGGAGCGCTGAAATGCTCTGGTGTATTGACGGTGATGACGCAAACGCAAGGGTCGAGGAGTAGAAATATTATGACAGTGAAGGCTGCCGCCACTTCGGTTTCTGCACCTATCGAAGAAGTCCCAAAAACGCATCCCACAAATACAGGTTCCTCTTTCACTGATTGCGCTCAGAAAGTTCTTGAGGAGTTTGGCGGCGCCAGCACGATCCACGACCGCCACGTCGTGATCTACCACCGCCGGAAAATTATCCTGGATCGTGGCCTCGACATCTTCCAGTACTACAAGTTGAACTATACCTTCACCTTTGCCAATAGCCTGCAGCAATACCACCCATGCAAGGCATTCGAGATGACGTTTGTTAAACAAAAGCGGGAATCTGAGGAGGGATAACATGAGCGGGATACTGGTTTCACTTGGCAAATGGTTTTCAGGGCGCCCCCAGTGGCTCCAGATTGCGGCTACTCGGCTACTTGAGCAGCCTGAGCTTACTGACAAAAACGTCTCTGAGTTCGCAACCCTATGCCGGCAGGAAGCCGATGGTAAACTGCCCAAAACGTCCTGTCCCTTTCCCGCTACCGCGTTCTCCCAGGGCACAGCGGGCACTCTATATTTGTGTTCGATCAGTGATGTCGAAGGAGTAAACGCCCTTGCCCCGAGAAAGCCACTTGAGTTTGGCAAGGGCAATATCACGATTGTTTATGGCAACAACGGGTCAGGCAAATCCGGTTACGTCAGACTCCTCAAACATATATGCGGAGCCCGCGAGATGGGTAACCTCCACCGCAATGTCTTTAAGCCTGGTTCTGCAGTGCAAAAAGCCAGGATTTCGTTTGTGCAGGACGGCATTTCGAAGACCCATACTTGGACAGGTCAAGGGACCTGTGATGATCTCAACAGCGTTGATATTTTCGACACATCGTTTGGCAAGGTGTTTGTCAGCAGTGAAGACGAGGTGAGTTACGAGCCGCCGGTATTATCCTTTTTTAGTTCGCTCATTGTCGCATGCGAAAAGGTCGCATTGACCTTGGACGCCGAGGCTAACCGGCACCGGTCCAGAAAGCCGAATATCCCGGGCGACAAGAAGATCACCTCTGAAGGCATCTGGTACGAAGCCATCAGCGCTGAGACCACCACCGAAGACATCGATGAGCATTGCACATTTGGCTGCGCTGACGAGACCGAGATGCAAACGCTGCAGCAGCGCCTTGCCGAACGGTCACCGGCGGAAAAAGCAAGGCAGCTAAAAAAACAGAAACAGCATATCGACACTCTGGTCCAGGATACTCAAAAGTATCTGAAGCAACTATCGGACGAGAATTATCGCCGGATCATTGCTGCCAAGAAGAAGTCAATTCTCAAGGAGAAAGCAGCAGACACGGCGGCGAAAAAGGTGTTCTCCGGTAGCAAGTTGGAAGGCATCGGGTCTGATGTCTGGAAAGAACTATGGGAAGCGGCCCGGAACTACTCCGTATCGGCTGCATACAAAGAGGCCGAGTACCCGAATGTTGCTGTTGATTCCCGTTGTGTCCTGTGCCACCAGACCTTGACCCAGGAAGCCAAGGAGCGGTTGGTCTCCTTCGATAATTTCGTCAAGGGCGCAATACAGAAAGCCGCATCGGATGCGGCCAAGGAATACGAGACCGCCAGTCAAACTATCGAGGAGCTACCGACATTGGAGACGCTGAAAACACGTATCGATGCGGCTGGCATTCCACAGGATGAAGTCGCCAGCCAGGTGACAGATTTTTTTGTTCAATTGCAGGCCAGGAAAGACCAACTCCCTGGGATCGATTCCGAAGAAGACATTCCTGCCCCTCTGCTCTCACCGAAATGGATCGAAGAAGCCAACGCCCTGTCGAAAACTCTCGGTGAACTCGCGACAAAGTATGATGAAGACGCCAAAAGCGACAATCGAGAGGAGATTAAGAAAAAGCTAAACAGCCTGCAGGCCAGAAAGTGGTTGTCTGAGCACCGCGCCGCCATTGATGAAGAAGTCATCCGATTGAAGCTACTGAACCAGATTCAGGAAGCCAAGAAGTCGACTAACACCAAAGCCCTGTCTCAGAAGAAAGGAGAGCTGGCAGAAGCCTTGATCACGGATGCATTCGTGCAAAGGTTCAACGCGGAGCTCAAGGCCCTGGGCGCATCTCAGGTGAAGGTTGAGCTCGTGAAATCAAAAGTCGCTAAGGGCCGAGTCCTTCATAAGCTCCAGCTTCGGGGGGCCTCTCAGAATGGCCTCGCCGATGTGCTGAGTGAAGGTGAAAGTCGGATTGTTTCTATTGCGGCATTTCTTGCTGATGTCACTGGCAGGACCTATCCGGCTCCTTTTGTATTTGATGATCCAATTTCGTCACTTGATCAAAATTATGAAGAGGCGGTTGTTCAACGTCTTTGCGCAATTGCGTCCGAGAGACAAGTTTTAATATTCACCCATCGCCTATCACTTCTGGCGTTGGTTCAGGACTATGCCAAAAAGGTTAGCATAAAGCCTGAAATAGTATGCATCCGTAAAGAACCGTGGGGAACTGGTGAGCCAGGAAACACTCCTCTGCAAGCACAAAAACCACTGCAGGCACTCAACACTTTGATAAATAGTGAGCTTCCAAAAGCGAAGAAGCTATTCAATGAAAGTGGATTTGATGCTTACAGATCAGAAGCAAAGGCGATCTGTAGTGAATTCAGAATTCTTCTCGAACGAATGGTTGAGTACGAACTCATGTCGGATGTTATCCAACGGTATAGGCGGGCAATAAATACGGTGGGAAAAATTAGCAATTTGGCCAAGATATCAGAAGCAGATTGCAAATACTTTGATGATCTGATGACAAAGTATTCGAGATATGAACATTCCCAACCAGCTGAGGCACCAGTCACGCTTCCAGAACCGGATGAGCTGGAGACAGATTTTATTGGATTAAAACAGTGGCAAACAGAATTTAAAGGTAGACCGATAGCGCCAGTTTCACAGGAGGTTTTATGAAACTTCTCCACACATCAGACTGGCACATCGGTCGCAGCCTTTACGGCAGAAAACGCTACGAGGAGTTCGAGGCTTTTCTTACGTGGCTGGCTGAGACGATTCAGCAGAATAAAATTGATGCCTTGCTGGTGGCGGGTGATGTCTTTGACACCAGTGCTCCTAGCAATCGTGCCCAGGAGCTATATTACCGTTTCCTGTGCAGGGTGGCTACCTCATCTTGTCGGCATATTGTCGTTGTCGCTGGTAATCACGATTCTCCGTCCTTTCTCAATGCTCCCAAGGAGCTTCTGAAGGCCCTTGATGTCCACGTGGTTGGTAGTAGCACCGCATTCCTGGAAGACGAAGTGCTGGTGCTCCGTAATGAGCAGGACGTTCCGGAATTGATTGTCTGTGCCGTGCCCTACCTCCGCGACAGGGATATACGAGTTGCGGAGGCTGGAGAAAGCGTTGACGACAAAGAGAGAAAGCTGATTGATGGTATCCGCACTCATTACGCCATCGTCGCCGCCTTGGCCGGGCAGAAGCGTGACGAACTCGGGGGCGATATTCCCATAGTTGGTACGGGGCATCTGTTCATCGCTGGCGGACAAACCGTCGATGGTGATGGCGTGCGCGAGCTATATGTAGGCTCCCTGGCTCACGTGACGGCCGGGATTTTTCCTGACTGCTTTAACTACCTGGCGCTTGGGCACCTCCACGTCCCGCAAAAGGTGAAGGGCTCAGAAACCATACGGTACAGCGGCTCTCCCCTACCCATGGGATTCGGAGAGGCAAAACAGCAAAAGAGCGTCTGCCAGGTTGAGTTTCACAGTACAACAGCATCCGTAAAATTGATCGACGTGCCGGTGTTTCAGAAGCTCGAGCGTATCAAGGGAGACTGGGACGGTATCTCAAACCGCATCCTTGAACTGTCGGCAGCAAGCTTCCCTGTTTGGCTCGAAATCGTCTATGACGGCATTGAGGTCATCGGTGACCTGCGTGAACGCCTGGAGGCTGCGATTTCCGGTACCCAAATGGAAATCATCCGAATCAAAAACAACCGCATCATTGACCGCGTGCTTGGGCAAATCCATGAAGGGGAAACACTCGATGATTTGAGCGTGAACGAGGTGTTCGAACGATGCCTCGCCGTCCATGACGTGTCCGAAGAGCAGCGGCCGGAGCTGCTTCGGACCTACCAGGAAACGGTCTTGTCTCTTTATGAAGACGACGCGCAGGTGGAGTAGAAAGGTTTTAGATGAGAATACTGCAGGTACGTTTCAAGAATCTGAACTCGCTGGCCGGCGAATGGCAAATCGATTTGACGCACCCGGCCTTCGCCTCTGATGGCATTTTTGCCGTCACCGGTCCCACAGGCGCGGGGAAGACAACGATCCTCGATGCTATTTGCCTTGCCCTTTACGGGCGGACGCCACGCCTGAACAAGGTCACCAAGAGTGGAAACGAAATCATGTCCCGCCAGACCGGCGAATGCTTTGCCGAGGTGATCTTCGAAACCCAGTCAGGGCGTTACCGCTGTTACTGGAGCCAACGCCGGGCACGCAAGAAGCCGGACGGCGAACTCCAGGCACCGAAGCACGAAATTGCCAATGCCGATTCCGGTGAGATTTTCGAATCCAAGGTCAGAGGGGTTGCCGACCAGATCGAATCTGCCACTGGTATGGATTTTGATCGTTTTACCCGTTCCATGCTGCTGGCTCAGGGTGGTTTTGCCGCGTTTCTTCAAGCGGCGCCGGATGAACGTGCCCCGATTCTTGAGCAGATTACGGGTACAGATATATACAGCCGGATTTCTATCCGTGTCCATGAGCGTCACCGTGAAGAGAAGGAAAAACTGAAGTTACTCCAGGCTGAAACCGCTGGTATCAAGATTCTTGAGCCTGAGCAGGAACAAGAGATCGAGAAGTCACTGGAAGCAAAACAGAAGGAAGAGACAGACCTTGCGGTTAAATCCGTTGAGACCGGGAAAGCCATTGCCTGGCTCAGTACCATCAACGGGCTGAAAAAGGAAATCGACGACCTGGCTGACGAGGAGAAGATACTGTTAAGAGAGATCGAGACGTTCGAACCGGATCGTGAAATACTGAACCGGGCTTTGAATGCCGCCTCACTTGATGGAGCATACGCGACGCTCACCGCCACTCGTAAGGAGCAGGCGGAGGATAGAGCCGCATTGAGCACCGAGGAAGAGGCTCTTCCTGGAATCGAATTTTCCACCAAGGAACGAGCCGGAGTACTGAAATCGGCTGAGCAAAAAACCGCCCTTGCAAAAGAAGAACTGAAAGCGGCTGCACCGACATTGCAGACGGTCCGCTCCCTGGATCAGAAACTCGCCGTTCAGAAGAAAGCTGTTTTGGAAGGTGATGAAGACTGTAAGAAGAATGTGGCCAAGATTGATTCTGACAAAAAAGCCCGACTCGAAGAAAAAGATAAACGCTCCAAGGCTCAAGAAAATCTGAATATTGTGAGCGGCTACCTCAAGGAACATGCGCAGGACGAATGGCTGATTGGCGGCTTGGGTGGTATTGAGGAACAGCTTAGCGGCCTGCTCTCCAGGCAAAATGAAATTGCTCAAATGGAGGCTGCTCAAGAAACCGCCAATACGGCTCTGGAACTGGCGGCAAAGTCACTCGAAGACTGTCAGAAGCAATCTGTCATCCGGAAGCAGGAATTGGAGGATGCCTCGAAACAGCTTCGGCAGGAGAAGGATGGTTTGAGCCAACTACTGGGGGACCGCTTGTTGCGGGAATACCGCACCGAGAAAGAAATGCTGCTGCGTGAAATGGCTTTCTTGACGAAGATTGCGGAACTTGAAGATCATCGGGCTAAGCTTGAAGACGGCAAGCCCTGTCCACTCTGTGGAGCAACCGAGCACCCGTTCGCAGAGGGTAATGTCCCTGTTCCCGATGAAACCGAAAAGAAGATCGACATCCTGAGCACGCTCATCAATAAAGCTGAAGATCAGGAAGCCGCCATCAAGAAACTCGAAGAAGCTGAAAACCTGGCCCGTAAAAACCTTACGGAGGCTGAAATACTGGAGGCAGCAGCGGCTAACGACAAGAAGGCTGCCGAGAAAGCTCTGGCCGACGTGAAGGATGGTCTCGTGAAACTGCATGCCGATTTTACCGAACGCAGGCAGGCCGTTACTGTTAAGCTCCAGCCGCTTGGTATTGCGGACATCCCGGAAACGAGCATTTCGTCATTGATCGAATCCCTAAGAGCGCGGCTGAATGCGTGGCAGGCCCAGCTCAAGAACAAGGCGGACATCGAAAAACAGATTGCCGATATCGACAGCGAGATGAAGCGGCTCGATGCGGTTATCGAAACTCAAAGCACCTCTCTCAATGAAAAGCTGGAACGCCTGGCAACCTTGAAAAAGGAACTCGCCACCGGAACTGATGAGCGCAATGCATTGTACGGCGATAAGAATCCCGACGATGAGGAGCGTCGTTTAAACAAGGCAATATCTGATGCCGAAGGTGCCGAAAAGCAGACCAGAGAAGGACACAATGAGCTCCAACAAAACTTGAATACCGCGAAGGCCAGGGTCGAATCTCTGAAGAAACGCATCGAACAACGGGAACCCGAACTGACAAGGCTGGAAAATGAATTTGCCGCAGCACTAGCACCCGTTGGCTTTTCAAATGAAGATCAATTTCTGGCGTCCATATTGCCTTCTGAAGTTCGGGGTGATTTAACGGTGACGGCCAAGGATCTGGATGAGCGTCAAGCAGATCTGAAAACCAGGCAGAAGGATCGAGATATGCGCCTGGATACGGAAATATCCCGCAAGATCACAGACAAGTCGCTGGAAGAGCTTGAGCCACAATTCAAGAAGCAAGAGGAGGCTTTGAAAGAGCTGCGTGACATCATTGCCGGTCTCAAACACAAGCTGAGTGAGAACACAGCTGCAAAGGAGCGGATAAACGAGAAGCAGGCAGCTATCGATGCCCAGAAAAAAGAGTGTCGCAGGTGGGAAAACCTGCACGAATTGATCGGCTCCGCCGATGGTAAGAAATACCGCAATTTTGCCCAAGGGCTGACCTTCGAGATGATGATTAGCCACGCCAACCGGCAACTGCAGAAAATGACAGATCGCTACTTACTGTCCCGGGACGACGCTCAGCCGCTGGAGATCAACGTAGTTGACAACTATCAGGCTGGGGAGATTCGGTCCACGAAGAATCTTTCAGGTGGGGAGAGCTTTATCGTCAGCCTGTCCCTCTCTCTTGGGTTGTCACATATGGCCAGCCAGAACGTCCGGGTGGATTCGCTGTTCCTGGATGAAGGCTTCGGTACCCTGGATGAGGAGGCCCTTGATACTGCCCTGGAAACCCTTGCGGGTCTGCAGCAGGACGGCAAGCTGATCGGGGTTATTTCGCACGTGCCCGCTTTGAAGGAGAGAATTAGCACGCAGATCCAGGTAACACCTCAAACAGGTGGCAGAAGCCAGATATCCGGGCCCGGATGCAGTAGCGTTGTCCCAGTTTAGCGGAGTTGGAATTTCGAGAAGATGATTAATAACAAGGAGACAAGATAAGCAAGAAAATCAGTAATTATTCTGCACCAAGGAGCCAGAGGCGATCTGCGTAAGTATTCGTCAGACGACAGGTCCGAGACGGCCCGCAGGCTGACAAATCTTTTTGAAGCGCCATCTCCGATTTATATCGACGGACGATTCTTCGAAGAAAATCTGATCCACAGAACAGCACGCGGTGAAATGGTTCGGTCAAAGTCTGAAGTGATCATCGCTGACAGGCTTTCCGCCTTGAAGGTAGAGTATATGTACGAGCATCCTTTGACCATCGGCGGTGCCACAAAATATCCCTATTTTACGGTTGAGGATATCGAATCGGGCAGAACGTTTTATTGGGAACACTGCGGCATGCTGCATGTTCCGAGTTACCGTAGGCGCTGGGAAGAGAAGCTTAATTGGTATAAAGACAACGGCATCCTGCCGCATGAAGAGGGAGAGGGTGAAAACGGCACGTTGATCGTCACAAGCGAGTCAGCGCGTGGAGGGATTTCCTCTCAAGATATAGAAAGAGTTATCCGCACAGTCATATTGGACGAATCATGATGCCGGTGTACTCAGACCAGAACTCCGCAGCTTTGGCCCGCGCCCAAGGCTGCCTGGTTGGCCAGCTTGCCGGAGACGCTCTCGGTAGCCTTGTCGAGTTCCAGTCACCGGAGGAGATACGCCGCAGCTACCCGCAAGGCGTCCGGAAACTGGCTGATGGCGGCACATGGAACACTATTGCCGGGCAGCCAACTGATGATTCAGAAATGGCACTGCTTCTAGCCCGAATGCTTGTTAAGCGAAAAGCCTACGATTCAAGTGAAGCTCTTAAGGAATATCAATTCTGGCTTGATTCCAATCCCTTTGACTGTGGTATGACCATTTCCTCTGCTCTCCGTGGACATAAGAACCATAACAGCCAGGCCAACGGTGCCATGATGCGAATCAGCCCTCTTGGCATCTTTGGCGTCAATTACCCGCTTGAGACAGTGGCCGACTGGGCTAAACAGGATGCTGCTTTGACTCATCCCAACATCGTGTGCCTTGAAGCGAACGCACTTTTTACCATGGCAATTACCCATGCAATAAAGTCTGGTTGTACCGCCCATTCACTGTACGAAAATATCAGCAAGTGGGCTGCCAACCTGGTAGTAGGCCCGGCTCTCATGGACGCTATCCTAGGGGCCGCCGAAACGCCACCGGCTGACTACGTCGAGTATCAGGGGTGGGTGTTGGTCGCGTTCCGAAATGCACTGTGGCAACTGCTCAATGCCCCGGGCTTTGAAGCTGGTGTTGTCGATACGGTCATGCGTGGTGGAGACACCGATACCAATGCAGCCATTTGTGGAGCGCTTTTGGGCGCAGTATACGGCCTGGACGCCATCCCCGCCCAATGGGTTGACCGGGTCCTGAACTGCCGCCCCAAGGCCGGACATCCCGGTGTCAACCGCCCTCGGCCAGAGTCCTTTTGGCCGGCGGATGCTTTGGAACTGGCAGCTGGCTTAATTCAGGGTTGACAGCACATACTACGGAGTTGTTTATGAGCTTATTCTCCGACAAAGAAGTTAAGGCACTCGACGAACTATTCCGCGAGGTTGGCGCATATCGGCAAAGTAAGGACTTGAAGGAGTTATTCGAATTCATCAAGAGATTCCCAAAGATAGCGCCATTTAATGCTTTCTTGCTTCATATCCAAAAGCCAGGTAGTCAGTATGTGGCTTCTGCCTCACAATGGTGGGAGAAATTCAAACGTACCATCAAGCCCGGTGCTCGCCCACTCGTAATCTTATGGCCTTTTGCGCCCGTGCGCTTCGTTTTTGAGCTTGAAGATACTGACGGCAAAGATCCGTTCCCAGAGGCGTTACTAAAGCCATTCCAGACTAATGGAACTATTGCAAAGTCTGCCTTGGATCGCCTGATTAGAAATCTCTCCCGCGATGGCGTTTCGTACTACGAAGCTGACCACGGCACGACAAGCGCTGGCTTTATCGGGGTAGCGAAAGGTCATGGGATCCAAGATGCGGGTAAGAAAAAGGCGAAGGTGCTGTACCACCTGGTGGTAAACCAAAACCACTCGAAAGAAGAAAAATTCGCAACGATTGCCCACGAACTAGGACATCTCTATTGCGGCCACCTCGGAACGCCAAATGAAAACTGGTGGCCAGATCGCTGTAAGGAGCACATCAACATTCAAGAGTTCGAAGCCGAAAGCGTTGCCTGGCTTGTGTGTGAGCGGTCTGGGATAAAAAATCCCTCAGCAGAATACCTAAGCGGATACCTAAATAAAAACGATCAGATCCCCCAAATTAGTCTAGAAAATGTCCTGAAGGCTGCCGGAATGATAGAGGCCATGACCCAGAGGATCCTTCCTCTGCGCAAGGAGGTTGTTGTCTGATCTTGACTGGCGGCACAATTAGATTCACGTAAAGGGAACCGAACCGACGTCCGAAAACCGGATTTGAAACTATTGCAGCTCAACACAGGTGGCCGGATTTACCGTAAATCCGTCAACCTCGTCCTGTGCCCGGAAATCAGGTGAGAAAATCGTTTCTCCGGTCTGGTTGTCACTGATTTGCGGTAGGTCGTCGTTTCCTTCCCGCTTTGGAAAAATAAAGGACGAATATAGAACAGTAGTTACTGGAGGATGAGGCGAATCCAAAGAATCAGCGTTCACTCGGCCCGCCGTAAATATACTCGCCTTGTCGACGAGGTGGGTTTTCTGGGCAGTGAAGTGAATGTTCGCCGCATCTTCGTTTGGCCAAAGCAAGAATAGGGACATCATCATCAGGCGTTTATCTGGTTCTTGATCCCGATTGCATTAAAGGGGCGGAGGTGGATTGGGCCCGGGGTGTTGAGACCATTCGGGAAATCATTATGCATCTGGTTTGTCAAGTCAAGTCCGTCCCCTTACACTGTATGTATCATTTGCGAAATGCAATCAAAAGTATTACTTAGCGCATACATTACATACAAAAGGGCCTTTTATTTCCGAATTTGTGTCTCAAAATGCAGGTTGGATTACACTAGATAGTTTGGTGAACAATCGGGCACCGGCGTGCGTCGTATCTTTGCCGAAGCCAAAGAGCTGAACCTGCCCGAACCAAAAATTGAATAAATTGCCCTGCGCCTGCGTTTTATGGTTTATCTGGCGAAGCCACATCAAATAAAAATCCTCGAAAGCGAACAAGCAGAGGCACAAGTCACCGAACAAGTAACCGTAAAAGTCACCCAACAAGTAAAACGGCTGCTGGATGTTTGTACCGGAGAATTGAGCCGAGCGGATCTTATGAAATCCATCGGATTAAAAGACAGGGTATCCTTTGCCAGTAACTACCCGGAACCGGCGCTTGAGGCGGGCTATGTTGAAATGATCCAGCCGGATTCCCCCTTGAAGCCCGACGCAGAAATACCGCCTTGGCCAAAAGGGAAGGGCCATGCTGGGAGGGAATAAAAATATAACACAGACCGGTATCATTTTTGTGCGCCAAATGGTTTCGCAATTTTTGAATTGTCACAAGGGCGGCCCCCCGTGGCCGGCCTGGTGATTTTTAGTGATTTATAGCATTGAAGTTTCCCCGCCGACATCCGATAAAGTCTTAAGGCAAGGCATTGGTTTTTGTCCGTCAAGCAAGGGCAGTTCTTCAAAAATCGGGTCAATGAAAGGGATCTTTATGAAAAAGATACAAGCTCTCGTATTAGCTGGCATTTTGTTTTCTACGTTCTATAGTTGCGCCCAGAGACAGCCGGTGCCGGAAGCCACGGAAGCGCCGCCTCCGCCTCCAGTTGTCCAGATTCCTGAAGCCCCGCCGGAGCCGCCGCCTCCCTTAGTTTCTCAAAAACCTGATTCAGATCTGTGGGAGCATCTGGGGAAAACTTGCAGTGGAGAGACATATTACAAAAAGGAAATTAAAAAATTATCCAATGATGTCATCATTATATCCACTTATAAGGTAATTTCGGAAGACTACCGCTTCGATACAGTTCAACAGATGGAAAAAAGTGATCCGAAAAGGTCAAAGCTCTATGAGCGCTTTGACCACAATATACGAGTTGATGAAATCGACTGCAAAAAAAGCGCATATCGGCTGAGGGAAGTTTCAGATTATGATGATATGGGGAATCTTTTGGCCAATTCCAGCTACGAAAATGAGCCATGGCAAAAAATTCCCGTGTTGACAGGGCTCGACGCGCTGCGCGAAAAATTCTGTACTCCTTCTGCGCCTTCTAAAAAGGGGAGATAAGCGTCCGGATAACCAGCAGCTTTGTGCCGATCCAGCCTGCCCATCATGCCCGGATGGTGCCGCTTTGTGCTCAATATCCTGTATTAATTGATAAATGAAGATCGTTGGCAAATCCGGTTGACATGAGCAGCTTCTGTTCATATACTCGCGCCGCGAAAAGTCAATTTACCCAATGTAAGGAGATATATGAGCATGAAGCAGAATCTTTATGAATATCTGGCTGCAAACGAGTATCCGGGGCGCGGTATCTGTATCGGGAAGACACCGGACGGCAAGAAGACCCTTATCGCTTATTTTATCATGGGCCGCAGCGTCAACAGCAGAAACCGCGTATTCGATGCTATTGAAGGGGGTATCCGTACGATGGCGGCCGATCCCGCCAAAATGACGGATCCGCATCTGATCATTTACAATCCCGTCTTGACGCATAACGGCACGACGATTGTCACCAACGGAGATCAGACCAACACAATCCGCGATTTTATGGCGCGGGGAGATTTTCCGAAGTTTAGTTTCGAGGCAGCGCTTGCGACCCGGTCGTTTGAAGATGACGGGCCTAACTGGACGCCCCGTATTTCCGGTGTGGCGGACATGCGTGCCGGAGCTTATAAATTGAGCATTTTAAAAAGTAATGAGGGGAATGAGGCCAGCATGCAGCGCTTTATTTACAATTATCCGCAACCTCTGCCGGGAGAAGGGCATTTTATCAGTACCTACAAGGGAAATGGGACACCTCTCCCCTCGTTCGTGGGTGAGCCGCTGCGCGTGGCGTTGGACGAAGATGATCACAATGAATTTGCCGGTAAATTATGGGAGGTGCTCAACGAGGAGAATAAAGTGAGTCTGTTTGTCAGAGAAATTGAGCTTGCCACGGGCGGCTATGAAGATATCATCATCAACAAATATCAGGCGGTGGAGGGATAGAAAAATGAACGAAATACAATTGAAATACGGCTGCAACCCAAATCAGAAACCGGCCAGAATTTTTATGGCCGACGCCTCAGGGCTTCCCGTGGAGGTTTTAAACGGCAGACCCGGTTATATAAATTTTCTCGACGCGCTCAACAGCTGGCAGCTGGTGAAGGAGCTTCGTGAAAATACGGGTATGGTTGCGGCCGCTTCATTTAAGCATGTTTCCCCGGCCGGTGCGGCGCTGGGTTACCCGCTCGACAAAGTGCTGCGCAAAATGTACCATATCGCTCCGAAAATGAAGCTTTCGCCCCTGGCCTGTGCCTATGCGCGCGCCCGCGGAGCCGACCGCATGAGCAGTTTTGGCGACTGGATCGCCCTTTCCGATGTCTGCGATGTACCTACCGCAGAGATCATCAAAAACGAAGTGACGGACGGAATTATTGCTCCTGGGTATGAACCTCAGGCGCTGGAGATATTAAAATCGAAGAAGGGCGGCAACTACAATGTTGTAGCTATTGATCCCTCGTATGTGCCCGCGTCGCTTGAGCACAAGCAGGTTTACGGGATTACCTTCGAGCAGGGAAGGAACGATTTGAAAATCGACAGCCGCATGCTCGATAATATGGTGACGGAAAATAAAACTCTTACCGATGAGCAAAAGCGAGATCTGGTGCTGGCGCTCATTGTGCTCAAATACACTCAATCCAACAGTGTCTGTTATGTGCAGGACGGGCAGGTAATTGGTGTGGGCGCCGGCCAGCAGAGCCGTATCCACTGCACCCGCCTGGCAGGGCAAAAGGCCGACAACTGGCAGCTTCGCCACATGCCTAAAGTGCTCAACCTGCCTTTCCGTGACGATGTCTCCAAGCCCAATCGCGACAACGCCATTGATGTTTATCTGGGCGACACGCCCGAGGACGTCATCGGCGACGATGTCTGGGCCGAAACCTTTACCAGACAGCCCAAAGTCCTTACCAGGGGTGAGAAGAAAAAATGGCTCAGCAGGGTTACGGGCGTGTGCCTGGGCAGCGACGCGTTTTTCCCCTTTGGTGACAATATCGAGCGTGCCCGACGCAGCGGCGTGACCGCCATTGTTGAGCCGGGCGGTTCCATACGTGACCAGCAGGTAATTGATACCTGTAACAAATACGGTATCGCCATGGCATTTTGCGGCATGCGCCTTTTTCACCACTAAAAGACTTTGTGAAGGCCCCAGGCGGCGGCTGGCTTGTGACAACCGGCGACCCAGAGCCGGAGGCGTACAAGACGCGAAGCGCAGCCGGGGCTGCTCCGAAGGTGAGTTAGGGAGCGGATGCCCGCCGCTAGTCATCCGGGATCAGATATTCAGCCTCTTTCCATACGGCGGAGGTCACTCGCCAGCCTTGTGTTTCTTTTTGGAGAGTGATGTCGAAATCCCACATGCCCAGCGACTGCGGAATGATCCCGGAGAGGCCGCCCGTTTTTTCGCCGCCGGTCAGGACGGTCTGGAGTCTGGCTTTTGCCGTGCCGTCATCCACGCTGATGTTGCTGTGGCTGATGTAGACGGATATTTTTCCCCAGCGCAGGAAATAGCCGAAAACAAGGGCGCGGATTCCTTCATAATTGAAGCCCTGTGGGTCGTGGTAGTCTTTTGAGATGGGGTTCATAAATGCCCGGATGTCTTTTTTCTCGCCCGCGGCTTGAATGTCTGAAAGCAGTTGCCGTATCCTGTCTTCATCACTGTCCATCCGGCAGGCGGTTGTCGGCACGATGACGACCAGCACCAAAATAAACACGAGGGCTTTTTTCATAAACTTTTCCTTTCCCCGTTTCGCGGATACGACGCCTGCGGCTTTGAACAAAACGCTCATACTTTCAGAAAAAGTTTGTAGCGGTAAAAAATAAGGCCGACCAACCAGAATAAGACCACATGCGCCGCGGCGTAAGCAAACGACCCGCCCGCCGGCCCCGCCGCCGGCGCGAAAATATTTTGGTAGAGCCAGACCCCCGCCGCTGTTTTTGTACCGTCCGGGCCGGAAATAAAAATTACCCGTTGCAGGGTTTTGATCCATATGGAGGACAAAAAGAAAAGCGCCAGAGGGTTCATCCCGTAAACGCTGAAAACCAGCCCCCATTTATTGAATCCTTTTACATCAAAGATAAAAACGATCAGGGCCAGAAGCAGGCAGGCCATGCCTCCGGTATAGAGAACATAAGATCCGGTCCACAGAGGTTTATTGATCGGCAAGATAAGCCCCCATAGATAGCCGGCGAACAAAAGCGGTGTTCCGTATGCCGTCAGTTTCAGGAGGGTGAGTTGTTTATTGGAGTCCCGAAGCCAGGTTCCGGCCATATAGCCGATGAGAATCGTCACAGCCGCCGGCATGGTTCCGGCCAGCCCCTCCGGCTCGAAAGGGAAGCCAAGGCCCTGGTAGAGATGGGCATCGCCGAAAACCAGACGGTCGAGTTCAAGTGCCGCACTCCCCCAGGTGCTGTACGGGTCTGAAGAGCCGCAAAGAAGAAGAAAGAGCCAGTGGCCGGCGAGCACAAGCGCGCCGATGGCGGTCAGGAGACGGCCGGGAAATACCAGGACGGTCACAGCGGCGATGCCGTAGGCGCAGGCGATTCTCTGCAGCACACCCATGATTCTGAGATTTTCATAATCCGTGAGCCAAGGCGGGTAGCAGTTGAGGAAGAGGCCAAGAAGAAAAATCAATACTACCCGGCGGCCGATACGCCACGCCGCCTCACGATTAAAATTGTTGTCATATCCGGTGAAGGAAAAGGCAAGGGAGAGGCCGGCGGCAAAAAGAAAAAAAGGGAAGACCAGATCTGCAAGTGTGCAGCCGTGCCATGCGGAGTGCCTGAGGGGTGCATAGACATATTGCCAGCTCCCCGGTGTATTCACCAGGATCATCAGGGCAATGGCAATCCCCCGAAAAACATCCAGGGGCAGGGAACGCTCTTTCTGGTGCATATATTGTCGGACGATATGCCCTACGGTTATTGCCCGAGACGCTCCAGCCCGAAGACGACCGTATTGTCACTGTCGGGGCATTGAAGTTCTTTAAGCTGGTTGATCCAGTCTTCGGACGAAGTTTCACGGCAGTATGCGGTCAGGTAGTGGATTATTGCCGGCAGAGCGTAAATACAAATGCCGGCCGGTTTTCCGGCTTCAATCATCAGACCGTCTTTGAGCATGAAGTAATCACCCGGTTTGTATCCGGCAGCGCAATGTCCCCTGACGGAATTGACGGTTATTTTTACATCCGGCATAAAACACCTCCTGTAATTATCTCCATCGTTAAGGTTGACGGGCATTTGTTTTGTCGACTCAGGACTATTTGTCATTGTTGAAATAAAGCTTCATTCGAGCGGTAAAACCTCGGCATGAGAGAAGATCACCCGTTTATCCTCTGTGTCCGGGACTTTTGTCGAAAAGTTTGTTACCCGGGTTTTTTGGGTTTGAGAATGTCGGGGTAATACTTTTCGGCACACTCCGGACAAATGCTGTGCGACAACAGCGCATTGGAATGGTCCAAAAGATAAGTCTCCAGCTGGTTCCAGTAACCCCGGTCATCTCTTATCTTTTTGCAGTGAGAGCAGATCGGCAACAGGCCGCTTAGCGTCTTCACTTCCGACAAAGCTTCCTGCAATTCAAAGATCAGTTTTTCTTTTTCCTTCTGCGCCTGCTTTTGTTCCGTAATGTTCCGGGATACGCCGTGAATGCCTGTGGCTTCACCTTTTTTGTCCCGGATGAAACTGACGACATGGCTGAACCACAGTGTATCGCCTTGTTTGTTCAGGAGTGTTGTTTCAAACTCGACGAATCTGGAGTCATCCAGTAATATCTCATGGCTTTTGCTTATTTTTTCTGCCAGAAGTAAAATTGCATCGCGAAACGCGTCCGGCGTCATGATCGCTTCGGGAGTGCGCCCGATCAGCTCCTCCGGTTGATATCCCAACGTGAAATCGATTGAGGGGGTAATGTAATTGAAAACAAGGTTTATATCTGTGGTCCAGACGACATCGCTTATCTTTTCTGTAAGAAATCTGTATTTCGCCTCGCTGGCCTGCAGCAATTCCTCATTTTTTTTCTTTTCCGTGACGTCACGGGCAACGCCGCGGAAGCCGGTGGGCCTGCCTTTATCATCACGGATCAGTGCGGTGGACATTTCCATAAATATCGGGTGTCCGTCCTTGTGGAGAAGTTCATAATGGTCGATAAGTGACGGCTGGCCGGTGTCGTATATTTTACGGAAGATTTTCGTAATTCTTTTCGCTTCCTGCTCGCTGGTGTACTGGAGATTGTGCATGCCGGTGAATTCTTCCTTGCTGAAACCGAGCCCGCGCGCACCCGCTTCGTTGATGTAGGTGATCTTTCCGCGAAGGTCGATCTCGAAGCAGCCGTCATAAATATTTTCCAGAAAATCACGGTAGCGTTCCAGTTCCGCCTGCCGTTGCTTTCTGGCCGTAACGTCCCTGCCTGTGCCGCGCCAGCCGATCGGATTGCCCTGCTGATCACGAATTATGTTGGCATTCATTTCTACGGTGATGACAGAGCCGTCTTTGCGTAAAAGATTGACCTCGCAAAGGCCGGAGGGCTGTCCCGTCGCGTAGAGTTTTTTGATGATTGCGGCAGAGTGGTCTGCCGCTTCTTTGTCCGGATGTCTTTCCAGATGGCTCAGTTTCATGTACTCGTCGCGCGTGTAGCCGAGCATCTGGAATACTGGTTCGTTGCAGAAAAGAACGTTTCCGTCGAAATCGTACTCAAAGCAGGCGTCATCTACGTTCAGCACAAAGTCACGGTAGCGTTCCAGTTCTTCTCTTTGCTGCTTCTTTTGTGTGACATTGCGGATGGTGCAGCGAAAGCCGGATATTTGTCCCGAGGTCTCAAACATGGGAGATGCTTCCAGATCAAAATACTGTATAAGGCCGTCCTTTCTGATAATTTCCATTTCCTCGATGAAGTTGCGCTTACCAGTTTTGTAGATCTGATTAAAAATGGAAAATAATTTTTTTGCCTCTTGGGGGGAAGTATATTGAGTGTAACTGGCTCCCATCGCCAGTTCCCGGTCAATGCCGAACATGAACGCCGTGGCCGGATTCGTATAGGTGACATTGCCTTTCAAGTCCAGCTCAAAGCACCCGTCCTCGATGTTTTCCAGAAATTCCCTGTACAGCTCCAGCTCTTTAATTTGCCTGTTTTTTTCTGTAATGTCACGGCCGATGCTGGAGATGCCGGCAAAGCTTCCATCGGGATAAAAGATAGGCGCCGCCGTGATAGCTACGTCGAATATCTGACCGTTTTTCCTTTTTCTTTTTGTCTCGTAGCTGGCCGGCCGGTGATTGTCTCTGAGTGTGGCGATGATGTCGGAGACTTCTG
>Ga0255344_1001540_pt1 | contig 30424 bp, 20 predicted proteins | sample wastewater_treat_5_FD_192414 | JGI IMG/M metagenome (GOLD analysis project Ga0255344, IMG submission 192414) | Wastewater microbial communities from Lulu Island WWTP, Vancouver, Canada - plant18 | ecosystem: Engineered > WWTP > Wastewater > Unclassified | place: Canada: Vancouver, British... | reverse complement strand
AAGCACTGCTGAAGCATCATCGAAGCCAGATTCAAGTATGCTCATGGCCTTAGGTGCTTTGTCTTCATAAAACGACGTTGTCTTACCAAGAAGCATCCTGGCTGTTTCTTCATCTGGCGCTTCCAAGATAGCCTGCACGTGAGAGTGCACTTCGTCCTTTAGGCTGTTTGGTGTTGCATCTAGTATGTTCTTCATGAAATGGGTTTGGCATCTTTGCCATGTAACCCCTTGAAAATACTGCCTAATTGCTCTTACCAGGCCTCTATGGTCGTCAGACGTAATGATGTCTACACCATTCAAGCCTCTATCTTTAAGTCTGCTGAAAAATTCACTCCAACTAGATTCTGATTCTGTATCACCTACCATCATGCCTAATACTTCACGGTAACCGTCTGCATTGATCCCTACTGCTATCATCACACCTCTGGATCGTACTCTGCCGTCTTCTCTAACTTTTAGGTACATAGCATCTACAAGTAAAAAAGGATACTGGTCATCTGAAAGTGGCCTGTTGAGCCAAGCCTCTATGATTGGGTCTAGATTCTTGCACAGTTCAGATACTGTGCTCTTAGAGAATTTAGTACCGCACAATTCCTCTGTAATCTGGCTCACCTTCCTAGTAGATACTCCGTTTACCACCATCTCCATTAGGGCTAATAGAAGTGCTTGTTCGCTCCTTTGATATCTCAAAAACATCTCGGTTGAGAAATTACCATCTCGAATCCTGGGCACATGAAGTGTGATGCTACCTACTCGAGTGGTTAACTGCCTAGGATACGAACCATTCCGATGCCCTTGGCGTTCTTCAGTTCTTTCATAAGGCTCTGCTGATACTTGTTCCGTCACCTGCGCTTTGAGTACTTGATCTAAAATCGATTCAAGCAGTTTAGCTAATCCTGAATCCTGAGAGTTTCCTAAAAATAGTTGATGCAAATCTTCTGAATCTACGGTAATCTTGTATTGAGCCAATTCAAAATCCCTCCAGTTAGTGTGGTTTTGGTAACTTAATTCTAACCGAGGGTTTTGAATTTGGCTCCTTGCTTTTTCAGAAAACTCAATTTACACAATTATATGGACTCAACTGGGTTGTGAAGTCGTGTTCCTGATGCCTACGGATGTCTATTGATGTCTACTGATCCCTACTAGGGAGTGAAGGAAACACTCGGTTCCTGGCGCATAGGGGGCTGAAGCAGAAAGTGCCGTCCCCGCTGCTTCATAGGGGGCTGAAGCAGAAAGTGCCGTCCCCGCTGCTTTGTGGAGGAAAAGAGGGCTGTGCGGTGAAACATATACTCATGCAGTTGCGAAGAAGGGGAATGGTTTATGAGAGGCAAGTGTGACTGTGTGGCGGAGTCTTGCTCTGGACAGGTCTCGGGGGGACTCTCTGGTAAGCGGTTTGGTAAGCGGTTCGGTAAACGGTATGGTACACAGTTTGGGGTGCTCGTTTTTTGCGCGATTGTAGCACTTTTTGCTGGGTTAACCTTTGCTCTTCTTGGGTGTAGTCCCCAAGGCCACGTTGAGGAACCGACGCCTGGGGTCGGGGCGAATCCAGGTCCTGTTATCGAAGAGCCTAGTGTCCCTGAAGAGGACTTGCTTGAGGGGCTGTTTTTTGTAAGCATCGGCAACAACCCGAGCGCAAGGCCGCAGTCTGGGTTGTCGCAGGCCACCATCGTTTTCGAGGCGCCGGCCGAAGGGGGCATAACTAGGCTCATGGCTGGGTTCACCAGGAAAGTGGACAAGATCGGTCCTGTCCGCAGCGCTAGGAAGCCTTTGGTTCAAGTGGCGGCTGGATACGGCGCACCGTACGCCCACTGCGGAGGTTCGGCTGATAGTTTCGAGATTATACGAACGCAGAAGATACACAGTCTAGATGAGATCTATACAGCTGGTGAGTGTTTTTGGCGTAGCAGCGATAGATCCGCTCCTGACAACCTTTATACGTCGACCGACAAACTAGCGGATGGTGCGAGTCGACGAGGTTACGAGGTTTCTTTGCCACTTTTCTCTGAAAAAGGCACTCTTCTGGGTACTCCAGCAGTCTACGTTTCGTACCAGTTCTCAAACAATCCAAAATATCCAGATCTGGTTGAGTACTACTACGAGGAATCGGGTTATCGCCGCTGCATAAACGGAATAGACCACATGGTCGATGGCGATGAGGTCATTGCTCCAAAAGCGCTCGTATTCTTGCAGGTAAAAACAACATATCCTGTAGGAAAACTCATTGAAATAGACATGGATGTCACAGGGGAAGGGAAAGCCCTGTTCTTCTCGAATGGTGTTATGGCTGAGGGGACTTGGGAAAAGTCTTCACTCAAAGAGCCGCTCAAGTTCGCTATAGACAGCAATACTCCAGTGCTTGAAGACGGGCTTATCTGGGTTCACCTTGTGCCCGATCTGGCTAAGTTAAACGTCAAGGATGTACTAGGGGATTAAGACGGTTGTTATGGCTCAGAGGTTATGACTCAGATGTTATGACTCAGAGGTGACTAGTGCCATTTGAATCGGTGGGGCAGTTGGATCTAATTCAATGAGATCTTGCGTGGCGCCTTAAGGCAGCCAGAATCCTACTCTTCAAGTGAAATCAAAGCGGCTCCTAAGGCTCCAACTACTTCAGGCTCAAAGGGCACCACTACAGACTCGTGGAGCCTGTTTTCTATGATTCTGACCACCCCCTTGTTCTTGGCGACCCCTCCTGTCATCATGTACTTGCTTTTTCTGCCTACTCTATCGATTAACGATGTTGTTTTTGAGGCAATGGACTTGTTCAGAGCGTAGACTATGTCTTTTTCGTCCTTGTTCTGGGCGATAAGGGAGATCACTTCGGATTCTGCAAATACGGTGCACATGCTTGTTATGGTGATGTCTTCCTTTAAGGGTGCAACTATCTCAGCCATCTCATTTATAGGGATACCCAGGGTCCTCGACATTACCTCCAAGAATCGACCCGTTCCTGCGGAGCACTTGTCGTTCATGACAAAGTCAGAGACTTTCCCCTTATCGTCTAATCGTATTACTTTGCTGTCTTGTCCGCCAATATCGATGACAGTTCTTATGGACTTATCCAGGAAGAAGGCGCCCCTTCCGTGACACGTGATCTCGGTAACGATCTTGTCTGCAAATGGAATGCTGATCCTGCCGTATCCTGTTGCAACTGTACAGGCCATATCTTTTTCACCAAGTCCCGCCTTATCCAATGCGATTCGAAAGCAATTGGAGGCGCTTTCGACGGATTTGGGTCCGGTTGGGACAGTCGCATATGACACGATATTCCTATTCTCGTCGATTATAACCACGTTAGTAGAGGTAGATCCGCAATCAACTCCGGCGAAATAGGTCAGATTCGCCGACTTGTGTCTTACACCTTTTTCGGCCGTTGTTTTGGGAGCTATCTCCACATCCTTGGTGTCGGCGGTACCTGCGGTACTCATGGAATGTGCACTCCTTGTATTGCTTTTGCCCCCAAGGCTCTTCTTAGTATGTGTGGACTCCAAGAAAGCATCTATTCTTGTCAGTATCTGCCCGCTTTGTGCGTCTGTGTGGTCCGTTTCGATTTTAAGCAGTGGAATGTCCATTTCATTTTTGAGCTGAGCGTACTCGTACGAATAGAAGTCACAGAACTTAACTGTGTTATATATTACCCCAATGAAGTTCTCGCTGACGAGTTGGTCACGGTGCGCTGCCATCCTCATACAAGGGGTGAGGCCGAGAATGCTCTCGGCGTAGCTGGCGAGCACGTCGGAGCCTGCGTCAACATCGAACGTTCGTTCCTGACCAGTGCAAGTTAGATCGACGATCTTTTGGGTGCACGATGCTCTGATTTTTTCGATTATCTCGTCTTCAAGTCTGGCGCCCAATATCGCTATGCTCTGGGAGTTTTCGTCTGGCTTTGATGGGTGGGTTTTTTTGTCTTCCAAGATCTTTATTAAGTCTTTTTCGTCGAAGACCTTGTTCTTAAATGTCTCATAGGACCCAATGAACTGTGCTATCTCTTTGCGGAAAAGATCGACTGCCAGAGGCCCGTTTTTTGACGGTAGATCAAGCATGTATGCGAATTCGATCTTATCTTTGAGCACGTCGTAAAGTCGGCACACACTGTCGCAGCAAGACGTAAGAACTACTTCCTGGATGTTGTTCTCCAAGATGTTTTCTAGAACCCCGCTTATGTAACTGCACAGGTTTGAGTGGATCATGGCTTCTGCCTTTTCATGGGACTTAAACCCGGATTCGAGCCTTACCGGTTCTTCTCCAAACGCCTCGATTATTTCTATGGGTGTGTACTTGCAGATGTATCCTACCAAATCACTGTCCTCCGTTCACTGACGTCCGAGTGTTCAGAGCATTTCAAGAAAAGCTTCTAGCCTCGTCCGATTCTGTCCTTCTTGGTTGTTCCTTCTATCTACAAAATCACCGTCAATGTGGAGAAAGGGCAAGCCCAATTCTGCTGCGAGATCTTTTATCATGAATGCTGCGCCCATGGATTGTTTACAGCCGAGATGGCAGAACTGGATGATCCCGTCCGGGACTAGCTTTTCTGTTAGCTCATCTATAAGTGAGAGCCTTCGTGTTACCTCGCCGTTTAGGGAATTTCGTATGAGTTTCTCAGCAATTCCGCCAAACGGGTCTTTTTCATCGATCTCATCCAGGAAATCGTAGTTCAGATCGAACCCTGAAATGTGCAGCCTATCGCTAAAGTTGAAGTAGTGTTCGAAGTTCTTTTCGAACATTGGGACGAGATGTATGAAAAGCACGCTTTTGCCAGTCCTATCAGGCGCCTTCTTTGCGTCGTCTACGAGCATACGGTAAAACTCTAAGACTTCTGGGGTCCCCATAAAGACGTGTGATGTAAAGAGCATGTACATTTCAAAAGTCATGGTAGGGACTATAGCCTTTCGACCCGCATAGCCTAGATATTCGGTCATCAGGGCTCGTGTACTGTTTTCTGTTTTTACTACTTCCCTCAACCTGTCGATATCGAGTTTCTTGTTGAAGCATTCTTCAAGTTCATGAGCCAACTCTATGAGCTGTTTTTTCACGTAGCAGACGCCTTCTTGAGAATACGAGTACGGGACGTCGACTACGTAAAGGGGAACTCCATGTTTCTTTGCGAGGTACTTGAAAGTAGGTATGTTTCCGTCGCATATCATAGACGTGGTCATCATGAACCTGGGTTTCTTCACGATGTCTAGTTCATTTGCTCCAAGAAACGTCTTGTGAAAGCTGCATAGTGTATTGGAAAGCCCTTGAGTTTCAGCTGCATCTACAAGCAAGTCTTCAATGAAAAAACCTGCCATAAACGATGAATAGGCCTCCATAAACAAGGGATCTATATCCATTGCAGCCACCAGTTCTACAGGTGCGAAGAGATTCACCCAAGCCGAGTTCTCCCCGCTTGCCAGCGAGTCCCTTATTCTCCCTATCGCGTATTGGTTGAGGTACTGAAGAGACCTGGGCAGCCTTTTATCCTTGAATATGGAAACGTAATAATAAGCAACAGACAGACCGAAATCTATCATAGTGCCGACTCGTTTAGGGTCATCCATGTTCTGCCTCAATATTGCAGCATACAACCTTACAGGATCCAAATAGCGATCACCTCATACCAAACCCCGACTTCATCGGTTCACCCACTCAATGTATGTGTTCTCCATCATATTCCCCTGGTCCTGTCCGTGAAGCAGCGGGGACGGCACTTTTTGCTTCGTCTTATCAAATGAGAAACGGCCAGACCCACATCTGTAGCTCGTGTGGATTGAAGCAGATCCAATCACTGAACCTGCAGTTCTGATTCTCCACGTTACGCTACCTTTCGGGAAGGAGTCCCGCGCCCTTTTACGGAATACTAATCAAACAAGCTGTTCAAACTGTTTTGGTCAAATTGTAGGTAGGAGGTATTATTCTTGGATATAAAAGAGTTCCTGATGGAAGCCTCAATGGCCCATGGTGTTTCTGGGTTCGAATACATGAGCATAAAGGATCTAGTCAGAGACTACATGACCGTCCTTGTAGACGAGATTCATTCTGATGTGCTCGGGAATGTGATCGGAGTTAAACGAGGCGATGGACCGCAGCCTCATCCCAAGGTTATGCTGGCGGGTCACATGGATGAGGTAGGAATGATGGTTACGAAGATTGAAGAGGGAGGATTTCTCAGATTTGCCACTAGCGGGATTGACCCGCGCGTTCTGCCAGGCCACGAAGTTGTGGTGCATGGCAGACGGTCTCTAACTGGAATAGTAGGCACGAAACCTCCGCACCTTTCATCGCCCGAGGAATCCGGAAAGCCCCAACAGGCAAAAGACCTGTTTATAGACGTTGGTCTACCTGAACATGAGGTGCGTGCCCTCATAACAGTCGGCGATGTAGCTACATACAAGCGGGAAGTAACTGAACTCATGGGAGGGCTGATGGCTGGCAAATCCCTAGACGACCGCGCAGGGGTGGCAGTGATACTGGTTTGTCTAGATGAACTGAGAAAGTACGATTTCTGCGCTGACGTCTACGGTGTGGCCACAACCCAGGAAGAGACTGGTTCTCAGGGGGCTGCAGCGTCTGTTTATGCAATTGACCCTCATATAGGGATTGCTATAGATGTCTGCCAAGGTGACACTCCGGGTGTGCCTGAGCACAGGACCACTTCTGTCGGGAAAGGTCCGACAATGACTATCGGTAGCACAATTCATCCTAAGATTGCAGATGGCCTGAGGAAGGCGGCACGCGAGATTGGGGTAAATCTTCAGCAAAAGGTAGCGCCAGCAGGAACCGGAACTGACGCCGGCGCGCTTCACATATCCAGGCAAGGGGTTGCCACAGGCCTTATTTCAATTCCCCAGCGTTATATGCACACTTCTGTCGAGACCCTCTCCGTGAAAGACGTAGAGGATGCAGGTAGAGTGCTTGCACGGTTTATCGCGGCGTGTGACTGGGGTTTTGTCGAAGGGCTCAACGAGTGGAATTAGCGGAATGAGTCACGGTGTCGGTTCTGCTGCTTCACCCGTATTCCGCGGAAAGGGGAGTGATTGAGGTGACTTTGCTTTTTACGCCGATGTCGTTTGATGGTCTTCATCTCAGGAACAGAATTGTAATGCCGCCTATGGCGACGGCCATCGAGGGGCCAGGCGGATCGGTTTTAGACGATGGCATGCCGAGCGACGGGACTATTGCCCATTACTCCGAACGTGCACAGAATGGGGTAGGCATGATTATTGTTGAGCATACCTATGTTGCAAGAACCGGGAAGGCCCATAGGGGGCAATTGGGCATCGATGCCGACGCTGCGGTGGCCAGGTTTAGAGAACTTGCCAATGTCATAAAGTTGGGAGGGGCGGTAGCGGTGATTCAGTTGAATCACGCAGGAGCGGCCGCTAACCCTGAAGTTACCGGATTTATGCCTCTAGGTCCTTCGGAGGTCCCTATCCCGGGACGTACGTCCGTCCCGGTTGCCATGACGGCCTACGATATTGCCCAGACTATTCAAGATTTTGCCTTGGCCGCGCAACGGGCCAAAGAAGCAGGGTTTGAGGGTGTAGAGATTCATGCAGCCCATGGCTATCTTCTGAATCAATTCTTATCCCCTGTTACAAATACAAGGACAGATGATTACGGCGGGAGCTTATCGAATCGGGCGCGATTTCTCTTGGAAGTAGTTAGGGCAGTTAAGGAATCTGTGGGCAGGGATTTTCCTGTGTTTGTACGCCTTGGCTGTGTCGACGGTATTGACGGGGGAATTGTCCCGGAAGACGCTGCCTCAGTGGCAGTTATGCTGCAGAATGAAGGCGTTTCGCTCATCGATGTCTCCGGGGCTTTTGCTGGTTCCCGTCCGAAAGAAGCGCCTCCTGGATATTTTGTACCAGCGGCAGCTATAGTGAAGAGCAGGGTTGACATCCCGGTTCTCGTGACAGGCGGTATTACTGACCCGGTTTTTGCTGAGCAGGTTCTTCAGCAAGGCAAAGCTGATCTGATTGGAATTGGAAGGGCTCTTTTGAGGGATCCAAAATGGGTAGTCAAGGCCGGAAAGATGCTCGCGTGCGAGACAGATTGACTAGAGATTAGGCTGTAGCAGGTTCGAGATGGGGCAGGCGTGTTGGCTTGTACTGTCGGTTTGCAATGGACTGGATGTGGGTTACGCTAGATTGCGCATGGCGCATGCCGTATGCCATATGCCGTATGCCGTATGGTAGATGTCTCCAGATCGTCTTTGGGTCGATCGCGTACGGATTGCTTGGAGAAGATTGGTTTCGAAGGGGCTCTCGTTATTGGTAGTTTTAGTTTTGCTGGCATGGAGGACGGAGCCAGACTGAGGTATGAGGTAGCCGATGAAGCAGAAAGTCCCGTCCCCCGTGCTTTGCATGTACTTCGAGGGGGGAGAGCATGAGTTATCCGCGTATGGTTATAGACACTAGGAAGATTGAGCACAATGCTCGAGTGATTACTGATCTTGCGGGCAAGTACGGGATAAGGATTATGGGAATAGCCAAGGGCACCTGCGCGCATCCGGCTGTGGTGAAAGCCATGGTTGCAGGTGGGGTAGAGTCTATAGGCGACTCGAGAATAGAAAACCTCCGCAGAGTCAGAGAATCTGGTTATGACGGAGAGACGGTCCTTATTAGAGCACCTGGGTATTCTCAATGTTCAGAGGCAGTCGTGTACGCTGATACGAGCCTTAACACCGAAATTGCGACTGTAGTGCGGTTGGGGGAAGAAGCCGCGAGCATAGGCAAGGTCCACAAGGTTGTCCTAATGATAGATTTAGGCGATTTGCGGGAAGGCGTCATGCCAGATAAGGCCCCTCAGGTTGCTCGGGAAATGGCGCGCGTGCCTGGTATTGAACTAGTCGGAATAGGTGTGAACTGGGGCTGTTTTGGAGGCGTAATCCCTACTAAAGAGAATATGAGCCTTTTGATTGACACGAAGAGAGAAATTGAGGATTTCATTGGGCTGAGCATGTCGCGGGTCTCTGGCGGCGCGTCTACCAATATGAAAATGTTGCTTGATGGCGATATGCCCGAGGGTGTGACAGAGCTGCGCATAGGCGAGGCGATTCTTCTTGGGCGGGAGGCGGTTCACAGGGAACGCGTGCCGGGGTGTTTTCAGGACGCTTTCTTGTTGCAGGCCGAAGTGATCGAAGTCCAAACCAAGCCATCAAGACCGTTCGGAGAAATCGGACAAGATGCTTTCGGCAATGTTCCTGTTTTTCAAGACCGCGGCATAAGGAGAAGAGCCCTTCTAGCAGTAGGCCGCCAAGACATAGATCCAGAAGCACTGACCCCACTGATAAAGGGAGTCGAAATCCTAGGGGCTTCGTCAGATCATCTGGTATGCGACATAGAAGACGCCGAAGAACCGGTCTCCCTTGGTGACGTGCTCACGTTCGTCATGACTTACAACGCACTCCTTAAGGCAAGCACCTCATCCTACGTTACGAAGCATGCAATATGAAGCAGCGGGGACGGCACTTTCTGCTTCACGTTCAGTTTCTGCTTAGCTTTCTGCTTTGCGTTCTGCTTCGTATCACTTGAAAGCAAGGGAAATGGGAAATGGGGTCGGTTCTTTCCGCTCTGCGTCCCTATCCGGAGCATGAGAACCGACCCCATGCTTCACTAAAAGAGTTCGATGAGTTCGTCGATGAGCGAACCCACATATGCTACTGCTGAACGGATCGGTTCTGGGCTGGTCATGTCTACTCCGGCGAGTTGGGCGAGTTCTAGGGGTTTCTTTGTGCCTCCTAGTTTGAGGACTTCCACCCACCGCTGAGCGGCAGGGGCCCCTTCTTGTTGAATTGCCTGCGTTACCTGTGTGCCAATGGTCAGACCCGCTGAGTATGTGTATGGGTAAAGGCCGCGGTAGTAGTGGGCCTGTCGCATCCAGACCAAGCGCGCTCCGTCGTCGATTTCTACTTCGCCGCCCCAGAATTCGTCGAGGATTTCTCCCTGCAGTCTATTGAGTACGTTGGCTGTTATAGGTTGGCCCTTTTCCGCCAATGGGTATGCTTGTCTCTGCAATTCCCCTTCGATCAAGTGCCTTACGAAGTTGTGGTGGTAGCTCTTCAGGAACTCCATGAGAATCCACCTGCGCGTTCTCTTGTCTGTGGTTCGAGAGAGGATGTAGTTGCCAACTAGCGCTTCGTTTATTGTTGAAGGCGCTTCTATGAAGAACATAGTGGGTCTTGTGTTTCCAAATCTCTGATACCTCTGAGATAGCACGCCCTGACCTGCGTGGCCCAATTCATGGGCAATGGTAAGGACTTCGCGCAAGTTGTTGTGCCATCTTGTGCTGATGTACGGGTGCACGCCGTAGACCGAACTGCAGAAAGAACCTGTTCGCTTACCTGCATTATCAGCTCGGTCGATCCACCGATTTTGGAGAGCCTCTTGCATGATCTCTGTATACTCTGGGCCCAAAACTGATAGCCCGTTGATAATCATTTCGGATGCTTCTTCCCATGTGGTTTTGGGATCAAATTCGGGATCGAGGGGCGCTTCTATGTCGCAGTAGAGCATCTTGTCCAAGTCAAGGATCTCTTTTCTCAGTCTTGCATATTTTCGCATGTGAGGAGCAAGCTCAGTCAAGATGATGTCGTGGAGGTTATCGTAAATGTCTATTGTGACTTCCTGTCGGTCAAGCAGCATGTGTATGGCTGATTCGTAGTTTCTGAGACTTGCCATGGTCACGTTTTTCTTCACTTCTGTTCCCCAAGTTGCGCCGTAAGTGTTTTGGTATTGCTTGAGCACTCGCGTTGTCTCGTTGTAAGCGTTGCGCCTGAGTACCATGTCGGCTGCTGTTTCATACCTGCCCATTGACATTGGGAACAGGTTCCCCTTGCTATCTGCTACTGGTTCGAAGGACATATCTGCCGTACGAGACGTTTCATATATTGTCCCCGGTGCGCTGAGGACTTCACCTAGGGCCGCAAGTGACGCCTCGGTTTCAGGGTGAAGTTGATGCGGCTTGCTTTCTATTATTTTTTCTATCATGATACGGAAAGGTTCAAGCCCCGGTTCTTCCTCGAGGTACCGTTCAAGTGTTCCTTCTGGCAGGTTGAGAGATTCTGACCTAATAAACGACATCTCGGCCCCTATCTTTGTTGTTAAAGCAGAAACGCGGCCGGCCATTTCCTGGTATTCGGGATTTGTTCCGTCAGACGAAAGGTGCAGAGAACCGTATGATGCTACCTTTGTTAGACGTATAAGCAGGTTCTCCTGGGCCTCCAAACACTCAAGCAGCACCTTTGGCCCTTCTCCAAGCCTTCCCTTGAAGGCTGTAACCGAGCCAACTAGGCCTTCTACTTCCTTGAATTCCTTTTCCCAGTCCTCTTTGGTAGGAAAGATATCTTCCAGTTTCCATGTCTCTTCCAGTGGGACCTCAGCACGTAAAATCTGTTTGCTCATAATTTACCCTCCAGACAAAGATTTGATGTTGCTACTTGCTATTTCCAAGACCTTCGAATGGTTTTTGGAAATCTGCGAAAACTGCAGCTGATGCCTGGCGGTTCCCAGGCGATTGCAAAGTCTCCTAAGCCTTGCTCCAGTCTCAGTACGGCCTCAGCCCGGTCTCGGTCGGCCCTCACTGAGCTCTCAGCCGGGGAATCTTACCGTGCAAAAAAAGACCTGCTAGTGTACTGGTAAGTGCCCAAGGACTATTGCTTGTTTTCGTCTTGAGTTACGCCAAGTGCCTATGCCAATGAGGCAATAGGCAGAATGAAACAATGTGCAACACAATATTTCAATACACGAACCTTTGACTCCTTCTTTTTCGGATCCTATCAGTCAATTGGCTTGGAAGGAACCATGAAGGAACCATGAAGGAATCATGAAGGAATCATGAAGGAACCATGAAGGAACCATGCTCAGGTTTCGTAGAAATGTCAAGGAGATTAGGACTGTTCAAGGGGCCTTACCAACTCTTGGGGACACTAGAAGCACCTTTTTGCAGGAACTCTCTTAGAGAAACTAGAAACCTACTTGGGGTAACTCTCGCACACAGAGTATCAAGGGACCTTTAGGAACTGCAAAGAGGCGATGAAGCAGGAGAACCGACCCCGTGCTTCATCTTTTTTAGGCACTTCCAAACTTGGTGTTGAGTGTGTATAATCAGCTGACTGTAATTGTATGTGTGTGCTATGGTGATTTTTGAGAGGGGTTGTGGTAGTGATTCTACCTGTTCTGAGGATTGGGGATCGTGTGGCTCGTTATCCGTTTGTGCAGGGCGGGATGGCTGTCAGAATATCTACGGGAAAGTTGGCTGCTGCAGTAGCGGAGGCTGGCGGTGTGGGTACTATTGCCGGAACAGGGATGTCTTGCGAGGAACTGCGGTCGGAAATCCGTTATGCAAGAAGTCAAACTGACGGCATTATCGGGGTTAATGTGCTATTTGCCATTAGGGAATTTGCGGCTCTTGTGCACACCGCTATCGAGGAAAAAGTCGATTTCATCGTTTCCGGCGCTGGGTTTTCACGAGATATGTTTCGATGGGGAAAGGAGTCTGGCACCAATATCATATCCATTGTGTCTTCGGCCAAACTTGCCGAGGTAGCCACTCGTCTGGGTGCTTCTGCTATTGTAGCCGAGGGTGGCGAGGCAGGGGGGCATCTGGGCACATTTCGTCCTCTCAAAGAGGTTTTCCACGAGGTCAGGAAAGCCACGGACCTGCCCGTTATTGCCGCAGGTGGAATCGTTACCGGGGAAGACGCCGCAGAGTATTTCGCATTGGGTGCAGATGGCGTCCAGCTTGGCACGCGTTTTGTCGCTAGCGATGAATGTGCTGCTGATGATGCTTTCAAAAAGGCGCATATTGGTTTGAAAGAAGAAGACGTAATAATAATACAAAGTCCCGTCGGCATGCCGGGGAGGGCAATCCGCAACCGGTTTACCGATAGTCTGCAAGGAGTACAGTCTGAAGAAAGACTTAATTGCCGTGGATGTCTTAAGCACTGTTCACGTCAATATTGTATTTTGGAGGAGCTTGCCTTAGCGCAGAAAGGTGACATCGAAAACGGAGTGCTATTTACAGGGACTGGCGCCACACGGATTTCTAGCATAAAGCCTGCAAGGGAGATTGTTGCTGAACTAGTAGAAGGCGTAACCAGGGCGAAGACTCAGCAAGTATGTCTGAATGCCTAGACACTGTTTTCAGGTAGCAAGCTGTAAGCAAAATGCGCAGGTGAAGCGCGCGAACTGCAGTGACAACCACGCTGCAGTGACAAGCACGACGCGCAGAAATAGCACGCACCAGGATCGCGTAAGGACAATAACGAACCCTAAGCCGGCTTGCTAGACTGGTTTAGGGTTCGAGTGATTGTAAACTGCGCTTAAACATCTATGGTTCTTGAGATGACCTGCTGAACACCTTTCTAGGCCCGACCTTGCCGAATCAATTCCACTGCTTAGGTGGGGAATCGTAAGTCGAGTCGCTCTTTTGGGCATCTTCGTTTTTGCTATCATCTTCGTCAGTGTCCTTGACCACATCTATGAAATACTCTTCTACGTGTGTGTCGTCAGGCGCTCCAACGTGTTCGGAACTATCCTGGGAGAGCAAAGGTGAGGCAGGAGAACCGACCCCGTGCTCCGAGTGCTTATAGAATTGCTCTGAGAGGATGAAGGAGCCTACTATGGCGATTAGTAATGTGGCCCAACCTGCTTTTTTGAAGAATGGGGAGAGTTCGTCGGTGCCTTGTTTTGCGTATGTTTCGAGTGGCCCTACTAGGACTATTGCGCCTGAGATTGCTTCTGCTGTCTGCCACGGAGCTGAGACTGCTACTTCTCCTTTTCCTACCAAAGGTATTTTGAAGGAGCTGATTTCGCCTTCTTGCATTGTGGCTGTTAGGGACTTCTGGTCGATGTTCTGTCCGACTAGCGACCCTTCTTCTGAGGAGTCTACGAGGATTGCTCCTTCCGAATCGGTTATAAGGACACGCAAACCGGTGTTGTAGTATATCCAGCTGGCCAATTCGGCCGTGTCTTCATCTTCGGGGGAGATGTCTAGCTCTGCTAGCGGTGATACTAGTTGCTCCATAGTGTACTTTACCTGTTCAATGGAGTAATCAAGGAAATATGAACGAATCATCCGAGTTTCGAGGAAACCCATTGCAAGTACCAATACTAGACTGAACACTACCAGAACTGTCATAATCTTAGGTTTTGAAAGCATGATTTAAGAATCACAACCCCTTTCTGAAACTCAAAACTGCAACCATGCTGCGGTGTGACGCAAATACTGCCGTCTCTTCTGAGGCACCGATGATTCTCGTGCCAAAGAGAAACTTACTCCCACCTATAGGCCACAGCACCCACTCTTTCAGGGCTAATCCTCATTATCTCACTTATCCTCCAACATTGCATGTCAAAGGATACCCAAAGTGAAAACCAACTAAGGATATGCAGCGAATGCATGTCTCGAGTTGCGCGACTTTACTATCTCACTACATAACTATACGAAATTGCAACTCGAGGGTTTTCTGCGATCAGGGTTTTTCCACAGGTACCCATACTAGTGTCAAGGATTCGACCGAGATGTCTTTTTTGAACGGTCGGACCACATGTACTTCCAGAACTTCGTTCATGGGATCCAGCCTCTCGGACAGCTTCTGTGTTTCTTCGAGGAACTCTTCTTCCAAGGCGTCAAGCTCCTCAGTGTACCTTCTTAGGGTTTCCTCGCTGCGTTCCACGTCGCTTTTTTCTTTTGCGTATCGAGTGGCACCTCTTGCGGTTGTCGTTGCCCTGTCCAAGGTGGAAGGACCAAGTTTTTTGCTTCCTAGGAACGAAGAAAGCAACGTGGCTCCCGCTGATATCGCAGTTTGCTTCTGTTGTTGCTTAGCTTGCAACTTTTCACGAGAAACCGCGTCTTCTGCCCGGTCCACTCTAGACTGCGCCGATTGAATCTTGGCAGCGTATTTTTTCCTAAGAGACTCTATTTCTTCGTCTCGCTTCTCCCTAAAGGCTTGGTCTAGACGGACGCGGAAGTCGCGTTCAGATTCATCAGGCTTGGAGAATACTTTCAGTGTTGGGCTCATGAAGATCTCTAGCTGGTGTGTTCTGTAAAGCCAATCTGCGAAGTCTTTGCTCCACGCAACGTAGTTTTTGGCCACTGCCGCCCATGACGGAAGCTGCGCAAAAGCAATGCCTGGTGTAGGCGATGCGTCAAGTTCCGAAATGTCGATGTTTATCTCGACGGCCTGATCCCAGTTTATTCTCTGACTGCTCGGGTCGAATGGAGCGGCTAAGAGTACGTTTTTGTCGCAGTCTGTTCCGCTTTTGGAGTCTCGGAAACCTATGCGCGCCTTTCCTAATGCCATAGGTTGGTACACGAAACGGTCCACAGGCCCTCCTTTTCGAAGTGGGACAAAGCGTTGCGTGATGTCCGGCGGCAAAAGAGGAACGTCCGTGTCCTTAGGCACGGCACGGTCTGGCTGAGTAGGCTGAGCGTACTGAAGGGGAGCGGGAATCTCTACTTGTTCTCGAGCACCGCCAAATGAAGGGGGCGCAACAGCTCGGGTGGGTTCTTCTTTGTAGAAATCCGTGGAGGCAGCCGCTTTTTTGGCCTGCGCAGTCAGCTGTGCGATTTGGTTGCGAGTCAAGGGCCCTCTTAGATATGACATGGCCCAACGCGTTTCGAATATGGTAGGTTGTACGTCGTGAACGTTGTTCATTAGAAAGACTCTCTGCCCTAGACTTGAAATTATCTGTTCCAACTGCTGCCTGCTAATCTGCATGTTCTGAGCAGCGGCAGCGCCTTGTAAGCCGTCTAGGACTCGCATTTTGTCTCGTTCAGTCTGCAATCTCCCTATGAACCAAGTCCCCGTATTTGATAAGCCCTTGTAGTCAAGGTCTACTGGATTTTGTGTTGTGAGCAGCACTCCTAGGCCAAACGCCCGGGCTTGTTTAAGCAGGGTTAGAAGAGGCGCTTTGGAAGGAGGTGTCGCTACAGGCGGGAAATACCCGGCAATTTCGTCCATGTACAAAATAGCCCGGAGGCTGGTAGTTCCCGATTGGACACGAGTCCAACTTAAAACCTGGTTTAAGAGGAGGGTTACAAAAAACATCCTTTCAGCATCGTTAAGGTGAGCTATTGAAAAGATAGATACCTTAGGTTTTCCCGAAGGAGTGTGCAAGATATTGTCTATATCCAAAGACTCGCCCTGCATCCAAGCAGCAAATCCCGGAGCAGCAAGAAGGTTATTGAGCTGGATTGCTAGTTTGAAACGCTCATCCGCTGGGAAGAATGATTCAAGGCTTACTACACCTATCTGGTTGAAATGCGGGGAGGTGATCTGTTGGATAAGGGAAGGCAGGTCGAGGTCTATGCGTTGCCTCCACGATTCATACAATATGGTGGATATCAAGATGTGTTCACGGCTCTTGATTGGGTCGGCAACAATCCCAAGCAGCGCCAGCAGGCTATTTGTGGTTCCGGTAACCTGCTCGGTTAAAAGCTCCGTATCATCAACAATTGCTTGCGGAGGTGCCGCAAACGATTTGACAATGGACACAGGGATTCCTGCGGTACTACCTGGAGTGTATATGACAAACTCAGCGGATTCTCTTAGCCGCCTTATTCGTTCGCCGTCTTGTCCCCATGCTGCTAGACCTTCGCGCCAGAGCTGCGCTTGGGCGGCAGCGTATTCTTCAGGCGAAAGGTTCTTTCTTCTGGCGTCGTCTTCGTTTATCCAAGGGCGAAAATCCTCGGGTCTTAAGTCGGGAAATGTCAAAAGGAGATTTCCCATGTCTCCTTTCGGATCAATGACAATGGACGGAATCCCATCTATTGCCGCTTCTTCTAGCAGACTAATGCACAAGCCTGTTTTTCCGCTTCCGGTCATGCCAACACAGACTCCGTGTGTTACCAGGTCTTTGGAGTCATATAGGACTAACCCTTCTTGGTGCTTTTTTGCCTCCAAATCATAGGGCCGACCCAAGTAAAAAACGCCTAATCTCTCAAAGGGATGCATTTCATCAACCCCTCTTTCCAAGAAGTGACATAGAACTCATGCCCAGATTGGCAGCTACAGTCAGTGTTTTTGTTCTTGGTTTGATTGAAACCCAGAGACACTAAGAATCGCCTTTTATGACGTCTTGCATGCTATACAATCCAGGACCCTTTCCTACGAGAAATTGCGCTGCCGATATTGCCCCGTAGCCGAAAACGTCTCTAGACATGGCAGTATGGTTGATCTCTATTACCTCACCTTGACCTGCGAATACGACATCGTGTTCGCCTACTATGGCGCCTCCGCGCAAAGAGTGAATGCCGATTTCCTCAGGGTCCCTCTTGCCTGAAGTAGGGCTTCTTCCGTAGACATACCGCATATTTCCTCCGAGGTTTTCGTTGATGGCATCTGCGATCATCAGCGCCGTGCCGCTAGGCGCATCTTGTTTCTGGTTGTGGTGTTTTTCCACTATCTCAATGTCAAACGAATCTGCAAGTACGGTTGAAGCCTTGGTGACCAATGAAATCAACAGGTTTATTCCCAGAGACATGTTTGCCGACATGAGTATGGGTATTTGTCTTGAAGTGTCTGAGATTTCACTTACCTCTTCAGGAGTAAAGCCCGTAGTACATATCACCAATGGGATCTGCCGAGATACGGCGAAATTCAGTAGATCATGAATGCAAGTGTGATGAGAAAAATCGATTATGACATCTGGAATTTGCTCTACAGGCACCGTCTCCGGGATCTGATCAAGCGAAGAATACACAGGATAAGAGTTTGTGATTTCTGAATGGTCGCGATCAACTCCACAGACAATCTCAAGGACTGGTCCTTCATGTGTTCTGCCTTCATTAGTGGCCGTGGTTTTTTGGGTGTCGCTAACCAGCCGTGTTAGGACCTGTCCCATCTTTCCATTGCATCCGTGCAAAAGTATCCTCAAGATATATACCTCCATCTCCATTCATGTGCAATTGAACTGTCTTTACCACCGCTACCGATGCCGTCGACAAATGCAAACGACTGACTGCTATGAGTTGTACGATCCAACTACTTGCCTGATACTGTGATTCCCGATGCCGCTACATATGGAAGAACGGCAAATCCGAAATCGGTTCTTTCGGCAGATACATTTGTTATGTCCATGAGCAGGTCAGCCATATTGCCTGATATCATTGCTTCCGTTATAGGGTACGCGATCTTCCCTTTTTCTATTAGGTAGCTGTTTTTGGCTACGCCTGAAAAATCGCCGTTGTCAGCCGGGGATCCCCCGGAAAACCTAGAAAGAAGCACTCCCTTTTCGACGGACTTTACCATATCATCGAACATGGTTTTACCTGGCTCTATGACAAATGCCTCACCATCGTTTACGCTTCTTTTGAGTCCGGTTTTTCTGGAACCATACAGGCTAAGAAGGAACGTGTTCAGAATTCCTTTGTCAATTATTGTACTATTCTCAGCAGCATACCCATCCCTAGTCACAAAGTACCCGTCACAGATCTCATCTGATACGGGCCGCGAATGTACGGTGAGAATCGGATTTGCGATCTGGGCATTGAGTTTGTCTTTGTAAATGCTTGTTTCTCCGATCAGAGCGCTATCTGATATGGATTCGGTGAGGAAGTACAAGACGTCCATGAAACACTGCGGAGTGATGACGACATCACCTACAAACTTTCCTTGCAAAGGCCGAGCGTAGATCTGCTCAACTGATTGTCTCAGAAGGGTATCGAGTAAGGCCGAGTCGAGAAAGTCCTTCTCTAGATCCCTGAGCGAGCAACCTGTGTAATTGAACGAAGAGACCTTGTCGCCTTCTTTCGATGAAAACATGAAGACGCAATGGTAAACTCCATTGTTCGACACAAAATCGACGCCGTTTGAATTCACAAAACACTCACTTTGACGGGTAAAGTCCACATAAGACTGCATGATCCGTACTTGAGGATACCTAGATTCTACTTCGCCGAGGAACTCTTTTATCCTCACGTGCATCTTGTCCAAATCAGGCGAATCGTGGCCTGTTGAAAACTCTTTGGTAGGTTGACGTTCGGCAATATCGTATGCCTCGTCTGGAGCGGACGCATCGGCTATTGCAAGAACCTCATGTGCTGCTTGCTGAATGGAGGCGGCGTCGGATTTGTTTATGGAAGAAGAGCCCTTCTTGTAGTCTCGAATGGCCGTTAGCCTCACAGAAGTATCAAAGGTTGTTCTTAAGAGGGTGATTTCACCGAGCTCGAGGTTCATCTCGTGTCTTGCAGCTAAGGTAGCCCTGCACTGAGCTTTATGGGCGCCCGCACTAAGTAGAGAGTCGAGACCGTTTCTAGCGATGCTTCTTGCATCTGCCATGTTTACCTGCCTCCTATGTTGATCTTGCATTTGATGGCGGGTCCGCCCATCCCTACCGGTATAGGCTGTTTCTTTCCGCACATGCCGCTGCTAGTCCAGTGTGTATTCTCAGAGACCATAGTCACGGTCCTAAGAACGTCGAAAGCTATTCCTGATATGGTCGTATCCTTGATGGCTTTGGAGATCTTGCCGTTTTTGATTTTGTACCCGAGCGTTACTGCGAACATGAACTCGCTCGTGGAGTCAGCTTGACCATTTCCTGGTTTTACGAGATAGTAGCCATCGTCAATTGATGCGATCATGTCCTCTAGTTTGTCTTTGCCGGGCAAGATTGCAGTATTTCTCATACGTATCAGAGGTTCATCGGAGAACTGAAACGCACGAGCATTTCCTTTTGGCGGTACCCCAAATGACGCTGCGCTTTCTTTATTGTGAAGATAGTTTCTCAAAATTCCTTTTTCGATTATGACTGCGTCTTCTGCCTTTGTGCCTTCGTCATCTACGAAGACTGGCACAGGGCACAATTTGCCATCGAAAGAGTTTGCAAAGTCGATCAGGGTGATAAGTGGGCTTGCCACCTCTTTCGCGATCTTGTCACCTGCGACGGAACCGCCTAGAACCATGTCTGCTTCTACAGTATGACCTATGGCCTCATGCGCTAGGATTCCTGCAAGCTCAGCGTCAAGGACGCAAGTTGACAAACCTGCGTCAGGGTAGACACCTTCGCTCTTTTTGACCAAATCCTGATACTGTTGCTCCAGTTCGTCGAAAAGGTCGTCGGGTGAAGTGAGCACATCTTCAAATTGGCCGAATCCTCCGTAAGGCCTGTAGAACTCTATTGGTTGGCCATCTTTTACGACTGACATGAGCACCAATACGTATGCTCTAGGGATCATGGAATGCGAGAATGAGCCGTCCGACGTGACCAGAGTTTTTTCCATATCAAGACAGTTAATTGTGACTACTCTGCTTGCCAGTTCAGGATAGATGCGTTCTATGTGGTCATCAAGTTCCTTTGCGAAGTCAAGCAGATCTTTCTGCCCAAGCCGAGGTTTCTTCGTAGAGAAGTCATTCTCGGAATTACATGCAACCCCTGGAAGGGGTCCTCTGCCCTTATTCTCCCTCGAGTCGAGAAAAAGAGCGTTTTGTGTCGCGCTTTCTATGACAGATTTTACCGCGTCCCCATGGAGCTCAGGGCTGGACGCAAATCCCCATGAGCCATTGCTGTACGCTCTCGCGCTTACTCCGCTATCTGACGAGCGCGAGTTTTCTACATTATGTCCCTTTACAAAGGAAATCCTAGTAGTCCGATTCTCCTGCACTCTCAGTTCAGTATAGGTCTTAAAGAATTCCAGATATTGTCTCAAATCCAAACTCTTCAAATATGTCCCTCCTCACAGGATCTAATGTGGTCCTTACCGTCCATATCGCTTTCGTGGAAGCCTGCTCAATGTCTTGCCCTTCTCATCGTATGGTTCGCTTACAAAACAAACGCCGGATCATCTGATTCGCCAAGTGACTGCCCAGCCCGGTCGAATTCCGCAGACCCTAGGAGGATTCTTCACATATCTTGGATAAACCTTCTTAAGAGAAGCAGCGGGGACGGCACTTTCTGCTTCACCAGGAGATTCTCGCAGATTCTCGTTTTGTCCTGCAACCCAGAGCTTAGGAGGTACGCAATTGCGAAAGTCTATGTCTGTCCTAGTCCTTATCATTTCCTTGTGTATCAGTCTTGTGGGCTGCACTACGATGCCACTTGCTTCCAAAAAAGAGAACGGAACAACGCAACCTCGTATCGCGTCAGCCGAACGAGAAAGCCTGGATGAGCGAGATTGTCCGGAGCAGGAGGAAAGCGTAGACGAGGCACAGAGCGGTGATAGGCTTGTCAATGAGGGCAATACGGAAGGCCCTGAGGAGGGTGACAATGACGACCAGAGCCAAGGTGCACTCGAATCAGAAACAACTTGCTATTACCAGGACGGTTTTCTGCTAGGCAAAGGGAAAGCCCCTGATTTTGCCAGAGATGTTAAGGCAATAACCATTGGAACAACTGAGAATTGTCTTACCGACTATCCTAAGGGCTACCAGTTGAAGTACCTTTCAAACATGCAAGTTGATCTCAGATACAGCCCCGATTTCACAAGAATCTACAGCGATGATTTGGAGCTTAGGATTTCAAAAGAAAGGTCGCCCTACAGCGATGTTTCGGGCTGGCTTTCGGACTTGCCGAATTCCTACGTCACCAACGATAGATACATGCAAGCCAACAACCTGACCATACATGAAGACACCTGGGTAGAGATAAACGGCAGGCAGGTTAGGCTTTTGAGCTTAACGAGGACTCCTGCGCCAAATAGCACGCAGAGGCAGAACTCATACACGTATGCATACACCAAAACGGAAGGCCTCACATATTATACATTTCATTTTAGGTCTACTTCTTTTCAAGAGCACAGGGATACCATCTACCGCATACTCGAGTCCTTTGAGCTGAAAGAGCCAAGAGGGGAACCTGTTTACAATCTGTCTTTTGAGCCAAAGATTCCAAAATGGAGCCAGGAAACAGCCGCGCTTTACGAGAAGATATGCACCTGTGACCATATCATCTGGGGCTTTTTTACTCCCAACCCTTTTAGTCCCGAAGGAAAGGAAAAGATAAGGGAAGTAGAAGAAAAGCTTGAGTTTGAGTTTCCAGTAATATTGTGGTACCGGTACATGGGACACGATTTTCCGGCCGAAGGAATGCAAGAAGCATATGAGGACGGCAAGATTGTAGAGCTAACGTACCAGATTGTAGCCGGCGCATACGATAGGAACCCTAACTTTGACGTGCTGGATGGCGTTAAAGATGAAGAAATCCGCAGATTTGCAAGGCAAGCTAAGGAGTTTGGCCATCCTTTCCTTTTTAGACTCAATAATGAAATGAACTCGACCTGGGTCAGCTATTCCGGGCACTTATCCCTATGTGACCCAGACATCTTCATACAGGTGTGGAGACGCGTATACAATATTTTCCAAGAGGAAGGCGTAGATAACGCTATCTGGATTTTCAATCCAAACGATGTAAGTTTCCCGCCGTGCAAGTGGAATTCCCACACCGCCTATTACCCAGGAAACGAATACGTGCACATGATCGGACTTACTGGATATAACACAGGCAACTACTTCAATGACCTTACCGGGGAAAGGTGGCGTTCCTTCACAGAGATATATGACAGGTTGTGGAACATGTACAGCCGACTATATGCTAGGTTTCCATGGATAATCACCGAGTTTTCGTGCAGCTCAGTAGGAGGAGACAAGGAAGCCTGGATCAACGACATGTTTCAGAACCTGCCCAGGTACAAGAACATAAAAATAGCCGTATGGTGGAGCTACTACGATCCAGACCCGCGCCCCGAGAACAAAGGCGTCCCCGCGAGGCGATACTGGCTAGACGAAAAACCAGAATACATCGAGGCCTTCAAAAGAGGCCTGCACCAGACCCAGCCGTGAAGCAGCGGGGACGGCACTTTCTGCTTCACCAAGGAACCAAGGCACCAGGGACGGCACTTTCTGCTTCACCAGGCTATTCTCGCAGATCCGGGTCACTATCCTTCAATAGGCAATTCGGGAGGTATCCAAATGGAAAAGCCCATATCAAAGCACCTGGTCTACCAAGGACGAGTACTTTCGGTCAGGGTAGACACGGTCATGACCGAAAAAGGGCGCGAAACCACCAGGGAAATTGTTGAACGGCCCGACACAGTGTCCGTAGTAGCAATTGACACCGACGCCAATATTCTGTTGGTGCGCCAATATCGATACGCTATTGGTAAATACACATTGGAAATACCCGCCGGAATCGTTGAACCAGGAGAAACTCCTGAACAAGGCGCCAAAAGGGAGCTTAGGGAAGAAACAGGATATGATTCGGGTTGCCTCACGCCGCTTTACACCTATTGGCCAGCCATTGGCTATTCGACCGAGCGCATGACAATATTTCTCGCCACGGATCTTCGCTCTGATCCTTTGAAAGGGGACGAGGAAGAAATACACGTCAAACGGTTGCCATTTGCGTATGTAAGAAATAGTGTGGCAGACTGTTCAGGTTCCAAAGAACCACTTTTCGAAGACGCCAAAAGCGTAATGGGTGTGCTTTTGGCTGCAAGATATCTAGAAGTATAGCAGGAACCCATCAGATATATAGAATCTCACTCATCTGCAAAATAAAACCCCGGGGATTTCTCCCCGGGGGAGTTGGCGCTACCCGGCGGTCCTCCCGCTGGAATTGGAGGCGCCGAGCAGCACTAGTTCGTCAGACACGGCACCACCTCCTTTCTGAATATATTATACTCCCTGCAAAGCCGAAAATCCTCTTTTGCGTCTCGATACTGTACCACTTAAATTGCGAACGAGCCGCCGGAACAATATACTGATATAGAACACAGAAATTCAAAACCAAAGGCCATTATAGGGGCATAGGCATCCAGGGATTTTGCAGGGACCTTAATGGTCTAATGATCCAAAAAACGCACCGATGCTGAAAACGCAACTACGCTCTCACCAACGTAGACAATATTACTTGGGGTGATCACCCATGATCTCCCCTAAAAAGGGGTGACATCACAATGGCGGATGAAAAGGTATTGCTTGTAGATGCTAACTCGCTTGCAAATCGCGCTTTCTACGCACTGCCGCCGCTTTCAACAGTTAAAGGAGTTCCAACGGGCGCTGTTTACGGATTTCTTACCATGCTGCTTAGGCTTATTGACGAGACCAAACCCGGTTACGTGCTCTGCGCCTTTGACCACCCGTCGCCAACCTTCAGGCACCAAGAATTTGAAGAATACAAGGGAACAAGAAAACCAAGTCCAGAGGAGTTCAAAGAACAAATACCTCTCCTCAAAGAGGCGCTGTCAGTCCTAAACATACCCATCGTTGAACTGCCAGGATTTGAAGCCGATGACATCATAGGGACTCTGGCCTGCACTTACAGCAGAAATGGATTCCCTGTGACAATCCTCTCGGGCGACAAGGACTGCCTGCAATTGGTTGGCGACAATCGGGAAGTGGTGATCTTTGTACGTGGAATCTCCGAGACCAAACAATACGACAGAGATGCCGTTATCGAGGATATGGGGATTTCTCCAGAACAAGTTCCCGATTTCAAGGGACTTGCCGGGGACCCGTCCGACAACATACCTGGAGTGAAGGGAATCGGCCCAAAAACAGCGGCGAAGCTGTTACAAGAATACGGTTCGTTGGAAAATATATACGCGAACATAGACAAAGTTACTCCCAAGCGAGTGCAGTCTTTACTCAAGGACCAAAAGGATACTGCCTTTCTCTCAAAGAAACTGGCAACCATAGCGTGTGACGCTCCCTGCCAGGTCGATCCTGCCCAGGCTAAATGGGAGGGGCCCGACGTGGCAAAAGCCAAACAGTATTTTGAAGATATGGAGTTCCGCAGTCTCCTCAAAAGGCTTCCTGAGTTTGAGGGCACAAGTAAAGAGAAACACGAAGCCGGTCCTGAGTGTTCTGGTCCTGAGAAAACTATCCCAAATGCGGTGCTGTTTGATGAAGAGGAACCAACAGGCCCGCTAGGGGGATTTTTAGTGGTAAATTCAGAAGAGAAGCTCAAGAAACTCGCAGCGCGCATAGCACAGACCAAACAGATTTCTCTCTATGCTGGCCCTTACGGCGCAGAAACTCCGAGCGTAGCGCAGTTTTCATGGCCGGATCTCTTGGGCGTTTCAGATGGCGAAAAACCATATCTGGTAGATTTCAGCGCCAATCTTTCAGACTCCAAGCTAGGGAGACTAGGGAGGCCGCTTGACCTCGGCGATCCCGACTACCAAGACGCGATGTGGAAGTACATTGGCCCTATCTTGCAGGACCCTGACGTCAAAAAACTAGGATTCAACCAGAAATGGCCATTTACCATATCGTTTCATAAAGGGCTTGATGCGTCAGGGCTCGACTTTGACGCAATGGTAGCCGCGTATTTGCTCGATCCTACAAGGACTACTTACAGACTTGACGACTTGGTCAAGAATTATCTTGGGGAAGATATGCCAGGCTCTTATGAGGATTTCTCCAAAAACACTAGAGATACACTAGAGGCTCACGATATGAACCGGGATCACCTGGGCAAAGGCGCTTTTCTTGCAACCCGGTTGGTTCCCCATATGCGACAAGAACTGAAAGACTATTCTCTATTAGACCTGGCGCTCCAGGTAGAGTTTCCGCTAATTGAGGTTCTAGCAGATATGGAAGCCACAGGACTTGGAGTAGACTTAGAAAAAGGTAAGGCAATCAGGTCGGAATTTGCCATGAAACTCGAGCAAATCCAAAGGGAAGCATACGAAATGGCAGGCGAAGAGTTCAATCTGGATTCGCCAAAGCAGATTAGCCACGTGCTGTTTGAAAAGCTCAATCTGCCCCCGATAAAAAAGACAAAAACAGGATACTCGACCGACGCAGAGGTGTTGGAAACTCTGAGCGAAACTCATCCACTGCCCGCGAAAATTCTGGAATACAGGCACTACTCCAAACTCAAATCCACCTACTTGGATGTTCTGGAAAACGTAATAAACCCGAGCACAGGCAGAATACATTCAACGTTCCATCAGACGGTGACTGCTACCGGGAGGCTATCGAGTTCAGAACCAAATCTTCAGAACATACCCGTAAAAGATGAAGACGGCAAATCAATAAGGAGCATATTTGTCCCTGCTCCCGGTAAGCTATTTCTGGCCTCCGACTACTCGCAAATTGAGCTCCGGATTATGGCCCACATGTCACAAGATCCTTCGCTGATCATGGCATTTAGGAACAACGAGGACATTCACAGAAGAACTGCGGCCGAAATATTCGGCTGTCCTCTTGAGGAAGTCACTCCCGAGTTGAGGAGCAAAGCAAAAGCCGTCAACTTCGGGATAATCTATGGCATATCAGACTTCGGTCTGGCGCGAAACACAGGGGTGTCAAGGGAAGAAGCCCGCCAGTTTATAGACACGTATTTTCAAAGATATCCTCGAGTTAAGGAGTACATGGATAGAGCCATAGGCGAAGCTAGAAGGACAGGATACGTCACGACAATTCTTGGTAGGAGAAGGCCAATACCTGAGATTAACTCTAGAAACAACATAGCTAGAAGGGCCGCCGAAAGAACCGCGATAAACACTCCAATTCAGGGCAGTGCGGCGGATATAATTAAGTTGGCAATGGTGCGAATCTATAGGCGGTTTGATGAAGAAAATCTTGGTTCTAAGATGGTGCTTCAAATCCATGACGAACTTATTTTCGAGATCCCGCCTTCTGAAGAGAAGATTGTGAGAAAGATAGTAGAAGAAGAAATGGAAGGGGTTATTGAACTCAAAGTGCCTTTGATAGTTCAAATCGATGTAGGGAGAAGCTGGGATGAAGTCTAATTCGCATTGCGAGGGCGTACCTACTGGTCCGAAGCGGCCCTGTGGCGTATACGTGATTGGGCTCACTGGTGGCATAGCCAGCGGCAAGACGACTGTATCCGACTATCTCAAGAGCCTAGGGGTATGTGTCATAGATGCAGACGAAATGGCCCACGAAGTTACATCGCCTGGTTCCATTGGGCTTCAAAAGGTCAGTGAGGAATTTGGCGACCATATTCTTACAGAAGAAGGGAGCCTCAACCGTAAAAAGCTGGGGGAAATTGTATTCGGCGATAAGGAAGCTCTTTCGAGGCTGAATGCTATAGTCCATCCTCTGGTCATAGATAAAATGACAAAGATGCTGAGACAGTTTGATTATTGTCACCGAGCCTTGGCCGGAGACGAATACGGATATGAGGCGCCCTGCGTTGTGCTGGATGTTCCTTTGCTATTTGAAGCTGGTATGGAAAACCTGTGCGACGAGGTCTGGGTTGTAGCGGTAGACGAGGATACGCAGATAAAGAGGCTAATTGAAAGAGACGGCTATAGCGTTGATGAAGCTATGAGAAGAGTCAAGGCTCAGATGCCTCTTGAAGAAAAGGTGAGGCGGGCGCACAAGGTAGTAGATAATACAGGTACCATCGAAGACACAAGGCGACAAGTCGATGAACTTTTTGAGGATGTAGTACGGAAATTGAGGGACAGGAGAGAAGGAACCTAGTTAAATCTCTCTGAGTTTCAGTTTTTGTCATCTAATGATACTATGCAAACTACATCATATCTAGAATGCTCTAAATATTGGTCAGGGGGAAGGTTCGATGAGCGAAAACGGAGGCAACCACATTGAGATGGAGGATGCAACCGCGAAGACTTTCGAGAAGCAGCTATCATCTGCTAGGGTGTCCATAGTGGATTTCTGGGCTCCATGGTGCGCGCCCTGCACAAGGCTATCTGAGGTGATGAGTGAGGCTTTCAAGGAGATTGCAGGTACTTATGACGGAAAGGTCAACTGCCTCAAGGTAAATGTTGATCAGGAGCAGGAACTTGCGCAAAAGTTTGGAATTATGAGCTTACCTACGGTCATCGGATTTGTGGGGAACAACCCCGTTGAAAGGTTTACTGGCCGCACAAAAGATGACTTCATAAAGTGGGTGGACAGGTTGGCGGATATTGGAGGCCTTTTGGACGAGGAATAAGGGGAAGGCAGTCTTGGTGTAAAAGGTCAATGGTACGGGCAATAACAACATTTCGTTGGGGGGACCTTAATTGGCAGAAAAGATCATAGATTTGCGGTCGGACACAGTAACAAAACCAACCCCGGAGATGAGAGAGGCCATGGCTAACGCCGAGGTGGGTGACGATGTATACGGCGAAGATCCTACTGTGAACCGGCTTGAGGCACTTGGGGCTCAAATGGTGGGTAAAGAGGCGGCAGTATTTGTACCTACAGGAACAATGGGAAATCAGACATCGATTATGGCCTGGACGCATAGAGGAGACGAGATTATCTTGGAGTCTTCTGCACACATCTACATGTATGAAGTGGCTGGGCCGGCGGTTCTTTCCCAGGTGCAGGTGAGACCTGTTACAGGGCGGTATGGCGCCATGGACCCTGATGACGTAAAGGCAGCCATAAGAGGTGCAAACATTCATTTTCCGAATACTACGTTGATCTGCCTGGAAAATACCCATAACAGGTCAGGCGGATGTGTGGTGCCTCTAGAAAACATGAAGGCCATAAACGAACTGGCAAAGAGTCAAGGTATCTCAGTTCATCTTGATGGAGCGCGGGTTTTCAACGCGGCCACAGCTCTAGGTGTAGACGTTAGGCAGATTACTCAGTATGCAGATTCAGTACAGTTTTGCCTCTCCAAGGGTTTGTGTGCTCCAGTAGGCTCGTTGGTAGCAGGGCCCAAAGAGTTTGTTGACCGCGTTAGAAAAGCCAGGAAACTCCTTGGCGGCGGCATGCGCCAGGCAGGGATCTTAGCTGCTGCTGGGATAATAGCTCTTGAGAAGATGGTTCATCGCTTGGGAGAGGACCACGAAAATGCCAAGCGCCTTGCCTTAGGACTTGCCGAAGTCCCAGGTCTTTATATAGACATGGCCACTGTCCAGAGCAATATGGTGGCAGTAGGCACCAAGGATACAGGTATGGATGAATTTGAGTTCTCGGCTTTTCTGAAGTCAATAGGGGTGTTGGCTAATGCGTCTTTACCCTACACAGTAAGGATGGTGACACACCACGACGTCACTTCTTGCGACATAGATGAGGCCGTGTCGAGGATGAGGGATGCTCTTAAGAAATGAAGCAAAAAGGCCTGTGGGACGATGAGAACGCCAAGAAGGAGATAGATAGAGACCTGGGCGACACTACAAAACCGGAAAAGGGTGGGGGCAGAAAGGTCAGGCCCACGGACGAGTTTGGGGTCATTCCGGAAGGAGCTCCATTGGCTCTCAGAATGACACCCATGGATTTTGAGGAATTTCTTGGGCAAGAGGAATTGATGGGTCCCGGGAAACCGCTCCGCAGGATGATCGAAGAAGACAGAATTTCCTCTATGCTGTTTTGGGGACCCCCGGGCACTGGCAAGACCGCTCTTGCGAGGCTGATTGCTTCTAAGACGCACTCATATTTCAAAGAACTGTCTGCAGTGACCTCGGGGGTCAAAGACGTGCGCGAAGTAGTAGAGTTTGCCAGAGAAGCTAGGAAAATGGGCAGAAAGACTATCTTGTTTCTAGACGAGATACATCGGTTTACAAAAGCCCAGCAGGATGCGCTCTTACCCCACGTAGAAAATGGCACTCTCATACTTATAGGCGCGACCACTGAAAACCCCTATTTTTCTGTGAACTCACCGCTTCTATCCAGAATGCGCATTTTCAAGTTCGAACCCCTATTGCCATCTCACATAGAGACTCTGCTCATGAGGGCTATAACCGATCGAAAACGGGGACTTTTTGCCGGGAATTCTGTGGCAGAAAGCAAACTCCAGGCTGAAGCGGAGATTACGCCACAAGGCATCCAGACCGACTATCTGATAATAGAAAACGGTGTTATAGACCATATTGTCCGCTACTGCAAAGGCGATGCCCGTGTCGCGCTCAATGTGTTGGAGGCGGTCTACAATATAAGCGACGTTGCCGATGGTAAAAAGATTTTGACGCTTGAGAAAACCATGGACGTGACACAAAGTCCCACACTTATCTACGACAAGACAGGTGACCAGCATTACGACATAATTTCAGCATACATAAAGAGCATGAGAGGCAGCGACCCCGACGCTGCCGTCTACTGGCTGGCTAGGATGTTGGAGGCAGGCGAAGACCCTAGGTATGTAGCCCGACGTCTGGTCATATGTGCTGCCGAGGATGTAGGATTGGCCGATCCCATGGCTCTTGTGATTGCGGAATCTGCGTTTCGCGCATCTGAACACCTTGGTATGCCTGAGGTGAGGATTCCCCTGGCGGAGGCTACAGTATATGTGTGTCTTGCACCTAAGTCAAATTCTGCGTATCTCGCAATAGAAAGGGCTCTGGCAGATGTGCGGGAAAAACCTACGTATGCGGTACCCTTGCCGCTTCGTGGGACAGGATATTATGGAGCCGAGGAATTAGGACACGGGGATGGCTATCTGTATCCTCATGATTATCCTGGCCACTATGTGCAGCAGCAGTATTTGCCGGATGAGCTGGTAGGCGTCAAGTATTTTGAACCTGCAGAGACCGATGTTTTTGAAAAGAAACTCAAGGAGGTGCCATGTATGGA
>Ga0255344_1001538_pt1 | contig 30434 bp, 37 predicted proteins | sample wastewater_treat_5_FD_192414 | JGI IMG/M metagenome (GOLD analysis project Ga0255344, IMG submission 192414) | Wastewater microbial communities from Lulu Island WWTP, Vancouver, Canada - plant18 | ecosystem: Engineered > WWTP > Wastewater > Unclassified | place: Canada: Vancouver, British... | reverse complement strand
TCCTAAGGCTCCGCCCGATGCACCTTCACCTATAATGATGCAGATAACAGGCACCTTTAAAATCGACATCTCATAAAGATTACGAGCAATAGCTTCACCTTGTCCGCGTTCTTCTGCTTCTAATCCGGGATATGCTCCGGGAGTATCAATTAAAGTAACGATTGGTTTGTTAAACTTCTCCGCCAATTTAAAGAGGCGAAGTGCTTTACGATATCCTTCAGGATTAGGCATACCAAAGTTGCGATATTGACGCATCTTGGTATTGTTTCCCTTCTGCTGGCCAACAAACATTACTGTTTGTCCGTTGACCTCACCAAATCCGCCTATCATCGCTTTATCATCTTTCACCTGACGATCACCAAATAATTCAGTGAAATGTCCGTCGGTAATAGCGTTAATATAATCGAGTGAATATGGACGTTCGGGGTGTCGCGATAACTGTACGCGTTGCCAAGCAGAAAGATTACTGTACAGATCCTTTCTGGTTTTTTCAATTTTAATTTCAAGGTCTTTAATGACGCTATCAACGTTCACTTTACCTTTCTCCTGTATTTGTTTAGCTTTCGTCAACTGATCCTGCAACTCTTCCAGGGGTTTCTCGAAATCCAACAGCGCGTTGCTCATGCTGAGATTTGTTTAGGGTGACAAAGATACCCGAAAATAAAAAAAAGTAGATTCGCATCAGCAAAGTTTCTTGTTATTGATACTCATATGATTTCATTTCCACACTGTAAAGTTAATTTAGGACTCCACGTTACGGAGCGCCGAAACGACGGTTTTCACAACCTCGAAACGATATTTTATCCGGTAAAATGGACCGATATTTTAGAATTAACAGAAGGCGGAAAAGACGCTTTTAATTTGAATATCAGCGGATTACCCATAAACGGAGAACTCCAAACTAATCTCTTATACAAAGCATGGGCCATAGTGAATGCCGAGTATCCGTTACCGGCTATTAGCGTTCATTTACATAAGATTTTGCCCATGGGAGCTGGATTAGGCGGGGGCTCGTCGGATGCTGCTTTTATGCTAAAAATGCTCAATGAGCACTTCAAATTAGCGATTTCGACCTCAAAATTGACCGAAATGGCCGCCAAATTGGGTAGCGATTGCGCCTTTTTCATCGAAGAAACGCCCAAAATCGCCACCGGAAGAGGAGAAATTTTAAGTCCGATTTCGGTTGATTTAAGCCCCTATACGATCGTAATTGTGATGCCACCTACAACAGTCGGAACGGCAGAAGCCTATAGTTGGATAACGCCCAAGCAACCAACGGCATCATTAAAATCGATCATAGAAAAACCCATTCATGAATGGAAAAATAATTTGATCAACGACTTTGAGGAACCAGTGATGCAACATCGTCCGATAATACGTACAATAAAAAATCAACTATACGAACGAGGAGCAATTTATGCATCAATGAGTGGTAGCGGAGCAGCGGTATTCGGAATATTTGAAAAAGATCATAAACCCGAATTTGATTTTGAGAATTGCATTATAAAGTGGGAAGAATAAATAAAAACAATTAACATGAACCGCATTGATCGTTTGATTGGCATACTCACCTATTTGCAGTCGCGAAAATTTACGCCGGCAGAAAAAATTGCTGAGCGATTTGACATTAGCATTAGAACAGTTTACAGAGATATAAAAGCGCTCAATGAACAAGGGATTCCGATTGCATTTGACACAGGAAAAGGATATAATGTTTTACCGGGATATTTTCTTCCGCCGGTAACATTTACAGAAACGGAGGCCAATGCTTTACTGCTAATGGAAAATTTAGCTTATGCCTTCGGCGATAAATCGATTAAAGATCAATACTCAAGTGCATTAACAAAAATAAAAAATGCATTACGTCACGAACAACGCGATCAAATTGAATCGCTATCGAAAAATATCAAATGGCAATTCCCTGAATGTATCAATAGAGAATTCGAATATTTATCGGTTTTACAGAGTGCATTAAGCAATAAACATATTGTAATTATTGAATACAAAAACAATAAATCGGAAATTAGCAAACGAGAGATAGAACCAATTGGATTTATTTTTTATGTTTTTGGATGGCATTTAATAGCATGGTGCCATAAGAGAAATGCTTACAGGGATTTTAAAGTTGAACGAATTATCAAACTAAAAAACACTAATGAATCATTCGTTATTAGTGAACATAAAAACATCGGCGATTTCATGCAAGAACTGCCGGTAAAATTTTAGGTGTTTACATTTTTTAGTATTTTTTTCAAACAGACTGCCATAGGGTTGTCAGTGGGTAGTATTTACTTTGCATCAACAAATAAAAAACTACTATGAATATTATTCCTGTTTTCTTAAAAGAACTAGCCTTAGAGGTTGAAAACTCAGAAAAAATGCTTGCCATTGTACCCAACGACAAATTCGACTGGAGGCCGCATCCGAAGAGCATGAACATTCAGCAACTTACCACTCATATTGCTGAAATTCCGGGTTGGGTTGGCTTTGCTTTAACAACATCAGAACTTGATTTCGACAACAATCATTTTGAGCCAAATCCTGTACATAGTTCAGAAGAAGCATTAAAGGCAATAAAAGCATCTTATGAGAATAGTAAAGCAGAATTAAGTAAATCGGACGAAGCGCGTTTAGAAGAAATGTGGACGATGCGCAAAGGCGAGCAAATCTACTCAACCAACTCAAAAGCAGAAGTTTTTAGAATGGCGCTATCGCAACTTATCCATCATCGCGCACAACTTGGAGTTTATTTAAGATTGCTGAATGTCGCGATACCAGGAGTATATGGTCCGAGTGCCGACGATTTAGAAATGCATTAATATTTTTCATAGCCTCCTTAAACCGGGAGGTTTTTTTTATTTCTTCTCTTATAACTCGAGATATTTAGCAGCCAATTTTGGCGGAGCCACGTGACAATAGGCTGTTGTAACGGCATCCATCAACATTTCCTTTTTCACTTTTTTAAGATTGATGAGAGTCCATCCATATTTGCCCCAACCATTCGGGACAGGGAAAATCACAGTAGCATCGAACGCAGAAAAAACGTTTTGATCTACGGGACTTAAACGAATACAAATACGATTTTCCTTCGCATTCATAGTCATGAAGATTTTACTCTTTACTTTAAAAGAAACAACATCATGATGAGGACCTTCGACTACTTCATCGAGGGAAAGCGCAAATTTGCGAGCATAATCTAGAGAAACCACCTTATGAAAATAAATTTAACAAGTACGATTTGGATTTGGGAAATTATCACTCTGATCCTCGTCGGTATGATCGAGACAAACAAAATCCTTCTCGACCAAAATCGAAAGTGTTTTGTCATTACCAAGATCCATTTTATGTTTAAATCCGACCTGATCAGTTTCAACCCATTCCTTCTTTACTCGAGTAGGAACATAAACAGTAACGACATTCGATTTAAAGTCAGCTGAAGGATTTTCATATTTATCGGAACACTGCAAAGCATAAGTCAGAACGGCGTCTCCAAACTCTGTTCGCTCCTCTAGTCTACCCTCTTCAGTAAATCGTGTCACCTCTGATTTAGTAACACGAATACGAACGCTATTTCCTTTAATTCTGATTTTCATGTAAGCTGCATTTAATTCAATACAAATATACGCTTCAACAATTAATTATTCGGTTATTCGAGCGGGATTTGAGTAAATATTAAAACGGTTATCACGAAGGAATCCAATTAAAGTGATGCCGAAAGATTTTGCAGTTTCGACAGCCAATCCTGAAGGAGCACCAACGGCACAAACTATTTGAATTCCCGCCATAGCAGCTTTCTGCAACAACTCAAAACTAGCTCTACCGCTCAATAATAAAACTGAGTGTTTTGGAATAACAGAACCAGTGTTTGTCATCAAGAAATGACCTATTAATTTATCCAGTGCATTATGGCGACCTACATCCTCACGAAGTGCGATTAAATTCCCAAAAGTATCAAACAAAGCAGCGGCATGAATTCCTCCGGTATATTCGAAAACTTGTTGTTTATTTCGAAGCGCATCGTTTAATCGCAAAACAACATCTTTATTCAATTTCCAATCCGACGAGTCAACATTAATACGACAGACCGTATGAATAGCATCAATACTAACCTTACCACAAATGCCGCAACCAGAAGCGGTATAAAAATTCCGTTGCAAAACAGAAGCATCTACATCAATATGTGGATGTAATTCCACTCGAACAATATTTTCTAAATTTTCAGTACGATTTCCATCGGTGCAATATTTTACAGAAAGAATATCGGTAGCAGAAGAAATAATTCCTTCAGTAAATAAAAATCCGATAGCTAAGTCGAAATCATTGCCGGGCGTACGCATCGTGACTGAAACTTTCAGCTCCTCACGTAAATCCAATGGACCAAATCCCAAACGAATTTCAAGAGGTTCTTCAACAGCGAGTAAATCATCGGTAACGAGCCATTGATCATTCACCAATTTTTTAATATTCACAGAAGAAACAGAAGGCTTTGCCATTGTCCAAAATTACAAAATGTGCGATTTAAAACCATCAAAATCTTCAGGCGAATCAAAACTTTTCAAAAAAGAATCGTCGGCGACTTCAATTTTCAAAGTATTTATCGAAGAAAGAAACTTGTTTAAAGATCTATTCCCATCCTCATAATACTTCATAAGCAATTCGCGACAAGAGCTATCATATAAAGTCACCAAAGGTTCAAACATATTCGGCAACGACTTCCTCACGAAACTAACCGCTGGTAAATGGAAATCCTTAAACGACAATAACATCTTAATATGATCATCAGTCAACAGCGGATAATCGCAACCTAGCGCAAGTATAGAACAATTTAAATTCCCTTTAAAAGCAGACAATAGTCCCGACATCGGACCAGCGTCAAGAAAATCATCATCATCAATAACTAAATTATTATACTCATAAAACAACTCAGACTGATCGGCACGACAAGAAATTAAAGCCTCGACCCCAACTCTATTTAATTGATTTAACACGTACTTATATTGAGGCATGGCATGATAATTCACGAATGCTTTATCTCGTCCCATTCTGCTACTTTGTCCGCCACATAATATCAATCCTGCAACAGAAGAAATTGAAGAAGTTAGATCAGATTTAAAAAAATCATCAACAGTAGAAACCATTGCATTTTGCAAACTATACTTATCAATGACTTGCGAAAGCAAAGTATCTCTCACCACCAGCAATAAATTTCCGGCATGAAGGCCATTATTAAATTTATCAAGCAAAGCAGATAATCCCAAATGAAATCCAGAATTATTCAACTCTAGTTTACCAACTTCATCGACAATAATATTAGTTGAAGGATTATTAATATTTACTAACCAACTATTAGCAATATCGAAAGCAGACTTATTGAAAAAAAACCTACCTACTGAAATTGCCTCTGAAGAATTATCAGTTTCGAGATCAACAATACGAGAATCACCAATCAACATCAGTTTTCTTTTCCCTAAAACATCAGGACAAACCACACCATCAAAATCACCTTTTGAAGAACGGGAAATAACATTCATTAAAGACGTAGTCTTACCTGATCGTATAGGTTGCGACAAGATTACAATACGGCCAACGATATTATCAAACATCAATCAACAGAATTAATAGTTGCAGCGATAAGATACAAAACAAAAAACTGGTAACGCTTAAGACCTTTATGTTTCTTACACGCCAAGTGATAAGCCGGAGAAACATACGAACGTATTTCAGGCATTAACACAAGCACCTTATTCAACTCTGCTTTCCGAGTATTACCAGCGCGATTTAGAACAAATATTATTATCGGTCGAGCAATAAAATAAAGTAACAAAGTAACAGCGATTGAACGAATTAAAACATAAACAGCTTTATTCATCATCCCCTCCAACAAAAATATAGCGACTAAACAAACCACAAGGAAGGCCAAAGGAAAGATACGAGAAAGAGACTTTTTTTCTGAAACAGCTGAAGACTTCTGATCATTTGCTTCGATTTCCAAACCCTTCAACTCATGTAAAGCAATAGGTAAAGTCCCAATAAAAAATCCTAAAATCAATCCCCAGATAGCATAAACTAAAACATAAGTAGAAACAAGGTAAAAACTAAACGAGAAATCGGAAGGCATATGCAAATCATTAAGAACACTTTTCACAAAAATATCGAGTCCCTCCCATATCGACTTACCAAACAACAAAGTAGTAAACAAGAACTTTTGAATTGCTGATTCCACCAAAGAAATAAAGCTAAAAATAATAGCTGCCAATTTAAAATTTCGGATTAATGAGAATAACAAAGCACCTGCCAACCCCTGAAATGCGACTGCGATATAAGCAGGAACAGGAGAATGAGGGCTTACACCGGCTTTAACCATAAGAACAAGTATAGTTGCCTGCAAAACAGCGAAGAATTTTCGATCAGAATAAAAAGCAATTAATGAAATTAAGATCACAGCCAATCCGCCGACAAAAAATCCCGTAAAAGGAATTTTCAACGCATGCATCATACCACCTAATCCCGATTCTCCCAAAGCCCACAAAGCAATTAACCGAACAACTGCCACTGAATTTTCCTTATCCTTACTGATTAACATAAGGCGAAAATACAGAAAATGAACAAAAGAGAGACCTAACTCATAAAACCAGAAAATATGACACAATAATTCAAATAACCATAATCAGAATAGAACAAATCGGCCTATCTTTGCGGTCACAAAATTTTAACTAACCAAAACATAGAAAAATGAAAAAATCAGTACTCATTTGTTTGTTATTTGTCGTAACATTAATGAAATCATATGCAACGGATATAGTTGTAGAAGAATTCGGAATAACTCCGGCTTACCCATCTATTTCAGACGCAGTTACGGCTGCATCAAATGGAGACAGAATCATCATAAAAAACAGAGCTGGAAATATTCCTTGGATAGAAAATGTAAACATCACCAAATCGTTGCAATTTTTACCATTTGACAATGACACATTCTTTGTTGCTCAAGGAAACTGGACAATTACATTAGGTGCAGGTCAAGCGGTAACCATTATCGGAATGAAAAACACGCTTGGCAGCATAACGGCATCATCATCGACAGGAACTGCAAAATCGGCACAAATAAATGTCCATGGATGTTATTTCATCAATGGCAATATAAATTTAACATCATCAGCATACGAACTAAATGCAACACACAACCTGCTAGACGCAGGATATATTTACACATCGTTTGGAAGTATTTGCGGTAATGATGTTACATCAGCTAATTATCCTATTCAGGTTTTTAATGGTAGCGGTACAGCACTAAACGATACTGTATTTATTATTGGTAATAAAGTAAATAGTACAGCTACAAGCTACACTGGTATCTACGTAAGTACAATTATATCCAGATATCAAATCAAAAATAATTTTGTTAAATCACGTTATATGGGAATTATGACAGGAAGTACATGTGCAGGAACAAACTTAATTTACAACAATACAATTTTACTTAATAACTCTAGTTCATCAGTATACGGAATCGATGTTTATCAAGTAGGCGCCGGAGATATTTTAGAAATCATGAATAACGTAATTGATTTTGTATCGACAACAAGCAGCATGACAGGCATTAACAACGATGGAGGAAATACAGGGACAGTAAATGTTTACTATAATCATATTGATGTAGTTTCAAACAATCCAGTGAGTACAGGATTTTCTTTTTCAGGAAATAACACTACGTCACAATCAATATCTTTAACGGCTGATGGGCATATTCAAGCGGGAAGTGCGGCCATTAATGGAGGAAATCCTGCGGCACCATTCTATGACTTAGACTTGTCGGCAGGAGATGCAGGTGCATATGGAGGATCATATACATTAGACAATTACTTCCCGTTATTCGCAGGTTCATCGAGAGTATATTTAAACACCTATCCATTTAACGTTCGCTTAGGAAATACCTTAAACATAAAAGGTAATTCATTTGATCGCTAAGATTTACAATTCACTTTTAAAACGTGAAGCGAATGTTAAAAAAAATCAATCTCATACTTATTATCTTGCTTATATGGCAAGTTAATACAATCAGTGCTCAGGGTGTCGTCATCGGTGAGTACTTCTGGGACACCGATCCCGGGCAAGGCAACGGCATCGTTGTTACTGCGACAGATGGATCCTTTGGATCAGCAATAGAGCAAATATTAGCGACCACCTCAAGTTTGCCAAATGTAGGATCACACGTATTTAATGTACGAGTGAAAGACAGTGATGGACATTGGGGCTCGTTGTTTAGAACAACAGTTCAAATCCTTCCATCAATCACCACATCACGAGCAATAAAAGTAACTGCAGCAGAATCATTTTGGGACAGTGATCCGGGACAAGGAAATGGAACAACACTACTTGCATTTGATGGCAATTTCAACAATGCCATTGAAAGTTTTGTAAATACTTCGTTACCTATTCCAATATCACAAGCTATTCACACCTTAAACATCCGTGTATTAGATGCGAATAATGTTTGGAGTCCGTTGTATCGTGTTAATGTAGATGTACAATCATCGTTAGCAAGCACAAGACAAATAAAAGTTACAACAGGAGAATATTTCTGGGACACTGATCCGGGTTTAGGAAATGGCACTACACTATTAGCATTTGATGGTAATTTTAATGATGCGACAGAACAAATTTATCGCAACATAAACATTACAGGATTAACGGCAACACAACATGTATTAAGTGTAAGAGTAAAAGATGCAGTAAATGTTTGGGGACCTACCTTTAGTACCGTAGTTGATATACAATCATCGATACTCACTGTTCGTCCGATAAAAATTGTTTCGGCAGAATACTATTTTGATACAGACCCAGGTAATGGTAATGCAACACCAATGATTGCATTCGACGGGAATTTTAATTCCGCATTAGAAACGATTGCAGGCAACAATATTCCTCAACCGGTACTTCAAGGAGTGCATACCTTATACATGCGAGCAAAAGATTATGCTGGTGGCTGGGGAAAATCGTTTGGAGTAGTCGTTAATGTCGACACATCAATAAACAGCTTTGCAACATCCATTAATGGTACAGCAAGTTTTTGTTCGCCGGTAAGTAATCCACAGACGTATTCTACACCTGCATCATCAGGCAATACGTATAGCTGGAGCTTAATTGGCGGTTCAATTATTAGCGGACAAGGAACGAACAGTATACAAGTAAACTGGACAGGAACAGGATTTCATTCATTAACAGTTATAGAATGTAATTCAACACAATCGTTATGTGATACTGCACAATTAACCGTGAATGTATATGTAGGTCAAACAGTGTCGCAAACACAAAATATTTGTCAAGGTGACAGCATCAATATTGCCGGAACATGGGTAACTAGTGCAGGAACCTACAGCCACGTATACACCTCGACCAATGGATGTGATAGTACTGTAAATGTAACGGTAGGTGTTTATCCTACTTATGCTCTTACAAATAACGTAAGCATTGTTAGTGGTGACAGTTTATTTGTTGGAGGAGGATGGCAAAAATCACCTGGGACTTATACTGATCATTACAATACCATTCATGGTTGCGATAGTACTATTGTAACACATTTAACGGTGACATTTACGAGTGCAATTTCGGGAAGTACATCCTTATGTCAATCGGCAGCAGCTAATATTAGCTATACAGCAGTATTACATCCGGGTAGCTCTTACAATTGGCAGATATCGGGAGGAAATATAGTTGGAAGTTCAGGCATCAACAATGTATCGGTAACATGGACAAGTTCTGGCAACAATTCAATCACCGTAATAGAATGCAACAGCAACTTATCGTACTGCGACACTGCAACACTTAATGTCCTTGTATCGTCAGGTGTGATAAACAATTTAGTTCAATCGATATGTACCGGAGATTCAATTTTTGTGGGAGGTAATTGGCAGAATAGCACAGGAACCTATAATGACACAATTGTTACAGGAACAGGATGTGATACAATAAACATTACTAACCTTACTGTCTATCCGAACTATGCAGACACCAATCAAATTGTAATTTCACAAGGAGACAGCGTTTATTTAGCCGGAAATTGGCAAACGGCCACGGGAGTGTATATTGATCATTTCAATACAACGAATGGTTGTGACTCAACAATTACTACCTATCTATTGGTTATTGTTGGAATAGAAGAAAATGCTTTATCAGCTATACAAATTGTACCTAATCCCGCGAAAAATCAAATAAAGGTAAAAGGTATAACAAGCAACGACAACACTCTTAGTTTATACGACTTAACGGGTAAATTAATTTTGAAAAAAGAACAAATTAACGATCAAGAAACAATTGATATTTCAACGATAAGCAACGGAATGTACTTAATACAATTCAGGCAATCAGAGAAAGTTCGATTTATGAAGCTCGAAGTAATTAAATAAAGTTAAAAACGCTCTACTAAAAAGTAGGGCGTTTTTTTATGCCTGATAAATTTCAATAGGTAAATTATCGGGGTCAGAGAAAAAGAAAAACTGTTTATCTGTAAACTCATCCTTTCGAATTTCCTCACAAATTATGTCTTTCGACAATAAATAATTTCTATACACCACTACATCATCAACAGTGAAAGCGATATGACGCAAGCCAGTAGCTTCAGGGTATGATGGCCGCATAGCGGGATTAGGAAAACTAAACAATTCAATAATATAAAGATCATTGCACGAAAGATCAAGTTTGTAACTATCTCTATCAGCGCGGTACACCTCTCGAATAATTTGAAATCCCAGTATGTCGGTATAAAACGATTTTGAGCGATGATAATCACTACTAATAATAGCGATATGATGAACAGCTTTAATCATTTGAAAGAGATAAATTCAAAAGCAATAATGTTTCCTTTGTTCCTGGCGGGACAATCGTTCCTGCTTCAATAAATCCAAGACGATTCAACAACTTTATAGAGCGTGTATTTAGCGGATCTGTTATTGCAACAAGACTTTCAATTCCAAATTTTTCTTTTGCAAGAAGCAACGACAAATGAGCAGACTCAAATCCTAGTCCTTTGGAAATAAAATCAGGCAAGAAAGCGAAGCCGAGATCTGGGGCAGGTAAATAATCACGTTTAATAAATCCACACATGCCAACAGCTTCACCGGTGGACTTCAAGCAAACACACCAAAATCCGTAACCTGAATTGTTATATGATTTCAAGGGACCATTTTGAAGATACAAAACAGCATCATCAACAGAATGAACATTGCGATCTCCGATGAACTCAATCCAGCCTGGCGAATTCAATAAATCGAAAATAAAAGAAGCATCAGAAAGGGAGAACTCCCGTAGAAATAAACTTTCGCCTGATATGAGCATTAGGATTTCCTTAACTAAAATAAATCAAGGTGAAAGATAAGCAATAAACTTAAAAGAAACTAGTCTATTTTAACATGTCCCCAGTTAGCTCCAGACTTAATACGATACAATTGCATTTCACTAATGCCAAATTGCTTTGCTAATATTTTCAATCGGGTTCTACGATTAGGGTCTGCAAGTTTTTTCTTCAAAAGACGAACTTTAGACTCAGTCATCTTTGCACCATCACGTTTTTTGTTAATTTCAACCAACTTCTTCATCGCCTCCTTAACAAGTGGACTTTCTTTCTTAAAGTTGATATGCTCTTCGCGCGTAGCCCACTTCAAATTTTTCACGTGATTGTTCGCTTTATTACGATCTAGATGGATAACATGCTTTTGTTCTTCCGACTCCTTCTCGATAAAATAAGTAGCCACCAGATTATGCATCATTTTAGAATAGTAGTTTATCTTTTTTTCAGTATACACTTTATATCTGAAAGTTGTATAACCTTCCACTCTACCAGGTTTGATTAATCTGGCTTCATCCATAGACTTTTCAAAACTCAATAAGCGTCCGAAATTCGACACTGCATAAGTCATTTTTAAATCATGTTCAACAGCAATAACCTTCCACTCCTCTCCGGGAAATTTTCTAAACATCTTTTAATTATATAGTCAACTATACCCCCGTACATTGACATTGTTTTAGGTACTTATCAGAAAAGTTTTACTAAAGTAATAAAAAAATTAGAATTACTAAATTTAAACTGCGTTTTTCAAAAAAAGACAACCATAACAAAATATAATCCAATTTTTCGTACTCTAGCCAAAGCAATAAAATACAATTTAGACAGGCTGAATCAAATCCCACAAATTACCATAATAATCGGCAAATACTAATACGTTACCCCACTCTTCAAGCACCGGTTCTCGAACAATCTTTACATTATGACTTTGCAAATTTTTATAGTCGCGATCTAAATTGTCGGTATGCAAAAACAGGAATACTCTACCACCGGTTTGATTCCCGATTCGAGATTTCTGTTCATCATTTGAAGCCTTTGCGAGTAAAATAGAACAACCTGAACTACCGGGAATTCCCAGCATGACCCAGCGTTTACTTGGTGAAAGTATTTTATCTTCAAGCAAAGTAAATTTTAAGACTGAAGTATAATATTGTATCGCTGCATCGTAATCATCGACTACCAATGCAATATGGGCTAAATTCTGACGCATGCTATTACTTCATGTATGATTTAAACTCCTTATCAATTATTGACATATCAACTTCTTTTGGCTCTTCGACTCCATTAAAAAATATTATTTGCCAAGAGTAAGCGGACAAATTTTTCATGATCTTTTTTCCCGACTTCAATTGAAAAACGATTTCACCTTTTGATTTACGTGCTAATACTTTTGTTGAAGTAGAATCGAGATAATGCAAGGCATCGCTTAAATACAATTGAGTTTCTGTAGCCAGAGAATCATTAATACTCTCATAACTGCTTTTGTCAATATTAAACTTATCCTCATCGGGAGAAACAACAACAGCACACTTAAAGTTCACTAAATCTTCGTGCTCTATTGAAACTGTTGAGTCTATTTCACTTGAATTCTGATAATAAACGTCAGGTTCTTTTGTATTTGCAACAGGATCGCACGACCATAAAGCAATACAAAAGACAAGCAATAAATAATACAACGATAATTTCATAGAGACAAACACAAAAGCGAATGTAAAAAGAAAATTGTTTGACAAAAGAAAATATTGAACAAAAAAAACTCCGGAAAAATCCGGAGTTCAATAATTTATATCTTCAAACTATTTTTTCTTCACTTTAATAGCACTAAGACCTTTCGGAGTATGTTCAACTTCAAACGTCACCAAATCATGATCGGTAATAGGAGTTAAGACATTATTGATGTGAACAAAAATATTATCACGATCGCCATTATATTTTATGAATCCGTAACCTTTATCAGTATTAAAGAAAGTCACTTTACCTTCAAAAATTGAATCCTCAGGATTTTCATCACGACTTGTAGCGCCAATCACAATTTGATCGACATCAACAACTTTACGTTTTGTAGGATCAGGAGGAGTGGAAGTAATATTTCCGAATTCATCAACATAAGCAATCATATCTTCAAAAGACTTTCCTTTTCCGTCAGTTTTACGATCTTCCTTCTTCTGTTCTTTATCTTGTCGCTTTTTTAAACGTTTCTTTTCCTTTTCTTTCTTGCTGAAAGTCTCCTGTGATTTGGCCATATTTATTTTTAATTTCTCAGTAAAAGTACGTTTTAATTTCGGGTTAAAATATTATTTAACAACCTTTTAGGTAACATTTTATTTTTTAGGCACAAAGCACATCCGCATAATACTGTATATCAGCTACTTACATTTTTTGCATGAAACAGACTTGAGGATCTGTTAAGCTAGGAGAAATCAAGAAAAGAGAACATCGCTAGAAAATTTCAAAAACCAAAACAAGAAAATTCAATTAGTGAATTGCGGTTACATTTACTTTTTCGACACCTTTTAACGTTACTTGAATATGTCGTTCGTGAGCTTTTACGTGGTATTCTGACACAATCTCAAGGATATCATAATCGATGAAATGGCATTCACTTCCATCAATCACCAATTCGCAATAATCGGGAATTTCTTCTAAAGCTTTTCTCAATTTAACTTTATTCAAAAACGTAACCGTACTATTCAACTTGATGAAATAGCTATCAATTCCATTCAAGCTTGTTTTACTTATTTTGTATTCAGTTTTAAAATTAGTCTGAATGATAAAATAAACCGAAATAAGCAATCCAATACTAACTCCAACTAATAAGTCAGTAGCCAAAATTACGAATATGGTAATTAGAAATGGAAGAAACTGTTTCCATCCCAAGCTCCACATATTGCGATACAATTTAGGTTTTGTTAAGTTATAACCGGTAACAAGTAAAATGGATGCTAACGATGCATAAGGAATTCTATTTAACAAAGAAGGAATCAACAACACCGCCAGCAATAAAAATAATCCGTGGGTAAACGCAGAAAGTTTAGTACGAGCTCCTGCATCAACATTAGCGGCACCTCTAACAACTACAGCAGTCATCGGAATTGCGCCTAATATTCCGCAGAATAAATTCCCAACACCTTGAGCTATCAATTCACGATTTACAGGGGTAATTCTATTACGTCGATCCAATTTATCTATAGCTTCAATACACAATAATGTTTCGAGTGTTGCCAGCAATCCAATTACAATACCATCTTTCCATATTTCCGAAACAACAAACATTTTTTGAAAATCGGGAAAAGAAATACTTTTAAATACATCGGGTGGAATATTGACTAATTGAGAAGAACGCAATTCAAATAATGATCCTGATAAAATTATATTGGCAAACACTCCAATCAAAACAACTAATAACGGAGCAGGAATTAATTTAAGCTTCGCTGATTTTGATCGCTGCAAAAAACTCATAGCTGCAATAGAAAATACGGTAATAATTACTGCCGTTGTGGTTACATGATGGTTCAGTTCGCTAAAATTTCCGAGAATATTTTTAGATTCAAACAATTGCATAAAGCCACTTGTCCAAAAATCCGGACGATCATATCCTAAAGCCAAAGGAATTTGCTTAGAAATTAAAATAATTCCAATAGCTGCAAGCATTCCCTTTATCACAGAAGAAGGGAAATAATTACCAATTGAACCTAACTTAAGTATACCCAATAAAATCTGGAATAACCCTGCAACCATCACGGCTAATAAAAAAACTTGAAATCCACCGAGACTTATTATCGAAGCAGAAATTAAAGTTGTTAATCCAGCAGCAGGCCCTGAAACAGCCAATTGCGAACCGCTTATCAAACCAACCACCAATCCACCAATAATTCCTGAAAGCAAACCGGCATATAAAGGAGCACCACTAGCTAACGCAATACCTAAACACAAAGGTAATGCCACCAAAAACACCGATAATCCCGCCGGAAGATCATGTTTAAGCCACATTATTCGGTAATAACGTATACTGCGTTTCATGTAATTATGACAAAATTATTGATTTTAAATTAAGATTACTGAAATTTTAGAATTTTCAGAATTTGAATAAAATTTAAATGCTCAATATCTGATCATTACACCATCAGTTGATAACAATTATAAACAAGAAAGCCAACACTAATCCCGCCTTTCCATTTTCAAAAGAAAGCCTAACCACAATAATAAGACAGCAATAACAGCGTAAACCAATTGAAACATGTGTAAAGTTTGAATTATAGAAACTTGAACTCCCAACCAAAAAAGCAACATACCACCCTCGAGCATTATACATGCTGAATGATCGGTTTTCTCTCTTATTTCAGCAACAAACAAAAAAAGAGAAAACAAACCTATAAAAACAAACAAGCTAAAACCTGGAATAAAATAATCAGAAAACACAGAACCATTTAACAGTGCAATAGGCAAACTCAAAACTTTTCCATCAGGGTTGAACATTAATTGTCCACCTCCAATCAATGCTGTTATAGCATTTACAAAAAGCAGAATCAAAACAATTCTTTTAGCAGATTTTGGTTTAAGCAAAGTATTTCAATATCGTATAAAGGTGAATGCTCGATATTGTCAAGCAAAGTTATTGCTGTAAAAAAAAGTGACAATGACAAGAATCACATTTTCCGAGTTATCATATAATACAACCTTAAAATTCATTTAAAGTTGAAATCGACTACAAGAAAACAAAAGAATCAATCAGTAAAAATTCACTACGAAGCTACAATTGCATAAACCATAGGGAATTTATCTCCGAAAGCTTCGATATAATATTTATCCGTGTCAACTTTAACAGTATGTTTAAAGCAAGGGTATGGCGAATAATTGAATTCATCCAATCGTTCAATTTTTAATCCTGAAGCGATTAAACTATTCACCACTTCCGACATTCCATGATTCCACATAACATATTTTTGAGTAATCTCAGCTGTTTTATCGGCATAGGTACCTGATTCAACTTCGACAATAGGACCGGTATTAAAATAATTGTAGTAAATCATTTTAAAATCATCGTCATACATCCAAACTGCAGGATGAAACTCAACAAATATAAATTTGCCTTCAGGCTTTTTAAAGTGTGCAACAATATTGGCCCACTTATTCATGTCAGGCAACCAACCAATAGTGCCATAGCTAGTAAAAACAATATCAAATTTTTCGTCGAGATGATTAGGAAGATCAAAAATATCACAGCAAATAAATTGCGTGTCAGTATTTAGATCTTTCGCCAATTTCTTTGCAGTATCAATAGCTTTATCCGACAAATCAATTCCAGTAACAATAGCACCCATTCGAGAAAGAGAAATAGTATCTTGTCCGAAATGACATTGCAGATGCAAAACCTTTTTTCCTCTAATATCACCGAGCAAATTGAGTTCAATACTTTTAAGAGATGTTTCACCTTTTAAAAACCCTTCCATATTATAAAACTCAGAATTCACATGAGCATCCACTCTATTATTCCAAGAATGTTTATTTACTTCTAAATAATTGTTCTGTTCCATATTTAATGCATACAACCTGTATAAAGGCTAGTTTTAAATTTCATTAATGAATTACACTTTGGTTTAATAGCAGTAAAAAGACTATCTGCTTTCAATTTATCCTCATAAATTCCCGCGACAATTACCATCATTTTGTCAGAAGAAGTTTTCGTATAAAAATCCAAATATTCGATACTTAAATAATCTGATTCATAACGCCGAGGAAAATACTCCCCTGCATACATTTCATCCTCATCATTATCAGGCAAAGCAATAAGATTTTTTTTCTTATTATAAAATCTGCCCATTGAATCAACAGGTATTTTGCATTCATTCTTCAATTGCACCATTCTACTAAGTAATTGCGGATACTCTAAGCCCGTATCTGCAACTACAATCCAATATTCGGTATAATCTTCATTTATTGTTGTAGTGTCAACTAATGAATCATTTGAAGCAACAATTTTTAATGCATTTTTATCGACAACATCAACTCTAGTAACTTGCTTCTGACAGTCATTGCAAGCAGCAAGAAAGAAGATCAATAAAATCAGACAATATCGCATCATTCAAATTCTTTAGGAGTTTTCGAAGAATCAACCAACAAAGAATTAATCACATTCATTTCCTCCTCAGTTAAATACCTCCATTTACCAATCGGCATATCAAGTTCTATATTCATTATTCGAATTCGTTTCAGTTTTGTAACTTCATAACCTAAGTACTCGCACATACGACGAATTTGTCGATTTAAGCCTTGCGTAAGAATTATTCTAAATCGAAATCGATCCACCTTTTCTACAAAACACTTTCGAGTGGTAGTACCAAGAATCGGAACTCCATTGCTCATTTTCTGGATAAAATCATCGGTCACGGGACGATCTATAGAAACTATATACTCTTTCTCGTGATTATTACCGGCTCTTAAAATTTTATTAACGATATCTCCATCGCTAGTTAAAAAAATTAATCCTTCACTAGGTTTATCTAATCGTCCGATAGGAAAGATTCGCTGCGGATGCTTGATATAATCGATGATATTATCCTTTTCGGCCTTCACATCGGTTGTGCAAACAATACCCATAGGCTTATTAAAAGCTATATAGACGTGTTTTTCCTTAGGGGCAGAGACTAAATTACCATTCACTCTTATTTCGTCATCCCTAGTTACCTTAGACCCCATCACGCAAACAACACCATTAGCTGTCACGCGTCCCTCTTCCACCAACGTATCTGCCGCACGACGGGAGCAGAATCCAACTTCGCTTAAAAATTTATTTATACGGATTAAATTTTGTTCATCCATGACTCATATTATTCAGGGAACAAAATTACTTAATATTTGGGACAGTTGTAAAAGCCTCAAACAAACAAAATAATCGCTATCAATTCTTCACAAATTTGCCTGTAAAAACCTCTCCATTTACGCTCAACCTTAATAGATATAATCCTCCAGACAAGCCTGCCACATTAAAATGCTTAATTGACTTCTTTTGCTCTTCAACGACTACCCTGCCGTTTATATCAACAATTTGCAAATCGTAAGCACCGAAATCGTCTTTCAGATTTAACTGCAATTTATCATCTACAGGATTAGGGAATATTTTAAGTTTATGGTTATTCTGAATTAATCCTACCGAAGTAATTAAAGGGAAGCCCCACCTACTAACAAAAAGGTCGCTAGGAGAGTTTTGAGCTATATTCGGATTCACAATAGATAAGTTTCCCAATGCAAGCGTATCGCTGTAATACAATGATGAGAGGTAAAAGCACGAATCGTAGCATGACAATCCAATTTCCTGAGCAAAACCGGATGCACCGGTTAGAACAGTGTCGGACCAAATTACATTAAATGAGGGATCAAACCGAGTAATAAACAAGCGAACAAATGCTTCTTCAATTAAAATACTATTCCCTTGCGAATCCATATCGAATGCCACACCGGGAAAAAAAGCAGTTGGAACTTGTCCGTTTTGTGAAGCAAGTATTTGTCCAGAGAAATTAACTTTTAAAATTTTTACTGTATCACCACTTAAATTTGAAAAATCATCGAATACCCAATAAAGATTATTTCCAACACAATTTAATTTATTATTATCATCGAATGTGATGTATTGCTTACACAAAATCCATTGAGCATTGAAAGATGTATCATATTTCACTAAAAAGTTTTGATAAGAAAAATTAATATCAGCATGCAAACTGTCAAATACTGCAGAGCTTCCACAAGTACCGCTACAATAAACATTACCGCTTGTATCGGTTACAATATTCGTAAATGATCTGACATCAATATTCCCTCCTACTTCACTCTTAATAATTACACCATTATCATTTAGTTTATGAAATGAGCAAAAGGAAGCACTTGCACCATCGTGACGAGCAGTAAGATAAAGTAAAGTATCATTTGCTATGTACAAATTGGAAGGTAAGAAACTATCAGAAAAAGGATTAAGTAGATTCGCCCATTGAAGATTCCCAACCTCATCATATTTCATAATAAAGCCTTCTTCGAATCCGGGATTAGCATATAACCAGTTCGGTCCGATCAATACACTATCTTTAAAAGAGCCAATAACCAAAATACTATTATCGCTAGTTACTTCAACATCACTAATTGTTACAAATCCGTTGTAATTTTCACTCCATAACAATTGCTGTGAACTATTGTGCACAAACAATCTTGAAGAACGAAATGTAGCACTATCAATATAAATAGCCAAACAATAATTTTTATTAGGACACTCCTTAACAGTAACGGTATGGCTCCGTGTTGGCAAATTTGCAGTATATGCCCATTGAAAATCTTGAGCAAAAGACAAATAAACAAATAGCATGTTTAATGTTGCTAATAAGAAAATTTTTCTTTTCATGATAAAAAATATGAGTTGTAACTTTATTTTCCGATTCTACCTAAATGCGTATTTTTAAAGTCATCGGTATACTTAAGACCATAACCAAAGCAGCGATCCATTGCACTATGTCCGAAGAGAATCCAACCCGAAAACAGAATAAAGTTGCTGGAATAATAATACCCAATTCCAACAACAAGCAAAGCAAGAGCTTGATGATGGAAGAAATTATACAAGTAAGCGCCGTATTTTGCATTCACTAAATAGCCAATCATACTAAGATCGGGCACCAATAAAAATGCGAAGAACATCCACCATTTAAATCCGATTAAAAGCGTCATTATAAATGCCAATGACAACTTTGCGAAATCCTCCAATTTAAGAAGTAAATTCATAATTAAAATTATTTAAATGGTAAAAAGTCTACTATCAAAAATTCATATTACTCAGTTTCGTAATCGAGTTTAACAGTAATGGTAGCCGTCTTTCTCTTAGAAGAAGTATTAAATGAACCACCCCACGAATACTCTTCGGCTGAATTTTGAGCTGTAATTTGAAAGACGCCCATATCAGCATTTTTAAGTCTCCCCACTCCGCTTCCGGCATTCTCAGCAATTTTCTTGGCACGAGTATTTGCATCTTTAGTCGCCTCTGCAATCATTTCTATTTTCAATTCAGCCAATTTAGTATAGTAATACTGAGGGGTATTAGAGTAAAACTCCACGCCCGAATTAATTAGTTCACTAACTTGACGAGAAATATCTTCCACTTTATTCACTTCTGCCGATTCAATCTGAACAGTTTGACTTAAACGATAGCCGGTAAAAACCGACTTCAAGCGTTCACCATTACTTCCATAAATATCATCGAATTCCTTATTTATATCCACCGCTGAAAAAATAATATTCTCTTGCTTGATACCTTTTCCAACGAGATATTGCAAAATGCTTTCGCGATCTTTATCTAATTCAGAATAGGCCTCTTTCAAATTCGTACTTTTCTTAATGAAAGAGCCGCTCCAAACTATCAGATCAGAGACGAAGTCTTTTTTACCAAGTCCGGTAACGCTTATTGTGTTATTAGCTCTATTTCTATTTTTGAATGTACTAGAAAAAACAAGAGCAGTAACAACGATAGCTACAGCAATAATAATGGATGATAAATGTGATTTCATTGTTGAATGTTAAGGTTAATTTAAAAGGGTTAGCACAAATCTCGTACCAACCCCTTCAAAATTAGTAATTAGTAACCTTATTTCTTAATAACCTTGTAAGTTTGCTTTTTATCGTCGCCAATCTGAATAAAATAGTATCCCGCAGAGAATCGGCTTAAGTCAATTACCGTTTCATTTGGGTCCAATAAGCCGGAACCAATCTGCTTTCCATTGTTATCTGTAACAGAATAAGAAACACCAATTAAATCAGCCTCAACCTTAATTTTAACCACGTCGTTAGTTGGATTCGGCGACAATGTAATTTTAGTTCCTGCGATCGCTTCATTGATACCAGTTGAAGGATTAACAATAATTACACCTTTCATTCCCATAGAAGCATGCGGTACACAAACATAAAAGTGACTTCCTACACCCAATTTTGCCGGGAGAATTAATCCTCCGCCATTAGGAGCACTAAAGCCATTAACTGTAGCAACTGAACCATTCGCATTCCAAGTAGATTGATCCACTTCACGAACATTATGCTGCGACGCAATTGTAAATAATACTGAATCACCCGCATTAATTGTGATAGAAGCCGGGGAAAACGTAAATCCAGAATTTACGATTGTCCAAGTTGTTGAGTACCCCTCAACAGATAATAATAATAATGCACTTAAAAGTAAAGATTTTGTTTTCATAGTTTATAGTTTGGATTGTGATTGGCGGTTCAGGATAGGGCAAATACAATTTACCTTAGATTCTAAAATTTTAATTTGTACAGTGAGTATTAATTACACAGGCAACAACAACACAAAACAACAAAACCTGCGAAACATTAAATGTCTTCACTCAAAGATATAAATAATAACCCACGAAAATTTGCATCATCGATCTTTTTGATCGCATTATAGAAAAATTAACAAAACAATGACAATTGACTTTAGCTCAATTAAAGAGGTTAATAAATCAAAGCTTTAAACAGCAATATCTTTCAATATTTTACTATCGACATAAAATGTTCCAAAAGGAATTACACTTGACAATAGTAATTTCCAAGTAATTTCACGAAACTTCCAATTGTATTCTGAGGCTACGGAGTAAACAGAATAAACAAACAACAAAAACAGAATTCCATGACACATTCCCAATGCACGTACGTACTCGGGTTGATTATAGATATACTTCAAAGGCACAGCGATGAATACTAATAGTATTAGGGAAAGTCCTTCAAGGATTCCAATTAATCTTAATCTCCCTATAGAAGACTTGAAATAGGATTGCATAAATGAATGTTTGGGACAGCGAAGATAAGGATAGAAATCATTAAAAATCAAGAAAGGTCCCACAATTGGAACCTTTCTAAAATTTTTATGCAGTAAATAGCATCTCAAACTACAAAACAACATTTGAGTTAATTACTGTTGCTGGCGTTGTTCCTTTTTTCCAGATAATACCAACAACTTTCAATTTACTTTTATTCCAAGCCGGTTTCAAATAAATTTTAGTTGAAGATTCGAACTCTTGGTTTTCAGTTATAGCAGAAGTACTATTTATAGATACTCCTGTATAAGTTGATGCGTTGCTTGTTCTAACTAAATTACGATATTCATAACTAGCATCATAGCCTCCAGAAGTATACTGATTTGCTATTAAATTATCTTCCACAACATAAAGCCCTAATGTATAATCGGAACCAGCAGCAATAGCTTTAAAGAATTTCACTTTCGTATCGATAACGATTGAGTCACCTTCAATAGATTTTCTCAATGCAATACCTGCGACAACTGAATCATTACTAAATGCGGTTGCTTTTTGAATTGCTGAATTAGCATTATAAGAAATATTCGTAGTAATTGAAATTTTTTGATTATTTAAAGCCATAGCCGGGATAGTACTAGCACCGGCAAAGACACCGGTATTAAATGCTGAATATGCTCCATTTGCAATTGAGCTATTTAATGATGTAGTATTTGAAGATCCATTGAACTTCATTCCGGTTAAAAGTGTTGACTCTTTTAATAAACAAGAATCTAAGGTAGGTCCACCATAATCGCCACAAGGTCCGCACCAATCTTCACCAAAATAAATTACTGCAGCACGATTTTTCTTTTCAACTGTAAATGATGAACTAGATCCACCTTAAGAAGAAGTATCATCATCCTTCTTACAAGATGCGAAAGCAATTGAAATAATTGCCGATATTATCAATATTTTTTTCATAATAAGGTGTTTTGGTTAGTTTAGTTTAATGATCAAATATAATCGAAATTGACTAATAAACAAGCTTTTATCCCAAAAAAATAATCGAATAGACATAGGATTTAATGAATTTTAGCTTTGAACCTCTTTTTAAATACACCAAAAGTCACAACTAATTATTAACCAAATACTTATGTAAGTTGTAGGCGGTATTTATCCAATAAATTAGTTTGAACATAAAATGACATTTCCAATGAATTATGCTTCAAAAACACAAAACCAAATGACGTTAAATATTGAATGATTGTGCTACCCATTCATTCATTGTAACAGAATATAGAACGGAATTTTGAATTTATTTATTCTTCTTCTTTTCAGCTGCCTTTAATTTATTCTGCTTAACTCTGTACTTTACGATTTTAGCTATTAAAGCAAGAGGCGGCCTTTCATTTAATGGGAATTGAATAGCACCTTTAGAAGTTTTATATCCCGTTAAATCATCCTTGAATGCTGCAATGCCCAATCCTGTGGGATAAAACCCAATATGAGTTTTACAAGCAGCAAAATAAACTAGAACACCATCTTGTTTATAGGCCGGCATCCCATAGCTAATTATTTCTTCTGATTTAGGGGCAGATTTTTGGATTGTTGAACGAATTGCTTCAAGCGAAGTCCTCACATTTTCTTCCTGCGCTTTAATATAGTCGTCAACCGTATTAAATGATTTCATATTAACAAAATTTATGCTTTTGCACGTAATTTTTCATGATAATAAACATAAGACATTGCACCTAAAAACAGAGGTAGGATCATAAATAACATTGGAGGCATAAATCCATCAGTCGCCAATTGCGAATAAACAGCTCCAATTAAATCAAAAAACAGTCCGGCATAAGCCCATTCTTTCAAACGTGGAAATCCCGGAACTACGATTGCAATTACACCAAGCACTTTTGCTACACCGATGAATAATGTAAAATAATCGGGATAACCCAAGTGATGCATGAACACAACTGCATCTGGACTTAGAAGAATATCGGGAATTGAAGAAAGCAACATTAAACCTGCAAAGAGTGATGTAAACACCCAATAGATTGTATTTATTTTTTTCATTAGAAAGGAAATTAATTTAAGTTATTTTAATGGACAATTCAGCAACCAATGATTCCCGAATTTATCAGTTAAATCTCCGAAGAGAGATCCAAAGAATGAGATTTCAAGCGGATGATCTTTATAGCCTCCATCTGATAACTTATCATAAACTGATTTCAACTCATCTTCATTAGAGCAATTAAGAATTAAAGATACATTATTTCCGTTTAGCAATCCCGATTCAGGTACCATATCAGATCCCATTAATTGCATATCCCCATTCGTAAGCGTTGCATGCAATACAAGATCTTTCATCGATTCGGGCATTCTTTCAGCTAAAGGTGATTCTCCAACTTTCTGAATTTTTAATTCTCCGCCTAAACAATGACAATAAAATTCCATGGCACTTCTACAGTAACCATTAAATGTCAAATAGCCTTGAATTGTTTTCATAATAATTTATGCATCAAGCAAAGTTTGTAAATCAAACTTTTTCATTTTTAGAAATGCATTCATTACTCTAGATGCACGAGCTGGATCAGTCATCAGCTGACCAAGAACAGAAGGAACAATTTGCCATGACACACCGAATTTATCTTTCAGCCAACCACACATACTTTCTTGTCCGCCTTCCGACAATTTATTCCAGAAATAGTCAATTTCTTCTTGCGTATCACAACTTACAATAAACGAAACAGCTTCACTATGTTTAAAATGCGGACCTCCATTTAATGCAGAATACGATTGACCATTCAAATCAAACGTAACCATCAGAGCGGTACCAGGCTCTTTTCCATGGAATTCCTTTCCTTCGTCACCATAACGACTAACGCTTTTAACTGACGAATCATCGAATATAGAAACATAAAAATAAGCTGCTTGTTCTGCTTCATTATCGAACCACAAACAAGGAACAATAGGACGATTAATTTTCATGATAATTTTCTTTTAGATCGCTTCCGTATATGACTTAAAATTATTCAGGATAGCCTGCCAACCTCCTCTTTGCATTTCAACTGGATTTTGATTTTCTGCATCAAAAGATTCAGTAATTTTAATTCCATCAGCAGTTGATTCAAAAAGAATCTTAACTTTTCTATCGTCTCCAAGAGTATACTCAATTCTCTCATTATTAACTACCGTTGTATAAATACCGCCAAAATCGAATCCGAAGCTACCATCTTTCGCTTCCATTCGAGTAGTAAATTCACCACCAACACGAAGATCATTAGAAGCACTTGGTGCATGCCAATCAGGCGATGCATTGCACCATTTTGTAATATGAATTGGGTCAGCCCAGCAATTCCACACTTTTGAAATTGGGGCATTAACTGTAGTTTCGACCGTAACAACAACTTTATTTTCCATTGTAAATAATTTTAGATTTGGGTTTTACAAAGATGCAATAGTAAATTCACAAAACCTAAGTGCAAAAATGACAAAATATGGGGTAAATGCGACAAATCTATTTTATAGTTTTGTAGGATGAAACATGTAAGCATCCTTGTCCCTGAACAATCAGTAATGCAAGCAATAGCAGACCCTCAGTATTTGTTCACTGCAGTAAATCATTTTTTGATGGTAATGGGAAAGCAACCACTCTTTAAAGTGGAATTAGTAGGAGCAAGTAAAGAAATCAAACTCAATGATGGAATGTTTTCAGTACATGCTGATAAATTATTGCATGAAGTAAGTAAAACTGATTTAGTTTTCATACCCGCATTATTTGGTGATATGTCGACAGCAGTAAATAAAAATCAGAATTTAGTATCCTGGATCAATGGTCAATATGCAAAAGGAGCGGAAGTAGCATCGTTATGCGTTGGAGCTTTTCTTTTAGGTTCTACAGGATTACTCGACGGCAAAAAATGTTCAACTCACTGGGGCTTTCAAAATGAATTCAGAGAAATGTATCCGAATATTACAGTTGTTGACGGAAGTATTATTACCGAAGAAGAAAGAATTTATTCGAGCGGAGGGGCTAATTCATATTGGAATTTACTACTTCACTTAGTTGAGAAATATACTGATAGAGAAACAGCAGTTTTAGCGTCGAAATATTTTGCCATCGATATTGACAGAGATAGCCAGACTGCATTTGCGATGTTCAAAGGACAAAAGAATCATACGGATGTAGAAATAAAAAAAGCTCAAGAGTTTATTGAAAGTAATTTCAAAGAAAAAATTAGCATTGATGATCTCGCCGACTATGTTGCTGTTGGACGAAGAAGCTTTGAAAGAAGATTCAGGAAAGCAACCCATAACTCCGTATTAGAATATATTCAACGAATAAAAATCGAAGCAGCTAAACGAAGCTTTGAAAACGGAAGAAAAAACATTAACGATGTGATGTTTGATGTTGGCTATACCGACACAAAAGCATTTAGAACAACATTTAAAAAAATCACTGGATTAACGCCAATAGAATATCGAAACAAATACAACAAAATGGCAATTGCCAACTAATTGTTAGTTTTAAAGTCGAGATTTTCTTTTAGAAGCGCTGATCGTAATTTCGGAATTGAAGAAGGTCCTAATCCATGTAATTTCAATAATTCATTAACACTCATTTTACTTAATAACTTATTGGACGTTATACCTGCGTTGATTAATGCACGACGAGCCGGGGCAGACAATCCTGACAAAAAGCCAGAAGAAGGCTTTTCAAACTTTTCACATTCAGGACAAGATCTACAATCACTACTTTTATAAAAGACATGCCCATGATCACAAATCAACTTTTTCATAACCATTTTCTCACTCTATTATAATATCCAAATGATGAAGTAATCCGGTTACTGTTTCTTTAGAAAACTTTGTCTTTTTCAATCTATTTTCATCGGGACGAATAGAAAAATTAAATGCAGATCTAAAATCCGTTTTATCAAGAATTGAATTTTCAAAATGAGCTTTCAGCAAATCGCATTCCGCGAATAAAGACTCTGATAAATCAGTGTTAGTGAAATCAACTTCTTGCAGAGAACAATTAGAAAAACTCATCTTCTTAATTTTCATCTTAAAGAACGAAGACAAATTTAAATTACAGTTTTTGAAAGAAGCCGAAAAAACGATAGCATTAGAATCTTCAAAATGCAATCCTAGCAATTTGCATGATATAAACTTCGAATTACTAATTCCTGTACGTTGAATCTTCGCCATACTAAAATCACAGCCATCAAAAACGCAATTATTGAATGTCCACATAGAGATATTTGCATTAGCAAAATTGCAATTCCTGAACATACAACCGTCATACTCCCCTATTTCGTCAATTGAAGAAAAATCTTCATTAACAAATTCTTTATCGTCAAAATATTTTTTACTCATTGTTTAATCAAGTTCTAGTACATTTTTACTACCGATATGTGTGTTCTTATCGAAATGAAATTCAACAAATCCAGCATTACCAGTAGTAGAAGAAACAGAACTTTTTGACCGTCCCATTTCCAACCCATTTTCATCAAAGACCTTTGCCGTTAGAGTACCTTTAAAATCTTTGTTAAAGATAATATAGGCCAGCAACATGTTATCACTTCCAAGGGAATCGCTCGACACAGAACATTTTCCGAGAGCAATTCCTTGAGCAACTAATGCATCAGACAATTTAAGTTTAACATCAAATGCCTTTTTAACACCTTTTGAAGCACCTTCAATAAATTCGCCAGCGGTTTGTCCGGCTACATCACCTGCCTTATTGATTTTCTCTTTAATTGAATCAGAAGAACAAGAAGATAAACCGACAACAATCAGTATCGGCAGAATATGCTTTTTCATAAAATTTCGACTATAATTTAGGAAGGTAAAGCTAAGGAAAAATGTAATCGTATAAAACAAAAAACGGATGAATGACAAATCATCCATCCGTATCTAAATTTTATTTTAAGTAGTTATTTACAGCCTTCTTTATTAATCTTTGTCATTACTAAATCATAATCACGCTTCGTCAATTTGCCTTCGGCTACAGAAGTTGACAATTCGTGTTCACGTTTTGCATCTGCTACTACGCGTTCCACAATATCACCATTAAAAACAACTTCCTGATTTCCGTATGTCCAAACAGTAAGTGTGTTTACACCTTTCGCATCGACTAAATTCTCGATTCTATCAGGTTTACCGATATTAACATCTACCGTAAGTTTAGGCATACCAGCTTTTACCGTTTTACATGGTTGAGCAAACGAAAATGCTGAAATCAACATTAGGCATGGAAGGATCAATAATTTTTTCATTTAAGCAGTTTTTGATACCGTTATTACGGCCAAAGTTGAATTATGTTACATAACAAGTAACAAATCTCACTTCTCTCGCAAAAACTTACTGTTTTACCTTATATTGACCTTTACTCTTTCGAATGTTTACAGCTACCACCTTATATTCCGGACATAAAGCTTCACTATCATGTTCATCGCTAGTAATTATATTTAGCATGACTTCCGGGAAATGGAAGGTAGTACTTAAAATACCTTGCTTTACTTCATCCGTAATTTTAGCTTTAATATCCACTTTTCCTCTTTCAGATTCCACGCAAACCATATCGCCATCATTAATTAAATGTCGAGCGGCATCGTCAGGATGAATCATTAAAACATCTTCAGTAAGAATTTTAACATTGCCGGTACGGCGCGTCATCGTTCCGGAATTATAGTGTTCTAATTCACGATTAGTAGTGATGATATAGGGATATTCCTTCCCATTTTTTTCAATCTCCGCACTTTCTTTGTAATCGAAATAATGGAATTTCGCCAATCCTCTAGTAAACGTTTCTGTATGCAAGATTTCAGTATCTGTTCCATCTTCACGAACCGGCCATTGTTTTCCGTTGTCTCCTAAATTACTCCATGTAACACCTTTAAAGAACGGCACAATACCAGAAATTTCCTTAAGCATAGTTTCCGGATCATAAGGAGCTTGATCGTAGCCCATACGATTCATGATATCGACCATGATTTGTCCATCGCTTTTTGTCCCTGTCAGAGGCACAACAGCATTCTGCACTTTTTGAATTCGACGTTCACCATTGGTATAAGTACCACTTTTCTCGAGGAAGGAAGCACCAGGCAGAATTACCGTTGCATACTTGGCCGTTTCAGTTAAAAACAACTCCTGAACAACGAGCAACTCGAGATTATCCATTGCCGCAATAACTTTATTGGTATTTGGATCCGTTTGTACAACGTCCTCACCCATCAGCCATAGTGCTTTTAATTCACCTGCAATAGAAGCATCGAACATCTCAGGAATTTTAAGACCTTTTCCGAGCGGAATAGAACGTTTATAATAATCCTCGTACAATTTATTAATCTCGGGATCGTAAGCATTTAAATATCCCGCACCTTGATGAGGTTGACATCCCATATCGGCAGCACCCTGCACATTATTTTGTCCACGAAGCGGGTTCACACCCACTCCTCGTCTGCCAATGTTACCTGTAATAATAGCAAGATCTGAAATTAGCATAACAGTAAACGTACCTTGAGTATGCTCAGTCACACCCAATCCGTGAAACGACATAGCATTTGGAGCATTAGCATAAGCGATAGCAGCTAATCTTACCAACTCACGATCAACTCCTGTGATTTTCTCCATCTCATCGATATCCAACTTTAGAATATGAGAACAGAAATCTTCAAAGCCTTCGGTACGGTTTTCTATAAATTCTTTCGCTTCTAACTTTTCAGTTATAATATAATACAACATCATATTCAGCAACGCCACATTTGTACCTGGTTTCAGTTGCAAATGATACGTAGCATATTTAGCAAGTTCAGTGCGTCGAGGATCGACTACGATAGTTGTTTTACTCTTTAAAGCATGTTGTTTTAATTTAGCACCGGTTACAGGGTGAGCATCGGTAGGATTAGCACCAATTACTAAAATACAATCGGTATATTTTAGATCATCGATAGAATTTGTTGCTGCTCCTGTTCCGAAAGCTTTTTGCATTCCCAAAGCTGTTGGAGAATGGCAAACACGTGCACAGCAATCAATATTATTCGTACCGATAACAGCGCGAATAAATTTCTGCATTAAATAATTTTCTTCATTTGTGCAACGAGCAGAAGAAATACCGGCAATTGAATCCGGTCCATATTTTTGACGAATATCAATTAATTTCTCCGCAATAAAATCATAAGCTTCATCCCATGTTGCGGGTTCAAGATTTCCATTACGACGAATCAATGGAGTACGAATTCGATCGGGATGATTATAGAATGAAAAAGCAAATCGGCCTTTCAAGCAAGTATGTCCTTGATTAACTTCAGCAGTATATGGGGCTTGAATTG
>Ga0255344_1001528_pt1 | contig 30607 bp, 24 predicted proteins | sample wastewater_treat_5_FD_192414 | JGI IMG/M metagenome (GOLD analysis project Ga0255344, IMG submission 192414) | Wastewater microbial communities from Lulu Island WWTP, Vancouver, Canada - plant18 | ecosystem: Engineered > WWTP > Wastewater > Unclassified | place: Canada: Vancouver, British... | reverse complement strand
CCAGGTGGGAGATCGAGCCAGACGTGCGGGCAGTGCGACTCGCCCCGCCAGGCAAGCCCCGCGAGGTGGCGTGCGCACAGGCGGTGGCGGGCAGTGAGCTCCCGGCGCTGCGCGAGCAGGCGGCGCCAGGCGGTGCCGTCACCCAGCCAGCGGGTGGCCAGCGCGGCCGAGATCGGCGAGACGTACCACGCCGTGTGATGCGAGGCGTCGCGCATCCTCTCCTTCAACCGGGAGGGAACGACGAGGTAACCGATGCGCAGGCCCGGCGCCACGGTCTTAGACAGCCCCGTGAGGTACAGCACGCGCTCGGGCGCGAGCGCTGCAAGTGGCGGCGGCGTGTGGTCCGGCAGGAGGCCGTAGACGTCCTCCTCGATGATGACGACGTCATAGCGGCGCGCGAGCTCAGCGAGCCGCTGCCGGCGATCGAAGCCCATCGTCACGGTGGTGGGGTTGTGCAGCGTCGGCGACAGTACGACAAGGCGCACTCCAGCCCGACACGCAGCCTCGAACGCCCCGGGCGCAACCCCTTCTCCGTCCATCGCTATCGGGTGCAAACGCCGTCGCCACCGCCGCGCTGCAGCCTTGAGCCCGGGGTAGACGAGCGGCTCGCAGCCGACCTCGTCGCTCTCCTGGAAGGCACCGAGGGCCGAGTCCATCGCGTGCTGCGCCCCGGCGCAGACGACGATGCTGTCGGGCTCTGCGCCGACACCGCGCCGGCCGAGCCATCCAGCCGCTGCGTGCGCGTGCTGCAGCGCGTCGGCCGTGGTCGGGTAGTGGAGGAGCCGAGCGGCCTCGCGCTCGTCGATCCCCCCAAGCGCAGCCGCGAGGTCGGGGTCACACAGCAGCGCGGGGGGCGTGTTGGGCGAGAGGTCGATGACCCCGCCCTCCGGCCGCTGCTCGAGCGCGAACAGCGCCGCCTCGGAGGCCACGCCCAGCACGTACGTGCCGCGCCCCACCTCCCCGCCGAGCAGGCGGCGCCGCGCTGCCTCACGGTACGCGCGAGTCACGGTGCTGACGTTCACCCCCAGCAGGTCGGCGAGCAGTCGGTGCGTGGGCAGCCGGTCGCCGGGACGCAGGCATCCCTGCCGGACGGCGTCGGCGATGGCCTCGACAATCGCTTGGTAGGCGGGCTGCTTCCGTTCGGCGATGTCGGGGAGCCAGATTGTCATGCACACAATTCCCTAGATCATGCATACAAACTACCACACGAGGACGGCCGCACGACGCGGCGCTCCCGGAGGCGTCATGGCGATGATCAACCTTGACGGCAGGCAGGTGGAGCTGAACCCCGAGGGGTTCCTCGTCGATCCGGGCGTGTGGAACGACGACCTTGCCCTGGCGCTCGCCAGGCAGGAGGAGGGGTTGCCGGCGCTCGACGAGCAGCACTGGGCGGTCATCCGGTTCATCCGCCAGTACTACCTCGAGAACCAGGCGGCCCCGATGGTGCGTCTCATCTGCAAGACAACGGGCTTGCCGCTCAAGCGCATCTACGAGCTGTTCCCGAGCGGCCCGGCCAAGGGCGCCTGCAAGCTCGCCGGCCTGCCCAAGCCCGACGGCTGCGTCTGAGCACACACATGGATCAGCCGCTCCACCTCGCGGTGATCGCGGCTGCGGCTTGGGCAGCCGGGACGCTGGCCTGGGTGTGGCTGGGGGTACGCGGCTTCGGGCGACGGGTCCTGCTTGCCCCGCCGGCCGGCGACCCCGCGGCCGGCGTGCGGTACGCGTTCACGGCGGCGATGCTGCCGTGGGCCAAGGAGAGCGTCCGCATGCACCTTCCCTCGTACGCGACCGGGATCGTCTTTCACCTCGGCACCTTCGTGGCGTTCGGCCTGCTGGCTGCAACGGTGGCCGGGTTCGAGCTGCCGCCAGCGCTGGCACCGACCGGAGCGATCGTGATGCTGGCTGGGGCAGGAGCTGGGCTAGCGCTGCTCGTCAAGCGCATCGCGACGCCGTTCCTGCGGGGTCTCTCCTCCCCCGACGACTTCATTGCCAACCTGTTGACGACCTCGTTCGGGGCGCTTGCAGCTGTGACCTTGCTGCATCCGCAGCTCGAGTCGGCGTGGCTCATCACCGCCGTCGTGCTCCTCGTCTACCTGCCGGTCGGTAAGATCCGCCACTGCGTCGTTTTCTTCAGCTCACGCGCATACATGGGGGCCTTCTTCGGCTATCGCGGCACGTTCCCGTCGGCGCGGCAGGGGCGTTGAGCATGGCGAGCCTCGAGGAGCGGATCGACGCCCTCACCGAGGCGCAGCTTCGGCACGGCTTGGAGGTGTTTCGATCCAAGCTGCGTGCGGCCGAGGCGGCGTACCTCAACGCCTGCGTTCACTGCGGCCTGTGCGCCGATAGCTGCCACTACTATCGCACCGAGCCGGCACTCGAGAACGTCCCGGCACGCAAGCTCGATCACGTCGCTGCGGCTTTCAAGCGTCACTTCACCACCGCCGGGCGTCTCGTGCCCCGGCTCGTCGGCGCTCGACCGTTCGACCGTGCGATGGTGCGGGCCTGGCTCGACTCCGTGTTCGGGCGCTGCACGCTGTGTGGGCGCTGCTCGCTCAACTGCACCATCGGGATCGGTCTGCCGCGCGTGTTCCGCGCCGCCCGCGCGGCGCTGGCGGCCATGGGCCTGGTGCCCGACGACCTGCAGGCCACGGTCGACAACAGCCTCGTCCACGGCAACAACATGGCGATCACCAAGGAGGACTGGGTCGACACCGTGCAGTGGCTCGAGGAGGAGCTGCAGATGGAGACCGGCGATCCCGGTGCCCGCATACCGCTCGACAAGCAGGGCGCCAGGGTGCTGTTCACCGTCAACCCTCGCGAGCCCAAGTTCTTCCCCCTCAGCCTGCAGGCCTCGGCCAAGGTGTTCTGGGCGGCCGGCGAGGACTGGACACTCGCCTCAGACCCCGGCTGGGATCTCACCAACTACGGGCTGTTCAACTGCAACGACGAGCAGGCCGGTCGGATCACGCAGAACCTCGTGGACGCCATGGAGCGGCTGGGGTGCACGACGCTCGTCATCGGCGAGTGCGGCCACGGCTTTGGCTCCGCCCGCTGGGAGGGGCCTGAGTGGCTGCAGCGGCGGTATCCGTTCGAGCTGTGCAGCGTGCTCGAACTGATGGATGAGTACCTCACGAGCGGCCGGATCGCGGTCGACCCGTCGCGCAACCCAAAGCCAGTGACGCTCCACGACCCATGCAATCTGGTGCGCCATGGCGGCGTCTCCGAACCGCAACGGCGGGTGCTGCGCCGCAGCGTGGCGCATTTCGTCGAGATGACCCCGTCGCGGGAGCAGAGCTTCTGCTGCGGAGGCGGCGGCGGGCAGCTCGCGATGGCCGCCTACAAAGACCGTCGCATCCGCGCCGGAGGCATGAAGGCGCAGCAGATCCGCGCCACCGGCGCCGAGATCGTCGTGGCGCCGTGCCACAACTGCATCGACCAGCTCATGGAGCTCAACAAAGAGTACACGCTCGGCATCCAAGTCAAGACCGTGGCGGAGATGGTGGCCGAAGCGTTGGTCACCGCAGGACCGTCGCCTAGCGAAGGGAAGACGACCACATGAGCAGCCTGATCTACCTCGACAACGGCGCGACCTCGTTCCCCAAGCCGGAGGTGGTGTACACCGCGATGGACACCTTCTACCGCCAGTACGGGGTGAACCCCGGTCGCAGCGGGTTCGACCTCTGCCTCGAGGCCGGCTCGCTGGTCGACCGAACGCGCAAGCTGCTGCGTGATTTCTTCGGCGGCACCGACCCCAACCGCCTGGTCTTCGGCTACAACTCCACCGACGCGCTCAACCTGGCGATCTTCGGCCTCGTCAACCCAGGCGACCATGTGGTCACGACCCACCTCGAGCACAACTCGTCGCTGCGCCCGCTATGGGCGCTCGAGCACGAGAGTGGCGTCAAAGTGGACTGGGTGGACTTCGACGCCCAGGGCTGGGTCGACCCGCAGGAGCTGATCGACCGCATCACGCCGGGCACCAGAGCCGTGGTCATGAACCACGGCTCCAACGTCATCGGCACCGTCCAAGACGTGGCGCCGATCGGCAGGGTTTGCCGTGAGCAGGGCGTACACCTCATCCTCGACGTCAGCCAAACCGCGGGTGTAGTCCCGGTCGATCTCGAGACGCTCGGCGCCGACGTCATCTGCTTCACCGGCCACAAGAGCCTGATGGGGCCGATGGGAATCGGCGGGATGTACGTACGCGAGGGGGTGGAGATCCGCCACACCCGCGCCGGCGGTACCGGCGTCAAGAGCGCCCAGCGCCACCATCTCGATGAGTACCCGTACCGCATGGAGTACGGCACTCCCAACCTCCCCGGCATCGCCGGGCTGCATGCCGGCGTGCACTGGGTGCTCGAGCAAGGCATGGCGAAGCTTCACGAGCACGAGATGCGTCTGTGGACCAGCCTGCGTGACGGCCTGCGGGAGGTCCCGGGAGTGATCCTCTACTGTGCCGAGGACGTACCGGGAAGAGAGCGGATCAGCGTCCTGTCGTTCAACGTCGAGGGGCTGGAGGCGGCCGATACCGGCACCATGCTCGATGTCGACCACAACATCGCCTGCCGCACCGGCTTGCACTGCACACCGATGGTCCACGAGCACCTCGGTACCGACCAGATCCACGGCGCGGTGCGGTTCGGCATCGGGCCGTTCAACACCCAGGCGCACATCGACGCGGCGATCGCCGCCGTGGCCGAGATCGCCTCGCTGCGCGCGGTCCGCTCGTAGCCTCGAGAGCGGGTCCGGGTATGAGCCCGCACGTCGTCATCGTTGGCGGCGTGGCCGCGGGGATAGGCGACGCGCGCCGGCTGCGCCGTTTCCACGGACCTGCCCGGCAGCAACGCCGACAACGCCCAGGCGAGTCTCGGAGGCAAAGAGGACAGCTTCCTCTCGTACCTGAGCCAGTTGGGCCCTCTTTCGGTTACCAAGCAGAGCATCCATCCGGGAGGGAGCTTGGACGACCGGATCTTTGCCATGGCTCGAACTCCCGGGGGCGAAGTCGTGTTAGGGGGAACCACCAGTTCCCCGGACCCGCCCCGACGCGAGAACGGCGCACAGACGAACTACGGCGGTGGCGACTGGGACGGCTTCATCTCCCTCCTGAGGGATGATCTGACAGCCTCGCTCCTTGCGGACAGCTTCGAGACGGGGAACATCTGCCGCTGGGACGCCGCCCGGGGCGCGAGCGGCACGCCCTGCCACTGACCGGCCGTAGAGACACCGGCTGCGGATAGCTCCCGACCCCGCCTCCTGCCCCTTTCCTGACAGACCCGCCGCCGCGACCGGCCCCGGTGGCCCCGCGGGGGGCGATCTGTCGTTAGAGGAGGAAAGGGAGGAGAACGCCATGAACAGAGCGCGGAGAGCGGTGGCCGTTGGAATCGTGACGATGGGCCTGGCGGCCGCGGCCGGGGCCGCAAGCGAGGCCACGAGCCCAGCGCCAGACCTTGCCACGGTGCGGCGGGCGGCGGCCGGGATGGCGGTGCCGTTCGAGGAGAACCGGGGGCAGTTCGAGCCGAAGGTCGCCTACCTGGCGAAGACGTTCGCGGGTGCGGTCTTCGTCACGCGTGAGGGGCAGCTCGTCTACAGCCTGCCGGGACGGGAGGCCGCAGCGAAGAACGACTCGCCCGCGGCGAAACCGGACCGGCGCGAGCGGCAAACCGAGCGCGGTCCGGGCTGGGCGCTCGAGGAGCGCCTGCTCGGCACCGGACCGCTCTCGCCCCAGGGGAGCGAGGCAGCGGTCACGCATGTGACCCGTTTCACCCCGGCGGGGACCTTCCAGGCGGACACCTGGGAGCGGGTGCGTCTGGGGGAGGCGTGGACGGGGATCGTGGTCGAGCTCGCGGCGCGGGGGCAGAACTTCGAGAAACTGTTCCACCTTGCCCCGGGGGCCGATCCGGCCCGGATTCGGGTGGGTCTGCGGGGAGCGGAGCGGCTCGCGGTGGCGGACGACGGCCGGCTCGTGGTGACGACGGGCAACGGGGATCTGGCCTACACGGCGCCGGTGGCCTGGCAGGAGATCGGCGGCGAGCGGCGGGCGGTCGAGGTGCGCTACGCGCTCCTCGAGCCTCCGGCTGGCGGCGAGGAGAAGGCCTACGGCTTTGCTCTGGGCGCCTACGACCCGCAGCAGCCGCTGACGATCGACCCGCTGCTCCAGAGCACCTACCTGGGGGGAAGCGGCTGGGACTACATCAACGCTCTGGCTCTGGCCGCCAACGGTGACGTGCTGGTGGCGGGTGAAACGGATTCGCCGAACTTTCCCAAGAGGACGAACGGCGCCCAGCCAGCCTACGGCGGCGGCTACTCCGACGGCTTCGTCGCCCGACTGACCGGGGACCTGCGAACGCTCATCCAGAGCACCTACCTGGGCGGGACGGGTACCGATGAGATTACCGCCCTGGTGCTGAATGAGGGGGGAATGCTCAGTGTCGTCTGGGTGGGGGGCTCCACTGAATCCACGAACTTTCCCGGCATTACGTCCAGCCGCGCCCAGCCGACCAACGCTGGTGGCAAAGACGGCTTCGTCTCGTTCCTGTCATCCGATCTGACGCTCCTGTATGGGAGCACCTACTACGGGGGGAGCGGCGATGATGGGATCAAGACCCTGGCCCTTGCCGACGGCGGTGACATCGTGGTGGGCGGCTATACCAAGTCGGCGAACCTGCCCAAGAGGGCGAACGGTGCCCAGTCGAGTTACGGCGGCGATAGCGACGGCTTCGTCGCCCGCCTGCGGGGGGACCTGGGCCTGATCCGGCAGAGCACCTATATCGGAGGAGACAAGTATGACTTCATCTGGGCCCTGGCTCTTGCCGGAAATGGCGACGTCATCGTGGGGGGCAACTCCACCTCCGACGGCCTGCTCGGCACTGGCACCAGCAGCGCCCAGCAGTTTCGCGCAGGCCTCCAGAACGGCTTCGTCTCTCGCCTTGCCGGGGACCTGAAGAGCGTCGTCCGGAGCACCTACGTGGGCGGGAGCAGCAATGACGGCATCAGCACCCTGATCGTGACGAGCAGTGGCGGGATTTGGGTGGGAGGCAGTACCCGCTCGGCGGACCTGCGCGGCGTCACCTCCTGGAGCGCCCAGCCGGAGAACGGCGGCGACCTCGACGGCTTCGTCTCCAACCTGTCTGGTGATCTGACGAGCTACGTCATGACCACCTACCTGGGAGGAAGCGGCCGGGACGAGATCAACGCCCTGGTCGAAGTGCCAAGTGGGCTTTGGCGCTCCATTCTGGTGGCGGGGAGGACCACGTCTACGGACCTGCCCGGCATCAGAGCCGACAGCGCCCAGGCGATCCATGGTGGTGGCTTTGATGACGGCTTCCTCTCGTACCTGAGCCAGGTCGGAAATTTCTGGACCATCAAGCGGAGTACCTACCTCGGCGCGGAAGGAAGCGACAGGATCGTTTCCATGGCTCGAACCCCCAGGGGCGAAGTCGTGGTGGGGGGGGACACCGATTCCCTGGACCTGCCCGGGCGTGCGGGCGGCGCGCAGCCGAACTACGGTGGTGGAGCTTTCGACGCCTACCTCGCTCTCCTGACGGAGGATCTGAAAGCCTCCCTCTTCGAGGACGGCTTCGAGACGGGGAACATCTGCCGCTGGGACGCCGCCCGGGGCGCGAGCGGCACGCCCTGCAACTGACCGGCGCCGGGGGTACCGGCTGCGGGTAGCTCCCGACCCTGCTCCTGCCCCTTTCCTGACAGCCCCGCCCCCCGCGGCCGGCCCCGGTGGCCCCGCGGGGGGCGATCTGTCGCTCGCGGAGAAAGAGGACGGCGCCACGGCGCCCGGCTCGCCGAGCTGCCGATCGCCCACGATCCCGGCGTGAGCACCATCGCCAGCCGCGACGTGAAGAAGCCGGACTCGGGCTGTCTCACCGCGCCGTCCCGCTCTCCTGGCAACCGGTCGGCCCTCCGCTGGTCAGGGGCGCCTATGGCTCCAGCGGGAGAGGTCGCCGGTTTCGAAGCCGTCGGAAAAGAGGCCGGGCTCGGGCCGGGAGAAGACGCGGAAGTTGTCGACCCGGGCCTGGCCGGCGGGGGTGCCGGGGGCGGTCTGGATCTGGAACCCCGCGAAGGCGAGCGACGGGGTGAACGCGACCGGCGGGTCGCCGAGGCGGCGGCCGGGGAGGACGTCGGTGCCGTTGAGCGCCACCGAGAGCCGGTTGGCGGTCCGGTCGTACCGGAGCTGGACGTGGTTCAGGCCGTCTGGCCGGAACTCCGGAATCGCCCCGCTCTGGAGCTCGTGCGTGAGCCCGTCGGCGTGGATCGCGTACGTCCCGTCCGAACGGAGACGGGCCCAGAGCTGGCCGTGGGATGCGTAGCTGCCGGTGGCCGAGAGCGAGAAGCCGAGGCCGACCCACTCCGAACCGGTGACGATCAGATCGGCCTCGACCACCTGGAGCGGCCGCGCCGGATCGGGAGGCGGGGCGAACGGGACCCCGGCCACGTGTGCGCCGGCGCCGCCGGTCGCGGTGGTGACCTCGCTCGTGCCCAGCACCGCCGTGGCCGTCGCGCCCCACGTCCGACCTCCCACCTCGGTGGCGGTGCCGCTCAGCGCCCCGCCCACCGGCCGCGCCGTCGAGTTCGCGAAGGTGTCGCGGATCACGAGGTGGTTCGGCAGGCCTTTCAGGCTCGCGATGTAATCCTGCACCTCGAAGAACGAGCGCTTCGGCCGGTGCTGCCGCGCCGCGGACTCGACGAGCCCCCAGCCGCCGCCCAGCCCCGCCGCGCCCGCGACGTCCGCCCACTGGTAGAGGAAGAGCCGCGCAAGATACGGCCGCGCGAGCGCGCCCGCGAGCGCCTGGACGTAGCCGCCCGCCTGCGCCGCCTCCCCGGTGAGCGTGGAGTCGATCCCCACCGCGGTCACCCAGAGCGGCCGGTCGCACTGCGCCGCGATCCACGGCCGGTAGGCGGTGTCGAGCTGGCTGAACAGGGTGGCGGCGTTCGCCGGGTAGAAGTGGGCCGAGAGCGCGTCGAGGCGGTCGCAGAGCGGCGCCGTGTGCTGCTGGAAGGCCGCGAGGCTCGAGTGGGTCGCCGGCCCCACCACGAGCGCCCCCGGTGCCGCGGTGCGGATCGCCGCGATCCCCGGCGTCGCGATCCGGTCGACCCACTGCGCCACCGTGCCCCCCCAGAAGGCCGGGCGGTCGGGCTCGTCCCAGAGCTCCCAGGCGGCGACGTCGTCCCGGTACCGGGCGGCGACCGCGGCCGCGAAGGCGGCGAAATCGTTCGCGCTCGCCGGCGGCGCCGCGCACGCCCCGGCCCAGAAGTCGCAGTCGGCCGGCGCGCCGTTCGCCCAGGAGGGGATCGAGTTGAAGGCGACGAGCACCGGCTGCCCGCTTGCCCGCGCCGTGGCGACCTTCGCGTCCATCGCCGCGAAGTCGTAGCTGCCCCGCGACGGCTCCATCCACTTCCACCAGGCGATCAGGCGGACCCACGGAATCCCGGAGCCGGCGAGCACGACCGGCGCCGCCGGCGCGAGCGCGAGGTCCGGGTAGTTGAGCCCGAGCTCGTCGAGCCCTCCCGACTCCTCCCGGGTCTCGTAGATCGCGAGCTCGTCCATCCAGAGCTTCTGCGCCTGCGGCGAGCCGTCGCCGATCCACGGCGCCGCGGCGAAGGTGTGGAAGTGGACCCCGGCGCGGTTGCGATAGACGAGATCGTGGAGGCTCAGCACCCGGGTGCCGTCGACGAACAGCTCGAGGCTCCCGTTCGCCTGCCCGACCGTGTTCATCTTCACGTGGGCGCCGAACCGGTACCAGGTGTCGAGGGCGAGGGTGTAGTCGGCCGTGTAGAGATCGCCCCAGTAGCTGCCGCCCGGCGGCCCGACGCGCAGGCCGAAGCGCGGCTTCCTGCCGTCGAGCTCGAAGTAGACGCCGAGCTCGCCCGCCGCGAGGCTCCCCCAGAGCGAGTCGATGAGGTGGAGCAGGTGCGGATGGTACGGCTGGCCGCTGCCGACGTAATCCGAGCCGAGCCGCCACGACCACTCGAGGTAGAGCTCGTCATGCTGGCCGTTGCCGATCACCCGCCGGATCGACATCACCGTCCCGGTGCCGGCCTCGTTGCGGGCATTCGTCGCGCCGGCGTCCCAGGCGATCCGCCAGGAGGCCGGTCCGCTCCACTTGACCGTCGGATCGACCCAGACGTTGCCGTAGTCGTCCTGCCACCCCCGGCTCCCGAAGTCGGCGTCGTCGAACGGCTCGGACCAGATCGGGTTCCGGCCGCCGCCGCACGGCAGGTCGCGCCCGTCGCAATCCTCGTCGATCCCGTTGCCGCAGATCTCGATCGCCCCCGGATGGATGGCGGGGTTCGTATCGTCACAGTCGCCGCTCGTCGCGATCAGCTCGGCGGCCACGGCGTAGCCGGCCGGGCAGGCGGGGACGCCGGTCACGACGGTGCCGTCGGAGTAGCCGTCGCCGTCGGCGTCGCGGTAGCAGGAGAGCGTGCCGCCGTCTGCGATCGGCCCGACCCGGCCGGAGCTCGAGATCACGAGGTCGTCATAGTCGCAGTTGCCCGCCGCGGTCACCAGGTTGTAGTTCGAACCGATCGTCAGCCAGGCCCAGCCCGAGCCGTCGGCCATCCCGTAGTCGAGATTCGTGAGCGAGCGGACCGGCAGGTCGTCGACCCAGAGCTCGCCCACCCCGTCGGTGCCGTCGGTGTCGGCCCTGATGTGGATCTCGTAGTAGTGCCACTGGTCGTCGCCGTGGGCGCTGCCCATGATGTCGTCGAAGCCGCGGTCGTAGATCGGGTTGTTGTACGAGGCGCCCTGGGCGGTGAAGCTGAAGGCGGTGCCGTGGTCGAAGTCGCCGAACTGCGGGATCAGCTCGACGTTGCCGTTCGTGTAGAGGTAGAAGATCTTGGCGCGGTACTGATCCCAGGAGAAGTCGCTGTCGTAGCGCATGTACCAGCGGATCCAGAGCTCCCGCTGCGGCGCGGGGAAGTCGAAGCCGGTGCCGCCCCCGCTGTGGCCGCCACCGACGCAGAGCGGATGCCGCTGCCCCTTCCCGCCGAGACCGCCCGGAAAGTTGGCCGCGCTCGTGATCGTCTCGCAGTCGCACGGATACTCGTGACAGGTCAGCCCGTCACGCAGGCCGTCGCAGTTCTCGAGCCAGCCGGAGCCGCTGACCCACTCCTCGCAGTCGTAGGTGGTCGCGAGGAGGATTTCCGCGCGGGCGGGCGACGGCGCGAGGATCCAGAGCAGGAGCGGGATGGCGATCGCGAGGCGGTTCATGGCTCTCTCCTTCCGGGCGGGGCCGATGAGCTCGGGTACGCTGCTTGGAAGCGTACCGGCCGCCGCCGGAAAGATCTGTTAGGGATTCCGCCCGCTGGCTGTGAAACGCGTCGGGCCCGGGCCTCTTCCGAGGTCCCGGGCCCGTTGCCGGCGCGCCGCGAGCGCCCGCCGCTCAGCGATGGAGGTCGTAGCGGAAGAGGAGCTCGACCGTGTAATCGGTCGCGGGGTCGCCCGCCGTGGCGCGGAATGCGTACGGCTGGGAACCGGTGAGCCGGCCCGCCTCCACCTTCCCCTTGAACTCCTGCCTCTGGCCGGCGCTGGTGCGGCAGAACGACCAGAGCCGCCCGTCGCATTCGAACGCCTCCCACCAGCAGGGCGGAGTGCACCTGAACTCGGTCCAGGAGACCGCCGAGCCGAGGACCGCGCCGTCAAGCCTGCAACGCTCGCCAGCGTCGTCGATATCGAGCCAGGCCCAGAGCCTGGGTGGCTCTTCCAGTTCCATCTCGATCCGGATCTGACTCGGGGGGCGGGTGGCGAGCAGACGGCCGAGGCAGGTGTCCTCGCCTTTCGTGACGATCGCCACCGAGCGCTCGCCGACCCAGACGCCGGCGACGGCCAACCACGGCGGCGGCGCGGTCGGGTGGTGCGAGCCTTTGCAGGCGAACCCGAGCGCGGCCAGGGCAGCGAGCAGAAGGGCGGATCCTCCCAGCCATTTCCCTCTCATGGTGGCCAGTATAGACGACCCCCTCTTGTCAAGCGCGAGAAGTCCGGCGCCCCACCGGAGGTCGCGGGCGGGGCGGCCGACGCGCCGCGCGCTCAGGCTTCGTCGGCCGACGGGCCGTAGATGCCGGGGACGGGCAGGTCGTTGAGGCGCAGGTAGACGCTGAGCTGCCCGCGGTGGTGGATGATGTGGTTGAGGAGGGTCGAGCGCCAGACCGCGGCGCGCGGCAGGGTGAAGAAGACCTGATCGCCCGCGCGCAGGCTCCACATCACGCCGAAGTCGGCATCCTCGGTCGCTAGGAGCGCGGCCCGGGTGGCGGCTACCGCGGCGTCGAAAGCGGCGAGCAGCGCCCCGGTCTCGGCGTGCGCCCACGGCTCGCGCTTCGCGCCCCCCTGCGGCTGGAGATCGATCCCGTTCGTCTTCAGGACCGCCTCCCCCCAGGAGACCATCTCGGCGATGTGGTTGGCGAGCCGGCCCATCGTCATCGACTTCGGGTGCGGCGTCCAGCTGTACTTCTCGGCCGGCAGGCGCTCGAGCACCTTGCGGGTGGTGGCCATCTCGTGATCGAACTCGGGCAACAGCGTCTCAGCAATACGCATCGGAACCTCCTCGTCCCGGATCATCCGGAGTGTGGAGCGCCGATCCTACCGCGTGGCGGGCGGCTGGCCCCATTCTGGGTGACGAAGTCCTTCTTGCTATCGCGGCAGCGGGCGCGGGCACGAGTCCGTCAATCAGCCGTCACCGAAAGCGGGGGCCCTCCAGAGTTAGGGCTCGAACATGCGGGTTCTGACCGCTCCGGCACTCCATTTTTCGATGAAGCTATTCACCGCAGGCACAATGGTCTTCTTCTGCTCGGGATGAACGAGAACAAGAAAGAGACGTGATGCTCCCCGGCGGCAGTGGAGCGCGATTGATTCGAAGCCCGATGGAAGGCGCCGTGCACACTCACTCGCGTAGTATTCGGGAAAGGTCTGTCCGCCAAGATTCTCATGAGAACGATGTTGGTATACGACCAAGGTTCGCGGTTTGCCTGCGTTCGCGAGCGCCAGGAGCTCCGCCCACAGCATGTGTTTGGGACCGGGGCTGCCAGTCTCCAGCCCATTGTCAGGGTCCAGAAACAGGAGTTCAGAATCCGAAACCTCTTCGGCTGCGCGGGAGAACCAATCAGACCGCTGCGCGCCGCTGGGCACCTCTTCGTTAGCAAAAGACGCGGGCTCGAGCAGTCCGCTCCTCTCAATCACCGAAACATTTCTCTTGGCACTTCGGACTGCATCTCGCAGAAGGTCGAACAGCTCCGTGTCAAGCTCCCTATACTCCGCTTCCTTCTCGAGGTATCCGATGTGCCTGCCATCGTTCGGATTCCCAAAACCATCTGGGGTGAGATACCAGATCACGCCAAGTCTCTTCTTGGGCGCCTGTAGAGCTCGAAGCAGCCCGAATTTTGCGAAGTCGCCCACGTCACCGAAGTATTGGTTCTGCATCGCAGTTGAGATCCTCGCCTACTTGTTCGGTTCAATGCTCGCATTCACCCGTCGGAATGAAATGGCGGTGACACTTTTTGCTCTTTAATCGCAACGTGCTATTGGGCGAGCCCCCATACGCCTATCCTTCCACCACCGGTCTTGGCGAAAAAGCGCACATTCTCCTCATAGCCGGGCCAACAGGGGGTTTCCGGGGGATAAAGTGCATCGGCCCAGCCATGGAGCAGGATCTTTGGTTTACCAGCTGGATTGGTAAGTACCCACCGTGCGAGAATCGCTCTGGGGTCTTCGAAGTTGGTCCAGTTTCCGCCGAAAGCGTGACCAGGTTGTATTATGGCCACCGCGCCAGGAGTTACTCCATTGCGAAGATACAATTCATGGAACGCGGCGGCGCCGTCTGTACAGAGGTAGAGAAGGCTGATTCGGTGCGGACCATGCCTTGGGGGCGGATCATCCTCGCGTCGCTGCAGAATACTCCAGACGCAGAAGGGTGGCTTCATCCAGGCCCCGAGCCGGAACCGGGATGAGAGAAGCCTGAATCGTTGTAGACCAAGGTTCTTTGGATAATCCTGGCGTTGCTGCAGAATGCTCCGGACGCGTTGCTGCAGAATGCTCCGGACGCAGAAGGGTGGTTCGTCCCAGCCCGGACGCCAGGATGGGTCGTGATCCTCCGGCAAAAGAGGAGGTTGCACCCATCCGTACGGATCGAGTTCCCTATCCTTGACGCTGCGCTGCGCTATCAGCTCGTAGCCAGCGAAACCGTGTTCCGGGTCAAGCAGCTTTTCGTTCAGCTCTTCTTCAGAGGCGCCATAGTCGACGTAAACGAAGCTGACGTAATTCCCAGCCAAATATCGAACCGGGTCGGCATCGTACCCTGATGCTGGATAGTAGAGTGAATCTTGCAGGATATCGGCGAGTGGCAAAGGTGCGTCGGCGAATTTATCCAGATCGATATGTGACAGCCACTCCGGTTCATCAATGGCAGGAAGCTGTTCAATCATCTGCGTCCCCCTGAGTTCTGCATACCTTGCGTGGGAATTCACCCACGGGCCGAGGCTGTCGGCGGCAGCCGTGGTGCGTCGGGTGTATCGGCGGATCGTCCAGCTGTGGCTACGAGCTTCGCACGAAGCTCTTCAATGCTGAGTACCTCTGCGCCTCGATGAAGCATTGCGTGGCAGTTCGGGCATACGGGGCGAAGGTCAGCTACTGCGTCGAGCCTGTACTCGCCATCCGTCAGAGCCAACGGCTTCAGATGGTGGACATGAATGAACTGCCTACCCAAGGGACCATAACGCGATTCGAAGTTGAAGCCGCACACGACACAGTCATAACCGTGATGCTTCAAGCATGCTGCTCTTGCTCTGGGGTTGCGCTCATACGCATTGACCCGAACCTGTTTCTTCGCACCCTCAGCGTACTTCAGTCCCGGTTTTAGTTCTTCGGGATACAGGCGATCCCTTTTGGAGGCGAGCGTCGCAATGATCTTGCCGTATTCGCCCAGGCGATCCTTGGCAGTAGCTAGTTCGGCAGCTGTGAAGAGGCCCTGGAATCGGGGCTGCAAGACGATTGCCTCGACGGTGAGCTCGGGACGATTCGCTTCGAGCAACGCATCCAGGCCTTTGCGCTGACCTTCGTTTCGGGGTAGCAGCATTCGCTTCGCGGTTGCCAACCCGCCGTTCCCCCTTACGGCTTGCAGGAACCGCCGCCCCCAGTAGCCAACTTCCTTCCCGGCCACGTGATAGCCGTCGATAAATGCCTCGGTGAGCTCGTCTTCAAGGGACCTAGCAGGGCGGCCCATCGAGCTGGCGGGAGGGCGGGTGGCGCTTGGCACCGAAGTCATACGTCCACTGAAGCCTGTGCGATGGTACCTGAGTCGGCGAACAGCAACAAACGCGACCCGAGCCGCGGTCGATCTCGACGGGCCTTTCATGGTCCGTCGGCGAGTCTGCGAACATCGAGGCCGCAGTGGTTGACCGCGTGGGTGCTGATCTTGAGGTTCGACGAGAGACCGCTGCGTCCCTGAAGATCCAGTGCAGGTTGTCGTAACTGACCTTGAACGGGTAGGTCGCTGAGCTCTACCGCAGGGTACCTCGGCCTGAGCGGACCGAGAGCGCGCAGCATTCAAGGGGGGGGAGCCTTTCCCAGCACGCCGAACAGGCGCTTCATCTCCTAGCGCCGGGTCAGCCAGCGGACGGAGCCCAGCGCCATCCCGACGCCAGCGACCGGCCCCCTTCCGTGGCACGCGGCGCTAGGATCGTCTCCCATGCGTTCCGCACTCTTCCGGCTTCTCTTCTTCCTGCTCCTGCTCGCTCTCGCGTTCGCGGCCGGCCAGCGGTTCACGCGGCTGCCTGCCCCCGCGCCGGCTCCGGCCGCGCCGGAGGGTGGCGGCGACCGGCCGCTCGCTCCGGTTTCGGCGCGTGGCGATCTCGCGGCCGACGAGCAGACGACGATCGAGCTCTTCCGGGCCTCCTCACCCTCGGTCGTCTACATCACCTCGCTCGCCGTGCGGCGCGACCTCTTCCGCCTCAACGTGCTCGAGATCCCCCGGGGCGCCGGCTCCGGCTTCCTCTGGGACGACGCCGGGCACGTGATCACCAACTACCACGTGATCCAGAACGCCGACGCCGCGCAGGTGACGCTCGCCGACCGGTCGGTCTGGGACGCGAAGCTGGTGGGCGCGGCGCCGGAGAAGGATCTCGCGGTGCTGCGGATCGAGGCGCCCCGCGCGCAGCTCCGGCCGCTGCCGGTCGGCTCGTCGGCGGACCTCGCGGTGGGGCAGAAGGTCTTCGCGATCGGCAACCCGTTCGGGCTCGACCAGACGCTGACCACCGGCGTGATCAGCGCCCTCGGGCGGGAGATCGACTCGGTGGGTGGGGTGCCGATCCGCGACGTGATCCAGACCGACGCGGCGATCAACCCCGGCAACTCGGGCGGGCCGCTGCTCGACAGCGCCGGGCGGCTGATCGGCGTCAACACCGCGATCTACAGCCCCTCGGGGGCGTACGCGGGGATCGGCTTCGCGATCCCCGTCGACACGGTCCGCTGGGTGGTGCCCGACCTGCTCGCCTACGGCCGCGTCCACCGGCCGGCGCTCGGCGTCCACCTCGCCGCCGCCGAGGTGGTGCGCGGCTGGCGGCTGAACGGCGCGCTCGTCGTCGACGTCGTCCCCGGCTCCGGCGCCGAGCTCGCCGGCATCCGCCCCACCCGCCGCGACCGCCGCGGCCGGCTCGAGCTCGGCGACCTGATCGTCGCCGTGGACGGCGAACCGGTCGCCTCGAGCGCCGACCTCCTGCTCGCCCTCGAGCGCCACCGCCCCGGCGCCACGGTGACCGTCACCCTCGAACGCGACGGCACTCGCCGCGACGTCGCCGTGGTGCTCGGCGAAGGCAGCTGACCGCCGGGCCCGCCCGCCCGGCCCCCGAACCCCGGAAACGAGACGAGACGATGGACACCGCGACCCCCGGCTTCCTGGCCCCCCTCCTCGCCCCCCTCCTCCCCTGGCTCTACGTCGAATCGAAGTGGTGGACCGCCTTCGGCCTCCTCGGCAACGCGGTCTTCTCCTCCCGCTTCGTCATCCAGTGGCTCTACTCGGAGAAGAAACGCGCCCTCGTCGTCCCCCCGATCTTCTGGCACCTCTCCTTCTGGGGCAGCGTCATCGCCCTCCTCTACGCCTTCCACATCGACAAGCTCCCCGTCATCCTCAGCTTCCTCTTCCTCCCCTTCCTCTACGCCCGAAACCTCGTGCTGCTGCGGAGGGGGGAGGGAAGAGTGAAGGGGTGAGGCGTCAAGGACCGGGCGGGCGGCCGCCGGCAGATGCCGGTTTCAGGCCGCCGCCCACTCCTCGGAGAGGAGCTCGGCCTGTTCGAGCACCGTCTGCGTGGCCTTCTCCTGCTTGTCCGGCGGATAGCCGTGCCGGCGCAGGATCCGCTTGACGAGCACCCGTAGCTGAGCGCGCACGTTCTCGCGCAGCGTCCAGTCGATCGTGACGTTGCTCCGCACGGTCGCGACCAGCTCGCGGGCGATCGCCCGCAGGGTCTCGTCGCCGAGCACCCGCACCGCGCTGTCGTTCGTCTCGAGGGCGTCGTAGAAGGCGAGCTCGTCCTCGGCGAGGCCGAGCTGTTCGCCACGGGCGCTGGCAGCGCGCATCTCGCGGGCGAGCGCGATCAGCTCCTCGATCACCTGAGCCGCCTCGATGGCACGGTTCTGGTACCGGCGGAGCGTCTGTTCGAGCATCTCGGCGAAGGAGCGCGCCTGCACGACGTTCTTCCGCCGACGCTCCCGGAGCTCGCCCCGGAGCAGTTTCTGGAGCAGCTCGACCGCGAGGTTCCGCTGCGGCATCCCCCGCACCTCGGCGAGGAACTCGTCGGAGAGGATCGAGAGATTCGGCTTCTCGAGTCCGGCCGCGGCGAAGATGTCGAGGACGCCTTCGGGCGCCACCGCGCGCGAGATGATCTGGCGCACGGCGTGATCGAGCTCCTCCTCGGGCCGGGCGTCGGCCGGCGCCCGCTTCGCCAGCACGGCCTGCACCGCCTGGAAGAAGGCCACCTCGTCGCGGATGCGGAGCGCCTCGGCGTGCGGTACCGCCAGCGCGAACGCCTGGGAGAGCTCGCGCACGGCCCGGATGCAGCGCTCCTTGCCGTTCTCCTGGACGAGGATCTGCTCCTGGGCGGCGGGCAGGAGGGCGAGCCGCTCCTGCGGCGTGCCGGTGGTCCACCGCGTGCGGTCGAAGCCGTGGAAGAGGCCGCAGCAGACCTCGTACTTCTCCAGCATCACGGCCACGGCCTCGTCCTGGTCGAGAGCCGTCCGGCCGGTCCCGCCGCTCTCGGTGTAGGTCGCGAGCGCCTGTTTGAGCTCTAGTGCGAGCCCGAGGTAGTCGACGACGAGGCCGCCGGGCTTGTCCCGGAAGACGCGGTTCACGCGGGCGATCGCCTGCATCAGCCCATGCCCCCGCATCGGCTTGTCGACGTACATCGTGTGCAGGCTCGGTGCGTCGAAACCGGTGAGCCACATGTCGCGAACGAGGACGATGCGGAGCGGATCGGCGGGGTCGCGGAACCGGTTGGCGAGCACCTCGCGCCGGGGCTTGTTGCGGATGTGCCGCTGCCAGTCGGCCGGGTCAGAGGCCGAGCCGGTCATGACGACCTTGACCGCGCCCGCCTCGTCCTCGTCGCTCGCCCAGCCGGGGCGCAGCCTGATGATCTGCTCGTAGAGCTCGACGCAGATGCGCCGGCTCATGCAGACCACCATCGCCTTGCCGTCCATCGCCTCGAGCCGCTTCTCGAAATGCTCGACGAGGTCACGCGCCACGAGCGCGAGCCGTTTCGTCGCGCCGACGATCGCTTCGAGCTGTGCCCACTTCGTCTTGAGCCGCTCCTTCCGCTCGACCTCTTCCCCCTCGGTTGCCTCCTCGAAGTCCGGGTCGATCTTCGGCCGCTCGACCTCGTCGAGGGCGAGCTGGGCGAGCCGGCTCTCGTAGTAGATCGGGACGGTGGCGCCGTCCTCGACCGCGCGCTGGATGTCGTAGACGCTGATGTAGTCGCCGAAGACGGCGCGGGTGTTGGCGTCCGCGAGCTCGATCGGCGTGCCGGTGAAACCGATGAACGAGGCGTACGGCAGGGCGTCGCGCATGTGCCGCGCGAAGCCGTCGATGAAGTCGTACTGGCTGCGGTGTGCCTCGTCGGCGATCACCACGATGTTGCGCCGCTTGGAGAGCACCGGGTGGCGGTCGCCTTTCTCTTCGGGGAAGAACTTCTGGATGGTCGTGAAGACCACGCCGCCGGCCGCCACCGTGAGGAGCTCTCGCAGGTGCGCACGGCTCTCGGCCTGGACCGGTGGCTGCCGGAGCAGTTCTGCGCAGCGGGAGAAGGTGCCGAAGAGCTGTTCGTCGAGGTCGTTCCGGTCGGTGAGCACGACGAGAGTTGGGTTGCCCATCGCCGGCTCGCGGACGATCCGCCCGGCGTAGAAGGCCATCGTCAGGCTCTTACCCGAACCCTGGGTGTGCCAGACCACGCCGACCCGCCGGTCGCCACGCGCCCCGCCGGGCTTCCGGCCCGCCTCATACCACCCTTCCCTCTCGTCGATAGGTTCCGCACCCGCGAGGGAGGCGGCCCGCAACGTTTCGCCCACCGCCACGCGCACGGCGTGGAACTGGTGGTAGCCGGCCATCTTCTTGGCGATGCGCCCGCTGCCGTCGTCTTCGAAGACGATGAAGTCGCGGACCAGGGCGAGCAGATTCCGGGGCGTGAGCAGACCCTCGATCACGACCTGGAGCTCGGGCAGGGTCGCTTCGGCGAGCCCTTCGCCCGAGATCGTGCGCCACGGCTTGAACCACTCCCGACCGGCGGTGAGCGTGCCGGCGCGCGCCTCGACACCGTCGGAGACGACGAGCACCGCATTGGCCGCGAAGAGTGACGGCACCTCGGCCTTGTAGGTCTGGAGCTGCTGGAAGGCGGTCCAGATCGTCGCCTCTTCGCTCGCGGCGTTTTTCAGCTCGAGGACGACGAGCGGCAGCCCGTTGACGAACAGCACCACATCCGCCCGCCGGCTTCGCCGGTTCTCGACGACCGCGAACTGGTTGACGGCTAGCCAGTCGTTCTTCGCCGGCACGTCGTAGTCGATCACCCGCGCCTGCGCGCCCCGGATCCGCCCCGTGGAGTCCCGGTACTCCACCGTCACCCCATCCACGAGGAGGCGATGGACCGCCCGGTTCCGCTGGACGAGCTCGGCCCCCTCGGGCCGTGTCAGCTTCCGGCAGGCATCCTCCAGCGCTTCGGCAGGCAGCTCGGGATTCAACCGGCCGAGCGCATCGCGCAACCGCTGCGCCAGCACCACCTCGCCATAATCCGCTCGCTCGCCCCCGGGCATGTCGGGCGCGAGGTCAGGCCCATTCGCGATCCGCCAGCCGGTCGCTTCCAGCCAGCCGAGAGCGGCGTCTTCGACGGCGGATTCGGTCAGTCGAGCCATGGGAGCTCCGTTCCGATGCCATCGACAGCGAGGTTGTCGTGGTCCGTTGCCCACCGCGCCGGATTGTCGAGGATGTATTGGCGAATCCGCTTCAGGGATTCTTCCTCGCGGATGATGTGTTCATAGTAGCCGCGTTGCCAGACGGGGCCGTCGAAATCATTCCCCCGCATCCATCGGGTGACACCGATTTTGAAACCGCGGACGATGGAACCGATCGTTTTCGATGTGCCGCGAGGCGGCGCCTGGTTTGACGGCGGACGTACGGGCGAATGTCGGGGCAAATGTAGGGGCGAATAGTCATTCGCCCCCACCCCGGCCGGGTTCGGTCCGATGATCGACGGTTCCGGCGGACGTTCGGGCAGACGTTCGGGCGCATGTCGGGACGGACGCCGTGGCGAACGTAGGGGCGAATAATCATTCGCCCCCACACCGGCCGGGTCCGGGCCGATGATCGACGGTTCCGGCAGACGTTCGGGCAGATGTTGGGACGCATCTCGGCCCAGACGCCGGGGCGAACGTAGGGGCGAATAATCATTCGCCCCTACAACGGCCGGGTCAGGGCCGATGATCCACAGAATCCCGTGAACATGGTTCGGCATCACCACGAATTCGTCGCAGCGAACGTCGGGGAAATGGTCCGGGATGGCCCGCCAGCATTGGGTAGCCACCTGTCCGACAGCATTCAGGCACATCTGCCCGTCGCTGATGGTCCCGAACAGGCAGGCGCGCTGATGGGTACAGACGGTGACGAAATAGGCGCCGGCCTGGGCGTAATCGTAACCCTTGAGCCGGATGGAGCGGCGACGGTGGCGTTCAGGGCCGTATCTCAGAGCCCGCGTTCCTTCAGGAAACGCTCCGCGTCCTTCACCCGTAGCTCACCAGAGATGAGCTTGGGCAGGAGCGTGTCGCGCAAAGCGGTAAGGATGCGAGATTCCCGAACAGCAGCACCTGCCCGCGCGAACCTTGGCTTGACGGCACGACCGAACGCGTCCGCGATCATTTTCGGCGGCAGGGCGACTTGATAGTACGCGAGCGATTCCGGTGGCACGCGTTGGCGACCGCTGGTGCCGGTCATGCTCTGAATTGCGAACTCCCGAAGGTCCGCGCTGCGGACGAGACAGTAGGCGTACTCTTCCGGAAGAGGGGGCTTCGGGCGCAAGACGATGTACTCGGTTGATCCCCAGCCAACTTGGCCATCCACAAGGAAGTCGACGAAGGCGGTCTTGCCGTTCTCGAGGCAGGGCGTGATCCGTGCCAATAGTGTATCGCCGTTGATGAAGCGCATTCCTGACCCGAACTCGCGCTCCACCACTTGGTCGGCCGAGTGGCCTTTGGTCGGCATATTGGCCATGTCGAGGTAAGGCGCGATTGTGCCTTTTCGAAGCGGACGCGACGGGTTCACGTCAACGACCTCGGGCAATGACGCTACCTCCCACCCCTCCGGAATCTCCCCAAGTTCGGAGTCGTCGAGGCGGTCGGGGAAGAGGTCTGCGAGGTGTTTGGGAAGGCCGGGGTCACGGCCTTCGGCTTTGGCACGGACGGGGTCGAAATCCACGAACCACGACTTGAAGAGCGCCCGCGCCATCGCCTCCAGCGTCTCGGCTCTCCGCCGGTTCAGCTCGATCTTGTCGTCCAGCGAGCCGAGGATATGGGCGATGGCGCGTTGTTCGGGAAGCGGAGGAACACAGAGCTCGAAGATCGGTACATCGGCGCACTTGAGGCTGTCGAAGACCGCACCCACGTTGATGAACTTGCCGACCTGCTCCCACCATACAGGTCCTTGGACGAGCCAACGGAGGAAGGGAGGATAGACCTTGGTACCGTCGGCGCGAAGCAACACGAGGTTCTGACCGAGCGCGAACTCTGCGCCACGAGGAACGACCGCGGTCTCCCCTGGATTGCAGCGGCGCGACAGGATCACGTCGTTCGTCGAAGGCTTTGCCTTCCGCGTCCACTCCAAGTAATGGTCGTGACTGATGCGACGGGCTTCACCCAACTCAATGCGCCCACCCCGCATCTGAGGGATGGTGACGTACGGATAGCCATCTTCGGCTGCCGGAGGTGTTCGATGATCACAGTCGATCAAAGTCACTTTGGCCGCTCGAAGCGTCATCCGACGCCACTCACCCCCCATACCCGAGCTCCTTCAGATTGGCGGCGATACTGGCGGCGAGCTTCGCAGCCTTGCTTCCCGACACCCCACGCTCGGGGGGCCGTCTCATCGGTCTCCCCTCGCCCCAGGCTTCCTTTTGGAGACTTTTGGAGCCGATATGGAGCCCTCCATATCTTTGACGCCGCGCTCATAGAACGCGCCTTTCCCTCTACCCCGCATGACCAGGTCACCACGGGCGGAAAGGCGGGCCAGCAGGTCGCGGGCCTGATGGGATGCGATCCGGCACAGCTCGGCCGCTTCGCGTCGGGTGATCCGGCCGTGTTTTTCCACGTACTGCAGAACCATCTGTTGCTGCTGCAGGGGCTCGAATCCGCGCTGGCGGACGTAGCCTGCCTTGTCGCCGAGCAGCCGGTACGTCGCCGCGGAGAGGTGCCAGCTCCGGCTCCGTTTCTGGCCGCGCTCCTCGACGAGCCCGGCTTCGACCAGGCGGTGCAGCGCGGTGCGGGTCTGTGCTTCCGGTTTCTGGACGAGCCGGGCGGCGTCATCGGTGGTCACGCTGCGCGTCTGCCAGAGCGCGTTGAGGATGAGCAGCTCGTCGAGGGCGAGCGCGCGTCCCTGCTGCGCCTCGGTCACCAGCAGACGCACGAAATCGAGGTTGGCCGCGCCCCCGGGGACGACGACGCTCACCGTGGCCTCGTTGCTGCGTTCGTAGGAGGGTGCCGGGCGGCCGTTGCGCAGTTGCTCGAAGAAGATGGTGTCGATGCCGCGCGCGGTGCGCTCGACGATGCCCGCGCGCTTGAAGGCGTCGGCCAGCAGCGGATTGCGCGGCCGCGGTGCGGTGACGAGCAGGTTGTCGAGCCGCACCCCTTCGGGGAAGCCGCCCGGGCTGGTGATCTCGATCTGGTCCCTCTGCCATTGGAAGTGCACGGCGCCGAGGCGCTGGTAGTCGCGGTGGATCAGCGCGTTGGCCAGCGCCTCCCGCAACGCCCGCTCCGGGTAGTCCGGCACGCCCACGCGCAGCAGGCCCACCATCAGCTCCTGCTCGCGATTGCGGGCGCGGACGCGCGCCTCGCACTCCTCCATCACACGCAGCAGAGGCCAGCGAAAGAAATCGTTGACCTCCACGTCGAGCCCGCGCAGCACCTGGAAAGCGACCTCGTGCGCGGGCATGAAGCGGCGCAACGCGTCTTCCTTGGCGAAGAGCAGCAGGGCAGCCAGCCGCACGCCGCGAACGCTGCCATTGGCGTCGACCACGCCGAGCGCCTTGGCGAGATCCAGATCCGGCAGGTCGATCAGCGATTCGTCGCTTCTCCCCCGCCGTTCGCGCACACTGCGCCGGAAGCGCTCGAACTCCAGCGGATCGAGGTGTTCCCAGCGTGCCTCGGCGACGATCTGCGCCGAGGGGTCGAGGAGCCCTCGGTCGGCCTGCAGCGACTGCATTGCGTAGGCATCCATCGGCATACAGGCCGGCCTGCCGTCACCGCCCAGCGTGCGCCTCAGAAAGAGACCCTCGCTGGTGGCCACCGGATGGCGCTGCGCCGGCACTTCGACGACCAGCACCGGCTTGCGGTCGATCGTCACGGACTCTGCTCGTACGGCGATCGACGGGCGCGTGCGGTTGGCAATCAGGGTGGCAATCCTGACGGGGTCGGTCGTCTCGCCGTGCCGAGGCCGGGCGCCGGTGATGCGGCCGTCGTCCTCCACGCCGATCAGAAGGTAAGCGGGCGCGAGCCCGGTCCGGTTGGCCAGACAGACGATGACCTCGACCAGGTCTCGATCGCCGAGCGGCGTGCGTTCTTCGCCTTTGAACTCGACGGTCAGGGTTTCACCACCGGCGATCAGCGTGCGAAGCGCATTCGGGGTCATCGCGAACCGCTCCAGAATCCGAGCTCGCGCAGGTTGGCGGCGATGGCGGCATCGAGCTTCGCGGCCTCCGCCTGCTGCTCGCGCAGTTGCATGACGAGTCGCTTCATCTTCTCGTCGAACGGCTCGCCGTCATCCTCCTGAGCCTCAGCGCCGACGTAGCGGCCGGGGGTGAGGACGTGGCCGTGTTTGCGCACCTCCTCCAGTGAGGCGCTCCTGCAGAAGCCGGGGATGTCGGCGTACTCGCCCGCTTCCTTCTCACCCCGCCAGGCGTGGTAGGTGGTCGCGATCCGGGCGATCTCCTCGTCGGTGAGCTCGCGATGGGTGCGGTCCACCATGCGGCCGAGCTTGCGGGCGTCGATGAAGAGGAGCTCGCCCCGGCGGTCGCGGAACCTGCCGTTCTTCCGGTCGCGGGCGAGGAACCAGAGGCAGGCCGGGATCTGGGTCGAGTAGAAGAGCTGGCCGGGCAGCGCCACCATGCAGTCCACGAGGCCGGCCTCGATCAGTTCCCTGCGGATCTCTCCCTCGCCCGACTGGTTGGACGACATCGAGCCGTTGGCGAGTACGAAGCCGGCCACGCCCTTCGGCGCCAGGTGATGCACGATGTGCTGCACCCAGGCGAAGTTGGCGTTGCCTTTGGGCGGGGTGCCGTACCGCCACCGCTTGTCGTCCGCGAGGCGCTCACCACCCCAGTCGGAGATGTTGAACGGCGGGTTCGCGAGGATGAAATCCGCCTTGAGATCCGGGTGGCGGTCGTCGTGGAAGGAGTCGCCGTGGGCGATCTGACCGTCGATGCCGCGGATCGCGAGGTTCATCTTCGCGAGCCGCCAGGTCGTGTAGTTCGACTCCTGGCCGTAGATCGAGATGTCGGGCCGGGCCCCCCTGCCGCCGTTGCCGTTGCCGGATGCGTGGGCGCGGATGAACTCCACCGACTGCACGAACATCCCCGAGGAGCCGCAGCACGGGTCGTAGACCCGGCCGCGGTACGGCTCGAGCATCTCGACCAGGAGCTTCACCACGCAGCGCGGGGTGTAGAACTCACCGCCCTTCTTCCCCTCGGCACTCGCGAACTGGGAGAGGAAGTACTCGTAGACGCGTCCGAGCACATCCTTGGAACGGCTCGCCTCGTCGCCGACCCGGATGTTGCTGATCAGGTCGATGAGCTGGCCGAGACGCGTCTTGTCGAGCGCGGGCCGCCCGTAGTCCTTGGGTAGCACGCCCTTGAGCGCCGGGTTGTCGCGCTCGATACCGACCATGGCATCGTCGACAAGCTTCCCGATGGCGGGTTGCCTGGCCTGCGCCTTCAGGTGCGCCCAGCGCGCCTCCGCCGGCACCCAGAAGATGCTCTTTGCCCTGTACTCGTCAGGATCCTCGGGGTCGGCGCCCGCCGCCCGCTCGGCCAGGAGCTTCGCGTGCCGCTCCTCGAAAGCGTCGGAGATGTACTTGAGGAAGATCAGGCCGAGCACCACGTGCTTGTACTCGGCGGCGTCCATGGTGCCGCGGAGCGTGTCGGCCATCTGCCAGAGCTGGGCCTCGTAGCCGACGTTCGCCGCGGTCGTGTTCGCTCTCCCCGTCTCTTTCCTGCGTCTGGCCAAGGGCCACCTCATCCGATCGTTGCGCTGGGCGTTTCCCCGTGGCGGCGGCGAGGACCGGGCCGCCGGCGGGGCGCGCAGCGGGTTGACGGCGGTTGCAAAGAGCTGTCGGGAGGATCGTATCGCGGGGGTTCGATTCCTTCAGCGCACGAACGCCGCCGCCCCGGCCGTGGGAAGCCGGGCAGATGTGAGCCCGGGGCTGGGCGCGGCGCGTGGGGCCGAGCCCGGCCTCAGCCCCCGCCCTTCGGGGCCTTCGCCGCGGTGTGGAGCTCGGTGACGAGCTCGGTGACGGCGGCCTGGGCGGCGGCGGCGAGGGCGGTGCGGTCGTCGGGGGCGAAGGGGGCGGTCGGGAGCGGCTCGCCGATCGTGACCCGGATGTGGCCGGGGCGGCCGCGGATGGTGCGGGCGGGCAGGGCGTTGCCGGAGCCGTCGATGCCCACCGGCACCACGGGCGCGCCGGCGTCGAGGGCCGCGGCGAAGCCGCCGCGGCGGAAGAGGCGCACCTCGCCGTCGCAGCCGCGGGTCCCTTCCGGGAAGGTGACGACGAGCTCGCCTGAGCGCACGAGGGCGGCCGCCTCGCCGATGCTCGTCCGCGCCGTCTGGTGGGCCTGACGGTCGAGGAAGACCATCCCCATCGCCCGGATGTAGAGGCCGAGGAACGGGATCCGCGCGAGCTCGCGCTTGGCGACGAAGCGGAGCGGGCGCGGGATCGCGGCGAAGAGGACCGGGATGTCCACGTACGAGGTGTGGTTGGCGACGACGAGCGCGCCGGAGAGGCCGGCGAGCCGTTCGCGCCCGGTGACCGTGAGCCGCTGGCAGTCGAGGGCGAGCACCCCCGGCGCCCAGATCCTCCGGGCGAGCCAGAGCGAGGGGCGGCGGCTCCCGGTGAGGAGGGTCACGAGGAGCGCGAGGGTGATCCAGAACGCCGTCCAGAGGGAGATCACCGTCACCTGCACGAGGTTCACCGGGACCCAGAGCAGGTCGGTGAGCGTGCGGGCGGGGCGTTCCGGTTCCGGCAACGGCACCTCCGTCAGAGCGCGAGGCGGCTCGCCGCGCTCGCCGCCAGGGGGTCGTCGGCGAGGCCGCGGGCGTGGCGCTGCTGCGCCGCCCAGGCGATCATCGCCGCGTTGTCGCCGCAGTAGGGCAGGGGGACCAGGCGGAGCGCGATCTCCCGCTCGGCGCACCAGGCGGGGAGCGTGCGGCGCAGGAGACGGTTCGCGGCGACCCCGCCCGAGACCGCGAGCAGCGGGATCGGCCGCCGCCGGTGGAGCCGCCCGAGCCGGTCGAGGAGCTGGCCGATCGCCGCGGCGCGGAAGCCGGCGAGGAGATCGAGCACCGGGGCGGGCGGCTCCGCGTCGTCCGCGATCATGGTCGCCACCCCTTTTTCTTCGAGCCGGCCGAGCGCGACGAGCGCCTGGGTCTTGAGGCCCGAGTAGGAGAAGAAGAGCTCGCGCCCGGGCGCGGCGATCGTGAGCGGTGCGGCCTCCGCCTGCCCACGCTCGGCGAGCTCGTCGACCCGCGGTCCCTGCGGGTACGGCAGGCCGAGCCGCTTGCCGAGCTTGTCGAACGCCTCGCCGATCGCGTCGTCGCGCGTCTCGGCGAGCGGCTCGATCCGCCCGTCCGCGATCGCGTAGAGCGCCGTGTGCCCGCCGGAGACGACCAGCCCGACGAACTCCGCCGGCGCGGCCTCGGCCGCCTCCCCCGCCTCCCGGAGGAAGGGGGAGAAGAGGTGCCCTTCGAGATGGTGGACGCCGTGGAACGGCAGCCCCCGCGCCCAGGCGGTCGTCTGCCCCACCGCGAGGCCGACGAGGAGCGAGCCGATCAGCCCGGGGCCCTTCGTCGCCGCCACCAGGTCGACCTCGGCGAGGGTGACGCCGGCGCGGGCGAACGCCGCCGCCGAGACCTCCGGCCAGGCGCGGAGGTGCTCGCGGGAGGCGATCTCCGGCACCACCCCGCCGTAGGGGCGGTGGGCGGCGAGCTGGCTCGCGACGACCGAGGCGAGCACGCGGCCGTCGGCCGCGACGAGCGCGCAGGCGGTGTCGTCACAGGAGGTCTCGATGCCGAGCGCGAGCGGGCGGCGCATGAAGGGGCGAGCATACCGCCCCGGCGAAGGCGTTCCGGCTGCCGTCACCTACTCGCGCGGGTGGAGGTAGCGGAAGAGGTGGCCGGCGAGGGCGCCGGCGACCAGCTGCACGAGCCAGTAGCCGACGACGTCGCGCCAGCCGAGCGTGCCGAGGATCCCGATCCCGGCCGCCACCGCCGGGTTGAAGGCGGCGCCGGAGATCGGACCCACGGCGTAGACGCCGGCCACGACCGTGAAGCCGACCGCGAGGCCGGCGAAGGCGTTGCCGTGGGTCGCCTTCGCGGTGGTCACGAGCAGCGCCACCCAGGCGAGGGCAAAGGTGAAGAGGAACTCGGCGGTGAGCGCCTGGCTGCGCACGAGCGGGAGCGGCGAGGCGGCCGCGACGCCGAAGAGCTGGCTCGCGAGGGCGGCGGCGAGCGCGCCGGCGAGCAGCTGCGCGACCCAGTAGTTGACCATCTCCCGCCCGGCAAGGCTGCCGCGGCGCCAGGCCGCGAGCGAGACCGCCGGGTTGTAATGCCCGCCCGAGAGGTGGCGGCCGGCGAAGACCATGACCATCAGCACGCCGCCGTAGGCGAGGCCGGCGAAGTCGCCGGCGTGCCCGGCGACGGCCGCCATCGCGACCGTGAAGACGAGAAAGAAGGTGCCGATGAACTCGGTTAGATACTTGCGCATCGCTCCCTCTCCTTTCCGCCCGCGCTGCCGCGGCGCTGACCGGGCCCGTCCCCCGCGGACGCTCTCCGATCCCGGAGCCCCGGAGACCGGGCCGATGCGGCGCGAGAGGAGAGTGCCACTCCGGATCCTAGCCCCGATTCCCCGGGCCGGGGCCGCCGGAAGGGCCGGTTCCCACCCGCTGGCGCGGGGCCGCGGGCGGGGCGGGCGGATAATCTCGGCTCCAGGAGGTCCCCCCACCGTGAAGACCATCATCGAGCCGTTCCGCATCAAGGTCGTCGAACCGATCCGTTTCACGGAGCGCGCGGAGCGCGAGCGGCTCATCGCCGCGGCCGGCTACAACCCGTTCCGTCTCCACGCCGACGATGTGCTCATCGACCTGCTCACCGACTCCGGCACCGCGGCGATGAGCGCCCGGCAGTGGGCCGGGGTGATGGAGGGGGACGAGTCGTACGCCGGCGCCCGCAGCTTCTTCCGCTTCGAGAGCTCGGTGCGGCGGATCTTCGGCTACAAACACGTCATCCCCACCCACCAGGGGCGGGCCGCCGAGCGGCTGCTCTGCAACGCCCTCGTCCGGCCCGGGCAGATCGTTCCCGGCAACACCCACTTCGACACCACGCGGGCGAACATCGAGGCCTCCGGGGCGGTCGCTCTCGACCTGCCGGTCGCGGAGGCCTCCGACCTCGACAGCGACTTCCCGTTCAAGGGGAACGTCGACCTCGCCGCGCTCGAGGAGACGCTCGCCCGCCACGGCCGCGAGAAGATCCCGTTCGTCCTCATGACGGTGACGAACAACTCGCGCGGCGGCCAGCCGGTCTCGCTCGAGAACCTGCGCGCGGCGCGCCAGCTCGCGGAGCGCTTCTCGATCCCGCTCTTCATCGACTGCGCCCGCTTCGCCGAGAACGCCTGGTTCGTCAAGCAGCGCGAGCCGGGCTACGCGGAGAAGAGCCCGTTCGAGATCGCGCGCGAGCTCTTCTCGCTCGCCGACGGCGCGGTGATGAGCATGAAGAAGGACGCCTTCGGCAACATCGGCGGCGTGATCGCGCTCGAGGACGACGCCTGGGCCGAGAAGGTGCGCACGAACCTGATCCTCACCGAGGGCTTCCCGACCTACGGCGGCCTCGCGGGGCGCGATCTCGAGGCGCTCGCCATCGGCCTCGAGGAGATCCTCGACGAGGATTACCTCCGCTACCGGATCGCCTCGACCGCCTACGTCGGCCGCCACCTCACGGAGGCCGGCGTGCCGGTGCTCAAGCCGTACGGCGGGCACGCGATCTACGTCGACGGCCGCCGCTTCTGCGCGCACCTGCGCGACGAGCAGTTCCCCGGCTGGTCGCTCTCGGTGGCGATGTACACCGAGCTCGGGGTGCGCGCCTGCGAGATCGGCAACGTGATGTTCGGCCACCCCGATCCCGACACCGGCGTCTGGAGCTGGCCCGACCTCGACCTCGTGCGCCTCGCGATCCCGCGGCGGGTCTACACCCAGAGCCACATGGACTACCTCGTCGAGGGGATGGCGGAGCTCTACGCCCGCCGGGAGACGATCCGCGGCCTGCGCTTCCGCGAGCGCCCCGCGGTGCTGCCGCACTTCACGGCGACCTTCGAGCTGGTCTGAGCGCCGGGCGGCACCCGGCGCCGGGCGGCGGCTAGAACGCCGGTCCGAGGAGGACCGCGTTGAGCAGGAGCAGCTCGGTGGCGGGCGCCATCCCCCGGAAGGCCGGATCCTCGGCAAAAGCGATCACCCGCCCGCGGCCGACCGGCTGCTCGACCAGGTAGGCCTTGCCGGCGAGCGCCTGGCGCGCCTCGGGCCAGACCAGCCCGGCGGCCACCAGCCGCTCGGCGGCGGCGTAGAGGCCGGCGTTGCGCCCCCGGTCGGACGACAGCGGGGTGAAGACCCGGCG
>Ga0255344_1001512_pt1 | contig 30831 bp, 28 predicted proteins | sample wastewater_treat_5_FD_192414 | JGI IMG/M metagenome (GOLD analysis project Ga0255344, IMG submission 192414) | Wastewater microbial communities from Lulu Island WWTP, Vancouver, Canada - plant18 | ecosystem: Engineered > WWTP > Wastewater > Unclassified | place: Canada: Vancouver, British... | reverse complement strand
ATGGAGTATGGTATCACCCATTCATTGAGCTTCACAATTACGATAATGGCAACAAAAAATCAATAGCGTTAGCCCAAATTATTGCTGATTATGCTAATAGTATCATTCAGCAATGAACGCCAACGGTCGAGTGTATGAGTAGTGGCACATACACCGAACCTTTGAATTATGCCACAAATTTTAATGTGCCATTACTTATACACATTGTTGTGTGTAGTACGGGCAAATAAGCAGAAATTATGAAGAATAGAAACATACCACATAAAGATGACTGGGCGACACCACCATACTTTTATGATGAATTGAACAAAGAGTTTAATTTTAACTTTGACCCTTGCCCGTATAAGCACGATATTGAAAAGTGGAACGGGCTTGAAATTGAGTGGAAAGAGCGAAATTTTATTAACCCACCTTATAGCAGAAAACTTAAAGATGCCTTCGTAAAAAAGGCAATAGAAGAAAGTAAAAAAGGTAAATTATGTGTGATGCTTTTACCTGTAAGCACAAGCACCCGATTATTCCACGACTTTATATTGCCGAACCAAAAAGAGATCCGTTTCATAGATGGAAGAATAAAATTTTGCGGTGTAAATACGAAAGGCGAATATGTTACGGGCAAGGCTGGTATGCACGATTCTATGGTGGTGGTGTTTGATGGACGAACGTAGTATTACACACAACACCCAAATAATGACAATAGCCCTAAATCCTATTTTAAAACAATGAAAGATAGAATAAAAACAAGATGAATGAAGGAACAATAAATGACTTTAAATATGATGCTGTAAAAAATCAACTACAAAAAGCGATAAACAATAATTCATTAACATTAGATGATATTTCGCCAAATAGGTATTTTATTGTTTGTTTTGATTTATACAATCGTCATATTTCAACAGTTAGCACAACAGATAAATCTGAAGCATTAAAACACATTGATTATTATAAGAATATTGATGATGTGTGGAAGATTTATGTTGAAAAACCAAATGTTGATGCTATTGTTTTTTTAAGAAAAGAGTGGGGATGGGTAAAACACAATAAATAAATAATATGAAAGGTAGTGAACAATTCAAACAGGTGATACAAGATTACCTTAATGAATCGGCAAAAATGGACCCTATATTCGCTAAAGCACTTCAAAAGGAAGGTAAGAATATAGATGATTGCATTACATATATATGTAATTGGGCAAAGAATGGTGGCCTTAATGGCTATTCTGATAATGAGATATATGGACAGGCTATTCACTATTATATTGAAGATAATATTGAAGTAGGCACAATGCCTCGTGGACAAGTAATCTCTAATAGACATATAGAACTGACAGAAGAAGAAAAAGCAGAAGCTAAAGAGAAAGCATTAGAAGAGGCTATACAAGAAGAAAAAAATCGCCTCAGAACACGAAATAGAGCCTCTGTAAGCAACGCAACACCTGCAAATGATACTCCTATACAAGCATCATTGTTTTGAAGCCTAAAACGAAGCTACAAAAAGAAGTTTATTCGTTACACACTAAATTGAGGCCTATACCACAAAAAGTGTATGCATGGTCTAAAAATCAAATGGCATCATTATTCTCCGTTGATTCAAGATACTTTTATAGATGTTATGAATGTAACCATAAATGGAGAGGAAAAAGGGCTAAAAAGATCCCTAATACGTGTCGCTGCCCGAATTGTAATAAAATATTACAGCATTATATCCATGAAGGCCCTGTAATAGAATATAAACATATGGGCTATGTGACCACTTATAAAGAGTATCAGCTTATACGTATCATCTATGTCTATAAAATGTCATATAAGACAAGGAAGCCCTTTGTTCTTGCTTATGAAGTATCACAAATATGGATGAATTCTAGGGCACGTGCAACAGTGTTATCCCGAGATAAGACATCATGCTTTTACAATGCTCCTAAGTGGTCTTTTAAGCCCGATATGACAATAAGAAGTAATAAATGTATAACTATACGTGACTCTCTTTTAAATTACATTTATCCACATATAAAGGTCTTGCCTATAATAACAAGGAATGGCTTTAACGGCGATTTCTGTAAATATTATCCCTATGCACTATTTAAAGCATTACTTACAAATAGCAGGTTTGAAACAGCTTATAAAGCAGGATATACTAACTTGTTGCGTAGTGATGATGTAACAGATGATATGTGGCGTATAATAAAGATATGTATACGTCAGAAATATGAAATTACTGATGTCAAAATGTGGAAAGATTATCTTGATCTTCTTGCATATTATCATAAAGATATCTTTAAGCCAGAGCTGCTATGTCCACCTGATATAAAAGAAGCTCATGATATGTATATGGCAAGACGAAACGAAGAGATACGTATAGAAAGAGAGAAAGAAAGGCTGCAACAGGAATTCAAAGAAAAGAACAGGTACAATAATGATTTATATGTACAAAGTAAAGCACCCTTTCTTGGCTTGTCTTTTACTAATGGTATTATTACAATCTCTGTACTTAATTCTATTGATGAATTTATCAAAGAAGCTAAAATTATGAAACATTGTGTCTTTGCTAATAACTATCATATGAAGCCAAACTCTTTGATTATGACATCCAAACTTAAAACAAAACCACTTGAAACTATAGAAGTCTCTCTTGATAAACTTGAAGTTATACAAGCCTATGGACATGATAATCAAATAACTAAATATCATAATGATATAATTAATTTGGTAAATCAAAACATGAAACTTATTAAGGAACGACTAAACAAAATGAAAACAAAATGTCCTCAAAAGACTTAACTGATTGTGAAGCCATATATTGCACTCCTGAAGTAAATCAAAATGATGTACCATTAGGCATTGTAGTAATAGAAGATGATCAAAATCCTCCCTATGCTATATGTCTTTTCGACACTGAACGTGACGTATATACTTTGCTGAGAAGGGAAGTAGATGCACAAATAGCTATAGATGCTATCAATGATATAATAAATCAAATAACTTAAAATTATGTGGAAAGAAAAAAAGAATGCTATAATTGAGTATATAAACAATAACCAACCTACTATTTATTGGTCATATAATGATGTTTTATCGGCTCCGGATATACAAAAAGTAATTGAAGGAAAGATTAATGATGTAGAGGACTCTTTATTTGATCTAAACATGTGTTTTATTGATGAGCTTGTTGATGCATTATTCAAAAATATTATCATGTATTTTAATCTTCCTGAAAGCATTGAAGATGATGAAGAATTTAGAGCTTTCTTTGATCAACAATATTGTGTAGATACAAATATTGATGAACTTATTAAGAATACAGGCAATCAAACAGTCTTTTATGATACCGGTATAACTACTCACGGTTATGGCGAACATGATAGTGTCTATAAGAGTGATCTAAGACGCATTAAAAAGAAGCTTGGCATAACAACAAATGAATACGATAAAGATATACTTCAGATGATTTATCAAAGCTCTTATGGAGGGAAATTAGTCATATATTTCTATCCTAGATTAATTGATCTGATGAACAAAGACGATCATGCTTCTATACGTTTTACAAAGATGTGCATTGCTTCTATAAATGTTGATAATGGTTCTGGTGATCATACTTTTGTCATTGGTGATGTGATATTGCCTTTTGATAGAAAAAGATTATTTCTTGATAAAGCTATACACTATAATTATACTTTCGAGGTATGTGGCATGGATTCCTCATGGTGCGATTCAACAGAATGGGAGTATTCCGATGTTGTAAAACGCAAAGGAAGAAAAAGTTATATACAAGAACGCATGGAATATTATGAGAAATGCGATAGGGTATATGCTTCTGGTGGTTGTACTGCAGGTGACATGAATATGTTAAGGCATAGAGACGTTTATTATATAAACGATTATCCTTGTGGTAATAAATGTCCTCATTGTGGAACTTTCTGGATAGACTAACTATATATCATGTCCAGTTTATTAGTTAAAAAACAAGACAAAAATATGGCATTGATTACAAATGAAAATGTTTATTCTTTACTCTCCTACTGAAAGGGAGCCTTTACATTTAGCAAGCGAAGATGAGATAAATCAAAATGATATATTCTCAGATAATGATAAAAAAGAAATCAGTGAATTGGAAGTCTTTGACACATGTTGTCTTTGGATGGAAATGAATTTATTGGTTATAAGAGTTTGGAACTATTAATACTATTACTTATGTTTTATTTATATTGTAAAAAAGACCTGTATGCAGGTGAAATGTGTATATTCTCTGCTGGAAAAACATATAATATATTGGAATATAATTACAAAGAATATAAATTTTCCAAGATAAGAGATGCGCAAAATGCCTTTCTTGTATTGAACAATATGAAAGAAAAAATGTGGGTGACTGATTCTCAATTTTATGGTCATTTGTCTGATTTTTCTTTGGAAATGGATATTGTTACTAAAGACAACATAAAAATCACAATAGCATATGTGACTCCTGATGGTAAAATGTTTTATTCTGAAAAATTAGCACTTGCATATATACAATCTATCTCTAATGAAAAAGAAAACAACTGATCTTATAGGTATAGGTTATGTTGTATTTGCATTCGTGTTACTCATTGCAAGCATCATGATCGGAATAGGCATTTTAAAGCCTTGTATGCTATTATTACCCTTTACCCTTGTTGGAGCATGTCTTTTGATAGATATTGTCTCCTGGCTCATTAAAACACGCTAAAATTATATCTATGGGAACTATATTCAATGAACTTGATCACATCAATGCAACAAAGGCATTAAAGAAATACATTGACAAACATGATAAATGGGAGAAAAAGATGAAAGCAAAAGGCTGGTCTTATATCCGTATAGCAAAAGAAATAGTACCTACATGGGTATTTGTTTCTCCAGAAAGACGTAAAGAAATAGAAGCTCAAAATGATGCTTTCTATAAACGTCATCAAACAAAAAGAACAAAATAATCTATTAAACAGTTTCAAAATGAAATTTCAATTAGAAGTACCGGTGCTTTTACCGAGCGAAAAAGTTGCCATAGAACTCATGTGTATGTTTTATGGTTATGAGCTTATAATGAGCGATGAAAAAAAGAAGTATATTGTCATTAATGACGATGATATTGCCTATATTCAGAAACACGAAAAACGTGGTATCTTCATTATATGGAGAAAAACAGAACATATCCAATATTTGAAAGACTTGCTGGCTATAGCTAAACAAGTAAAGGATTACAATTTTATCCCTGAAAATCTTACACCTGACTTTGAGAAATCATTCATTCAAAAATTTAAAGAGTTTCTTAAATAATATATTTAATACAAATAATTATGTCATACAGTAAATTAATTAATACTCATCCTTCTATGCCAAAAGGATGCTTCTTTGCTTTCAGTAAGAAGCAGTTTGAAGAAGGAGTAGAAAAGAACGAATTGGATGGAGTAAAAATCTACCACGCAGGCGCAGGGCTGCACGGAACTAAGGAGGCTATCAAAGCTTTTCTTAATGAGTACGATTCAAGAGCCGAAAGAATCAAGCAAGAGTGTACACCGCAAGAGGTGTACGAGTACGAATACGACAACCACGAATGCGACTATGTCTGTGAAGATACGGAAGCCATTGAATGTTGCCTTGCTTACTTCTCATTGGAAGATTGCAAGGCAATCAATCGCAAGCACATTTGCCAGACAATAGAAGATATTCAGAAAGAAATGAAGCGATGAAATACTTATGACAAATCTTGAAGTTGGTTCTAAAGAATGGTTTGTAAAAGTCTTTTGGCCTATAAATCCTGTCGGTGATCAAAATGGTGCCGGCATTGATACAGCATATTACTATGCAAGTAAATCTATTGGTGATATTTTACCCGATAACGAATTACTTACTTGGGAAATACTACTTAAACGATATACTGATTTTTATAATTATATGTTTCCGTTGCAAAATGGTAAGTATACCAAAAAAGAAAACAAGTTACTCAATATAGAAGACTATTGCTTTAACAAAATGTATAATAGTGACTATAGCAAAATACAAGAAAATCCTGCTGATGCTTATTTATTTGGAATATGACAAATACACAAAAGAAAAGAAAGATAAAATCATTAGTAAAAGAAATGCTTAAAGAATCGCATGGGGAAGTTAGTCTCTGACTGCCGATCGAATCGGCCGCCTGGTGCAATTAATTTTTAACCTTTTAATACTTAACATTTGTATCAGTCAAGAACCAATTAAAGAACACAATTATGAAAACTTTATCTAAAAAACAAATTGAAGCCATCGAAAAATTAGGTGGAACTATTCACGATGATTATATCACATTTAATGTTAATAATCAAGAATGGGGCAAGCATTGTGAAGATGAAGAAAAAATTTGGAATAGTCTTCAGAAAATACTGCCAGGAATAGACGGGGCATTGCAAGGTCATCCTTTTGACGAAGGTGATTTGAATTATATTTATTTTAGACTTGATTTTCTTCATTTTCTTCCAGAGCGAAAATGATGCACTCATGAGTGTGAAATGTATGTCGAATACACACCATAATCCTTCTTTTAGTGGAAGTTAGTCTCTGACTTGCAGAACCTCTCTGCCACTGAGCTGGCTGTAAAGTCTTAATCCTTCTTTTAAAGGCGATGATAAGTAAAATTGACAGAACACTAAACAGTGGTGCAATGATATAGATGCCTGGAGTGAAAGTTATGCTCCTATGATTTTACCTAAGTGTATTGTTATTGCTCTTCTTCAAAATGAGAGTCGTCAATATTCTGGAAGAGGAACTTCTTTTGAAAAGAGAGTAAAAAGAGAAGTAAAGAATATATCATACTTTTTATAATGAAACTCTGCAAAGTAGAAGGTTGTAGTAATCCTGTATGGGGAAAAGGATATTGTAAAAATCATCAATATTTACGTTCTGACATATCTACAGCAATATCTAATAAGCCACGTAAGGCCATAAAGAAGCTCTCTGTTAAACGCACGGTGCAAAATGAGGCATACATATCACTAAAGAATAAAAGTGTCTTAGAAGCCCGCAAAAAGGGTAAAATAAAATGCTTCTTCTGTAATAAAGACATAAATGGTATTCCTGATTGGCATCATTTGGATGGTAGAGAAGAAAATAAGCTTACAGATACATCACGTCTTGTCTTTGTTCATAGAACATGTCATGGTAAAATACATGATCTCTCTTATGAAATGCTATCACGACTTCCTTGCTATGAAAATTATCTAATGAGATTAAAAGCTGTAGATGAACTATTATATTTCAAAGAATATGAAAAAAGGAATAAATGACTTGACTCGATTACCACCAAACAACATTGAAGCTGAAGAAGCTATAATAAGTATCTTGCTCGATTTTCCTGTTGCATTTGATGTGACAAAGAAATATCTTAAACCTTCTATGTTTTATAAAGAGATATATGGCAAAATATATCTTGCTATGGAAACTCTTAATGATAAAGAAGGCGCTTTTGATTATGTCACACTATCAGCATATATGCAGAAACATTATCTTGATGATGGCATCCTGGCACTGCAACTAATAAAACGTGGCATACCATCAACATATATAGAAAGACATTGCATGATAGTATTAGAGCTATATCTAAAACGTCAATGCATTATAATCTTTTCTAAATATACTAACAAGATATATGACAATACAGATATTGCTGATGTCTATGATAATGTCAAACGTGAACTTGATAGTCTTTTCAATATCAATGAGGAAGATATAAATCGTATTGTTCAATATGAAAAATGTATACTCTATGCTTGCCTGAAAGACGATACAACATTAGCAACAGTACATTGTCGCCTGACACCAGATATGCTTTATAAAAGCGTGCATAAAGATATTTATGTTGCCATGATAGCTCTGCATGATATGGGTTATAACATAAGCCTTGAAAGCGTCTCTAATATGCTCATAAAGAACCATAATAGAGAAGCTGCAATAGAACTAAAGGAGATGGAGGCATATTATTCTGATGAATGGAACTATTATCTTACTTTCTTGATAGATAACAATAATCTTAAATTACTACATAAGATTGCATCTATCATAATATCCCATAACTATAAATCTGTTAATGAGGTATTAGAGAAAATCATCCATATAGCCGACACCATAACACAGAAAGAATTGAACATATCTACTATGCGTTCTGTAGCTAAAAGGAATATTAGAAAGATACGTAATATTTCAGATGGCAAACAACTGTCCTATATCAAAACAAAAGAACAAATAATTAATGAAGTTTGTCCCTTTGGCCCTGATAATACTGTTGTATTAGCTGGCATGGCATCATCAGGCAAAACACGTTATATGATACATCTTATGAAAGGTATACTAGAGCTTAATGAAGATGTGGCCATATTATGGTTTAGCATGGAAGATTCGGATGATAAAGTGTTACGTTGCTTTATCTCCAGCGATGTCAACCTTACAGAAAATCAAATGTTATCTAAAGAGTTTAAACTCTCTGATACACAAATAACCCTTATAGAAGAAGCACAATCTAAATATGAGAATTATGACATAGAATTTGTATGTGAACCATCATCAATTAACACTATTACAAGTAAATTCCGTGCGTTTGTCAAAAAGAGGCCCGGAAAGTTCTGTATCCTATTAGTGGATAACTTTATGCTTATCAATGAAGTATTTGAGGCAACAACTAATAGCACTGCTGTAGAAGATAATATAATGTCACAGTTTACTGTCCTGAAGAAACAGACAAACAAAGACGGTTATATGTCTTCCATATTCATTCTGCATCATATTACCAAAGAGGCTACATCTAAATTCAATAAAGAAGAAGGTTACCGTCCCAGAATGAGTATGCTTAAAGGTACTACACGTGTTATTGATGCCGCCACTATTGTTATGTTAATAAACAATCTGGGGCAACATAAAGACTTGATAAGAGAACATTCTAAACTACCAGATGTGGAATGTTTAACAGCTAACGGAACCTATAAACTATTCAAACGTAGTAAGATTATGCAAAATATGATGATTATTGATATTGCCAAGAATAGGGAAGGTGAAATAGCTGACGACAAAGGACTCATTAGAATAATGTATGACTTTGGTAAAATGAAATTTAATAACTTAAAATTTAGAAGATCATGACAACTGTATTATCCATTTGCTTTTCAATTATCTTAATTGCTTTTTGTGTATTAATGATAAGATACATAAAACTATTAAAAACACAAGCCAAACTTGAAGTAGATTATGAAAGTATCTTGCAAAAATTTGACAACCTTTGTCTTTGGAAAAATGAAGTACAAGAAGAAAGAGACAGAATCGTTAAAAATTACGACATAGAATATATTAATCTTCTTGGTAAATATTATGATTCACTACAAAACAAGAAAGATAAACATCACGATAATAATATAATTGAACATCTTACAGAAAAATATGAAGTCCTTACTCCTAAAGTATTATTTGAAAACTGTCAGGGATGGCGTATAAAAGGTGGCAATATAAAGGGCATATCAGCAGATGATGTGAAATTAACTATCCCCTATCCAGATAGAGCATTTATTGCCGGATATACAGCAGATATGGTAAATGGAGTCTTGGTGACACGACTTATCGTTGGCTTTAATGTTTCCCTGGACAAATATGCGCATGCATTAACAAGAAAAAATCTTAGTGATATGTTGAAAGACAGAGTATATAAAATCTCTCCCCGCAAATATGCACAATACATCATGCTTAAAAATTTATCGAATATTGAACTTTATTAATTTATTATTATGAGCAAACTTCCCTTATTACTTGATTTTCAAAAGAATCCTACAGAAACCCTCAGTCTCGATATGCTTAGAAGAACATATCTTGAAAATGATCCTATCACACAACTACCTCTTAGAGGAATACATCACTATCAGCTCATTGATAGAGTAACTTCATTACTTGATCAGCACAAATTGACTTATCGTATTGAGGAAATATTTGCCGCCAACAATAAAGACCGTAGTAATCCGGGTGTTGTTGTATCTCCAACAGCAGAAGAAAAGTATGGTAAAGGTTCTATTGAATCACATTGTCTTAGACGTGTATATACTACCATAAAAATTGAGAATGAAAGTGATGAAGAAACAGAAACAGGTCTTGCTATCGCTTTTCACCAAAATGGTATACAAGTAGCTATTGGGCCTAATGTCAAGATATGCCGTAATCAATGTATCTTATCAAAAGACAGGTATGTTGCCACCTATGGTGAAAACAAAGTAAAAGATCTTGACAAATTGTTTCAGGTTGTAGACGATTGGCTGCATAACTTCTCTGATCACAGAGCAATAGATATGCGCATATTGGAACAAATGAAAAATGTCTCTCTTGATTATCGTCAGGTAGCAGAACTTGTAGGGCATCTTACCTATTATCGTGTAGGTTATGATAGCGGCCTTATAAAGAACTTTAATCCTGATGAGATAAGTATGAACACTGTTAATAAATATCCATTGAATAATGGACAGATAAATGACTTTGTACATGCATATCTCACTGAATATGAAAGACGCTGTATTGAGAATATAGATACTATTATGAGCCTCTATGATGTCTATAATATCGCTACTAATCTTTACAAGGCAGACAAAATGGTTATACCAAATATTATGACACAAAATCTTGCATGGACAGAGGTTTTGACAGCACATTATATAAATGTTGAACCTGCAGCATAAAAATAATTGCTATTTTATTTGGAAATAGATTTTGTGTGCTATATATTTGTCCCATCATTATAGATGATACAATAATGAAAATACAAACTATCAACATATTATCATCGAAACGCCAGTTTTCTTCATGGGGGGACATGCTTCTGGCTTAATGATCTGTAGCGACGGGTCGATACTTTATACGGAGAGATCTGAACAAAGCAGTAAAAAAACAAACCTTCCTTTCATTAAAACTCATACAAAATTTGTGTGGGGGGAAAGGGGGGACTTGCTTTTAACTGCAGCTCTAAATCTCCTCATTACCGGAGTAATCTGTATATAATGTATCTTATATTATATTATTAAAATGAGAGTCGGCAATTTGATTAAAATGATTATTTTTCTTCTCCCCCCAAGGAAAGTCTTGTATTCATCTATAATGATAACTTCAAGTTGCTGGCTCTTATTTTTATCTTGCTATGTCAACAGAACAAGCACCTTTTACAGTAAACACCAATGAACATTTTTATTCCGAGAAACAGCTAAATGAGCTTTTTGAAGGAATGACCAAAAGGACAAACGATTTGCAAAATGCAACGTGCCCTATTTGTAATCATGAAGGACTGGATACAGTATCTTTCTCTGTATCCTCTTGTCCTAATTGTAAAACATTTTTATATCTGTAATTTTATGAATGATCTTATTCTTAACTTTAAAAACTATGCTATTCTCCCAAATGGGGAATACGATCTCTCTGACGGTTCCATATTCTTTGTAGAGGCACCTAATAATTCTGGTAAAACAACATTTCTTCATGCATTACAAGCTTTAATGGAAGTAAAAGACGATAAAATAAATATTGTAAAGTTTGGAGAAAAAGAAGGTGAAATAACCGGTTGGATACCTGGTGCTGATGGAGCAAAATATCAAGTAAAATACGAGTTCACCAAAGAAGGCAAAAAGAAATTTACATTTATACGTGAAGATGGAACAAAGATATCTTCTATCACTGAAATGAGAGCCATCTTTAACTATACACATATAACAGCATCTGAATGGTTGTCCCTTTCTCTTACTGAGCCAGGAAGAAAGAAACAACGTGATTTATTTATAAACATGTTATCTGATAAAGAAGTAAAGAGATTGCGGGAAATAGAAGAAATGGTAGACAGTAAGAAAGGTACTTTGTTTATTGAAAGGACAACTGTTAATAGTGAGATAAAAGCGCAAGAAGCTATCATTGCACGTAATAAACTTTCTCCCGAAGATGAACAAATACTCAAAGATGGTCCAAAAGCAGTAACATTACTTAATGAAATAGAAGAAAAAGCAAGCAATTATCAGAAGGCTATAGATAATTATGAAACAAAGTATCAGTATTATAATGAGCGTCTGAATGCATATAATGCGATGCAAGACAAGCATGATGCCTATGATAAGAAGCTTACTGAAGAAATAGAAGAATTAGAGATTATGCTTGCCAGAAAACGTGAGGAAAAGATATCTCTTCATAATACTAATGAAGTATATAAAGAAAATGAGCTTAAAAAACTTGACGAATTATTCAAAGAAATAAATTCCATAGACATCTCCGAAGCAAAGAAAGAAATGTATGGTGATAATGACACACCAAGCTTAACAGAAAGAATAAACAAAGGAAAGAAAATTGTTCAACGTTATAACAGTCTTTTGTCTATTGTGGAGCATAACAATATCTCTACCACTGACTTAAAGAACCTTCAGTCAAAAGCAGAAGAACTTACCAAACGTATAGAAGATTTACGACAGGAAAAGAAAGACATTATAAGCAATTCAAAGAATATTCCTGCACGCTGGGGGATAGAAGATGAATATGTTACTTATGATGGATTACCTTTCTATGAAACAGATATCAGTGCCTCAAAGTCAGTACGTGCTATTGCAGACCTTATGATACATATTAACAAAGCACCTATAATGCTTATGGGGGATGCTGAGAAACTGGGATATAAAGTACTGAACGAGTTAAAGCAAATAGCTGATGACAACAATAAGATCATGATCTTCGCTGAACATAACAGACAATCAACGGAATTAAAGCTTGTATGCTATGATGAGATGGAGATACCTGAGACACCATCAAATGACACTTCAAACCTCTTTTAATTATACACTATGGTAGATAAAAAATTAGATTTTCAGATTGGCAAATGTAGAGTAACATTTACTCAGCATAAAGATGATGTGAATAAGAATATTATTTTGGATGTGAGTATGGGTGATAACTATTGCTATGCCGTAATGTCACAAGAAAATTTCTTAAAATTTATGATGAGTATGGTAGATTTCTATAATGAGCTACAAATTAAAACAGAAGATGTAAAAACAAGAAAAAGTAATTTTGACGATATAAATTTGAACTAATGGAAGGAAAGATTGTAAAATTCAGCCCCAAGCTTGATGCTGGTGGCAATCATGAGACTTATAATGGTACACGTGGCTTGTTATACAAATTCAATATAACAATGCATATTAATGGAACAGAAGAAACAGGTGAATGTAATTCTAATAGAAATGACCCCTCATGGGTGATAGGTGACACATATAGTTTTGAAAGACGTGTGCAAGGTGCACAAGGGCAGTATATCCATTATTCAGCTTTAAAGAATATGTCTAAACCTTTTGTGCAAAAGAGTGGTAATTCTTTTAGTAATCCCATTGATAAACTTGCCTTTGCTAAGCAGAAAGCTTTAGAGGCCGCAATGCATGCATTACCTGTCTTTTGGGCAGATAAAGAAACATTGAAAAGCTATACACACAAAAACTATGTAATACCGGCAATAAAAATGTATGGACATGTTGTACGTACTAATATAGAGAAAGATATATGGCTTAATATTGCCGCTTTGAATAGTGTTACAGAGAAGCTGGAGGTAGGTCTTACTTTAGAGAATGATCCTGATGCAGCCAAAGGAATAAAAGCTATAGACTGTTGGATAATGGAGCTGGATAACTTTCGTAAAATATTTGATACCATATTAAATGATGATAATAACGTCAAGCCTAATTAAGGAGTTCTTCTTTCATGGTGTTGAGAAAGAATATTGTAGAAGAAAAGCTTATGAACAGTATATCACAGGAAGCATTGATGTACATAGTGACGCTATGGACAAAGGGTCTTTCTTTGAGACGATATGCATTGGTGGGGGAATTAATGGAAGAACAGTTAATGATCTCCCACGTAAGAAAAATGGTGATAAAACAATAGATCAGGTACGTATTGAAGAACAGAAGATGCATTTTGAGATTATAGCCAAAAATACTAATATGGTTATTATTCCAGGCTTTAATACTCAGGTTACTATACAAAAGCGTGTGCCGTTTGATGATGATATATTACTAAATGGTACTTTAGACATCTTTCCTGTCACAGTAAAAACACAACGTAGAGGTAATCTTCTCTCTGTTGTAGATCTTAAACTGACAAGTGATATATATGCCGACACACGATTTTCGTATAACTCATGGAGTGAACCTGGTTCTTTGGATAACACACAGGCTTATATGTATCATGAGCTTGTACGTGATATAGATCCTGAGCTTAACCCTCATGTGATAGATATAATTAATAAAGCTGGTATAAAAGACTATGATCTTATAGATAAACATTTCTTTTACTATGTATTTGATTATAGTCCCCGACTTAATAAAAAGTGTATAGAAGTTTTTTATGATGACATCCGAAGAGGAGAGTTATTTGAATCTGTTAAGGCAACACGCAATCTTATTGTTTCTAATACTAATAATGATAGGTGGGAGGAAGTATTACCCTCAAAGTATAATTGTGCCAGTTGTCCTTTAGAATGTGCCTATAGATTTACTACAGAGATTGAAAGTAAAGAGAGAGATTATGAAGAGATATTTGGTATGGACTATGAAGCTATATGAAAATAAAAAATAAACTGCAAGTCGTATATGATGTAATATCATTGCGACAATACCGTATACTTGATGATATCAATCGTTTAGAAAAATTGAAGAACGATATTGATGTAATGCATGATAATGAATCTATAAACGTTCAGGAATATAAACGTTTAAAGAAACTGGCTAAACATGTAAGCATAGCCTTATATGGAAGAAGTGTAGAAGTCGAACGCATCACTAAAGAAATAAATAAATGGGTTTCAATAAAAAAGAAAAAGCAGCGTTCCTAAAGATAGTAGACGACTGTGCGACTATTATGCCACGTGAAATGATACAGCACAAACAGCTGGTTTTATTCAACGATGATAAGCCACTTTATCAAAGGTTATATTTCCCTTTACTGTATCCAGAGATGAAAGAAAATCCTAAAGGTGATCCTATGCCTAAACAATCCTTTCGTCATTACCCACAAAGAAACAGAAATGGTGATGTTATAACATATCGTAATCAAAAGACAGGCAAGCTTGATGTTATCATTAAAGGCTATCAGGAAGCTAAGATAACAAATACTCATGCTATGCTGGTGGAACAGATAAAACGTATACTGTTGAAGGATTACAAGGGTTTTAGGCCATTCTTTAAAGATGTGCATATCATACGTGCCGAATTTATATTTAAGTCCTTAGATAGCTTTAAAAAGGCTGACAAAGATGCTATAAGCAGTGGTAACTATATACTCTTTAAAGAAACAGAACCTGATCTTGATAACTTGGAGAAATTGCTATGGGATGCTATGCAAGAAGCAGGAGTTTGGTCTAATGATGCACGTATATGCTCAAAGAATGGCATCTTAAAACGCTTTGGCACAGTGCCTGGTGTAATAGTAGAAATAGAAGGAAGAATCTAATGGATCATGACCTATTTAAAGTCCCAGACGATGTTATTATTAATTTACTAAAGAAAGAGATCGCCGGTTTGCGATCACGACAAGGTGAAAATGAGATGTACATAGTAGAGTTAGAGGAGAGGATCACTAAACTATTAAAGTGTACTGATGATGATCGTCTTGCCTTGAAAGCAGACCGGCGTATTGCCGATTTAAACAGGCAGATAAAATCTCTGGAAAAGAATGTTGAAAGTCTAAAACAGCTCAACAATCATTGCTTAGTGCAAATAATGAACTATGAAAAAGAAAAGAGTAGAAAGGGTAACACCTAACAAAGGTCAGGAAGAAGCTCTATTACAGATGAAGAAGTTTATTAAGTCTAAGTCTAAAGATATAGAGTTTTGTCTCGATGGTTCCGGTGGTACGGGTAAGACAACAATTATTAAAGAGCTATTCATAAAAGAGAATAAGAAGGTAAAAGGTGACTTTTATGTGGCTACTAATGTTGTTGGTATTGCTGTATCACATAAGGCACGTCTTGTTCTTAGTGAGCATTTGCCTAATAGTATTACTTATGCTTCTGCAGTAAATATGACTGTTGAATTTGATAGATGGGGAGAGATGATATTTGTCCCTAAGACAGGAATATACCAGCAGAATAAAATCGCTAAGTATAGATATATTGTATTTGATGAAGCATCTATGGTTTCTGATGATATGCGTGCTATTCTATTACGTTGCGTAAATGAAAATGCTAAGATCATCTACATGGGAGATCATTGTCAGTTACCACCGATAAAACCTTCTGTTGGGGAATATGATCCCGACAAAGATAGTTCTGTCTTTGAATTAAAGAATCATTATACTCTGACAGAAAAGATGCGACAAAACGAAGATGATTATATAGCAAAGCTTTGTGATCTTACTCGTGAGCATATAAATAGTGACAAAGATTTATCATGGATATCAAAGATAGAACCGCTTTATAATAAGAAAGAGAAGAAAGGCTATTCATTTACAAACGAAGAGAACGTTATTAGAAGCTTTGTAAGGAACTTTAAGGATGGAGTGGACTGTCGTATCATGGCGTATAGAAATGCTCGTGTAGACCATTTAAATGCGCGTGTGAGGCATGCTATCTTTGGCGATAAAGCATCAGAGAAATATTTACCTGGCGATCTTATAGTAGGTAATGAACAATATGCGCCCGATCAACAAAACAATCCTATATTCTTTAATGGAGAAGATATGATAATACAGAATGTATATGATGCTGTAGTAGAAGACCTCTATTGCTATGAGATATGGGTTGAAGATAAAGATAAGCCTTTATATGTTGTCAAAGAAGAATCTATGAGAGAATACTACAGAAAGTTATCTACACTAAAAGCCAAAGCATTAGCAACTAAATTTTGGTCTGAATATGTTATCTTCCGTAGCACCTTTGCCAATATAAGTCATGGCTATGCTATTACCTTATATAAGATACAAGGAACTACTCTTTATGGAGCCTATGTCGATGTATCTGATATTATGAGTATCAATGTACTATCAAACAAACGAAAATTACAATCATTTTATGTTGGTATATCACGACCAACAAACTTTTTAGCATTATTCTAAACATTTAAAACAAACAATTATGTACGAAAAATCAACAGCGTGTAATCCATGCGAAATTCAGCCACACAATGCTCCAAGCAATGTTCCAACATTAAATGTTCCAACATTAATTGGGGCTTTAAAAGATTTAGCAGAAGCTATAGATGCATTGGAACAAACTATTGTTCCTTATACAGAAACACCTTTACAGTTTCTTCTTGAAGGTGATTATGAAGCTCCTCCAAAAATGGAAATGCAGCCACCTACAAATAATGTAATTGAAAAAATTGTTGTGATGCGTAAAAGAGTGCAATATAGCATTGATATGATAAGTAATAACATACGTCGATTATGTGATGTTATAGGGAATAATTAATATTAAAGGGGGTATTCATAACGAGTACCCCCTTTTTTTTAATTGACAAACATTTTATTTATAGTCATCCGGTATGAAACCATACTTTTCTAAAGCCTTTTGTTTCTTCAATTCCTCCAATTCCTTTTTCTCTTCTCTTTCTTTTTTCTCTTTGGCTTTCTGCCTCTCTGTCTTTTCATGTTTGGCTACCTCATCATTTGAAGATGCTAACTCATAAAACCACACAGCATCATTTACCGGTCCCATATAACGATAGATCTTTGCAAAGCGTTTCTTGCCAAGTATAATCTTATACATATCTTCTATTGATGAAATAACAGGAACAGGATTATCAAATATATTTTCCATAGTATCATACATGAATAATTCACTAAACATCCACTCCACCTTTCTTCTATCCCTGTCACTCATTCTAAGGGCCTTTATAGCCATTATTATTGCTCCCATGACCACCAACCTTACCGTGACATTCATAAGGTTTCTACGCCTTATAGGAGAGAGATTATTCCAACTACTATCCTCTTTCCAATTATTTATCCCTTTAGTTAATTTACGAAAATCCCATAAGTAGCCTATAACGGATTGTAGATTACTTTCCATCTCTATCTGTTCTTCTACAGTAACCCATTCTCCATTCTCATCTTTATAAGGTACAAGTCTGCCACCATAAGTAGATTTTATCTTTCCTATAGCAATATCATTCCATATCTTGTCAATAGAAAATCCTCTGAACTGTCCTACTGCAGCACCAGCAAATTGATTCCCTAATAACGCTTTTTGATGTATGTCCATAGAGCCAATGATAAACTTGTCTGCATACCACTTAATCCTTTTATTTATCTCTTCAAAGTCATAGCCCATTTGTTGTTTGCCATCAGTAATAAGACCCTGTGTAGTTTGTTTTTCTACTATCCTGTCATGAACTAAATCCCAGCCTTCAATCTTCTTTCCATTTTTATAAAAACGCTCATCTTTTGTTACATCATATGTCAATTCACCTGTTTTGGGATTATAGATATGTGCATCATATGAACCATCAAAGAGCATATATGATACCATAGTCAATGCTCTGGCTGCAGCATCAGTATACCAGTTACCTAAATGTGCAAGCTGCTGTTTGAATAAGTGCTTATCGGCAATATTGGAAAAGACATTCTCTAATACATCTCGCTCATTACCATTTATTAGTTGCATCTTATTCGCCAACTTCCATATCTTTTTATAATCAGCCTTACTACCAAATAGTAGTTTATGTGCCTTTGCCATATGGTCTGCACCAGGCATATTTAATTTCTCACCTGTTGTTATACCCCAATTTGCCGCAGAATTAGCGATACCATAAAGCCATTGTGCTGACTCATTAAAGTAAGCACTCTTAATCCATATAAGAGGCCTATATGCTATAGAAATAAACGTATGCAACTGTAATGCTGTACGTACTACAGGTGCAGTAGACTTTACTATTCCTTGTGGCATATAATCATCTTTCCTTTTATGTAATGCGATGAGATTATAATATTCACGCAAGAATTCTTTGGTATTTTCCTGTGACTTATTCAGTGTCTTCTCTGCATAGTTTGCGATAGCCAAACAATCATTAAGAATAGGTGTCACATGATCATCATAGATACGTTTTCTTTCACTATCCATGACGAATATCTTCATTGTGTATTCTAAGTTATTACTTATATTGAATAAACTCTCTAAGTTGTTTACTCTATACTCACCATTAACCAATTCAAGACCCATTGCTTCTAATTGCTTTGTATATGAACGCTGATGAAAGAAACGATCATTTATCTCAGAGAACTCCGTACTTGTAAGATCTCCCCAATTTATACCCTGATTAACCATCTTGTCTAAAAACCTTCCAAAGAATGTCTTTATTGCACCGGCACGTATGTTTTGCTCCTGTGTGGCACGTATCACAGGTAATGTATATGGTAAATAAACTTCATCTAATTCCTCTATAGCATCTTCTATCGTATATTTTTTATTATAACGATTTCTGTTTAATAACGCCTCCACATACTGTTCACGTACTGTCTTTACAATAAAGTCAGCTAAAGCAACATCTTCTTTTGTAAGTAAAGCATTGCCTTTAGCATCTTTCATTCCCAATGCTTTCTTGATGTTAGGATGTGCAGAACAATATATCTCATTGGATAAGGATACTGTTACTTTATCACCTGTATTATACTTCTTGCCACGTATTTCATAAGGCTTATCTACTATGGCTTCTATCTTGGGAAATAATCTATCAAATATCTCGCTGGCAGGGTTCATGCTTATAATATTCTCCATGATTAGCTCTTTGCCATGTGACTTCATAGATGCTTTTATATGCTTCGATAACTCATCTGTGAATAGATTTGCTTTATTTACTACCATAGATTTTGCTGCTTCAAATTGTATGGTAGCATAATCGACAATCCCATTACCTAAATTATGCGGGTTAATGACTCTTTTCATAAGTCCTGATGAGATATCATCTATAGACATATTGTTTACATGAACCCCTTGATTGTACCAATATATCGCTTTTGCTATAGCCTGATATTCATAGTCCGTCTCTGCAGTAGCACCTATAGATGCACGCTGTGTTTCTATCTGTTTTTGACGTGCACGCAAGACTTCTATATGTTTCTTTTTCGACATGTTTATACCTAAAAGATCATCTCTATACCAATCGGGTATATTATTTATTGTTGCCTGCGAATTATAATAGCTTCTCAACTCAAAGATATGATCACAATATAAATCTTTTGCATCCCATGCTTGATCATTATTTAGCGTCTCTATAATAGATGTAGCATTATCACTTACCAATCCACGCATCTCAGGTATTGTAAACAATTCTTTTACCTGATCAAAGGCATCTTGATAGTCATGTATCGTTCTGCTATATATGTGTCCGGCAACACCACCTTGCATACCGAATACACCAGCTCTGCGTATATCTAAATGTATATTGTTTTTCTTTGCCATAGCATTCATTGATGCCAATGTAAATGTAAGAGCAGCAGCACGTGCATCACGCTTATTGTTTGACCATGTTATCTTTGATGAGTCCATGTCAAACATATTAGATACGTTATTAACAAAACGACCATTTAGTTTATTCCTGCTCCCTGTAAACTTGCCCTGTGAAGAAAGATCTGCAGCAGTAATATCAGAGATAGATATACTAATAGATTTGTCTGTGTTCTCATGCACTATAACCAAAGGATCTAAACCCACCATACGAGGATCTACAAGACCTAAATTACTATACTTGCTCATAAATTCGGACAAGGAAAGAACATCTTTGATATTATCCATTGCTCCTATTAGTGTCAGCAATTTCTGTAACTCATTAACTTTTATGTATGATCTTTTCTTATCTTCATATTCTTCATTAGAATCTTCAATAAATGTTTTTGTTATTGCGTATGATATCTCATTACCTTCTTGTACTAACTCTATTGCAGAACGTATATCATCAATAAAACGCTCCTGCACATTTAAGTGATAAGGTAATATCTCTGTACGTATAAGGGTTTTTATTTGATCATCTGTCAGATTCTCGTAGTCAAAACGCTTACCTAGCCATGTGATACTTCCTGTATTATTCAGCAATGTTTGACGCCGCATAAAAACAGCATTAACGAAAAGCTCAGGATTATTTGCAGCATCATTATTCGAATCAGTAATAACATTTCGATTTGGATTGTTAATGATAATGTTCGGTATGTCACCTACATTCTCTATAACATTTACTTTGCCATCCAGATTGTTCTTTGGCGATTCTTGAAATGTTCTACCAGATTCCTGATATTCGTAAGAGATAATCTCCATATCCTTTGGTGAGATATGTCTTATTTCTCTGCCAGCTATTATGTCGTCTGTTATGCCCATATATATCTCTTCCAGCGTCATATTTGAAAGATCTCCATCAAAGGCAGTAGTACCATAGTGTGAACTAAAAAAGTCTCTTATAGCGCTCCAAAATGCGTCAAATATTTCTTTTACTCTTTGACGGAATGTTTTTATCTCTGTATTCGTAGGTTCTACATCATTATCAGCAAGAAAATGTGCTATCTTATCTTCAGATACACTACCGGCAATAATAGCTAATATCTCATCACGTGTCACATCATCACTTTGATTTGGATGTTTACGTAAATATGCCTCATACCAATTAGGATTCTCTGAAATATAATCGTCTAACTTACTCTCTAATTCTTTATATGCTGTAGGATTTACTGTTTTCAATATGGCTCTAAACATATGTGCTATCTCATGAACAAAAACACCAGGATGAATATTATCCATATTAATGTGATAACCATCAGCATCCATCCAACCTGGCAGCGTAGCCTTATGCCCCTTTGCTTTAGTAGTCTCTTTTGTTTCTCGTATAATAGGTAATCCTGGAAATGCCTGCTGTATGTTATCAAGTAAAGCATTAACTTTATTAGAGTATATCACGGAACGTATCTTGTTCTTTGCTGCACCTATAGAATGCTTGCGATTAAACTCTTCATAATAACGGCTTCTATTCCACGCTGTATATCTTTGTTCGGCATAGATACTAAAGTAATCCGGATGCGTAACAGAACCATTCTTATAGCCTGCAACATACCATTTATTATTCTTGCTTAAACGTAAATACCATTGCTCATCACCAACACTCTCTGATAACTTGCGAAGCTGTTCATTATAAAAACCTATCCTTGAATCATTGGGATTAGTAATGTTCTCTTTATAAAAGTCATAAAGTATCTCTTTGGCTTCTTGCTGATATGGGTCTAAACCTTTAAAGAAATCACTCTGATATTCTCTGGAGGGCAATGTGTTTTGCTTTTGATTATTAGTTAATTTTGAAGTACTGACTTTATAATTTTGTAAATCATCTTTTAAACTTTCTAATACACCTTCTAAATTTAAAGGCATATTAGATTGTGCTTCAAAGGTATTATAAATTAAATCTTCTAATTGTTCTAGAGCATTGTCATAAGTACCATCTTTTTTAAATATTTTTGATATAAGATCCATTACTGCATCTAAAAATTCCTCTAAAAAGTTAGTATAATGTTTACTCTCTGTTGGAGGTATCAACTTCAACATTTCTCTAAATTCAGGATTAGTTAATGTCTCACTAAATAGTTCTTCGGGATTTGTGAATCCGTAAGGATAACTAAGCTCTAAAAACATCCCAGAAATATCTCTCAGTTTTTTAGACTCTCTATTTAAATAATCTAAATACTTGTCAAATATACTTTTACCTCCCTTTTTATAACTTTCAGAAGCTATCATTATAGTACTTAAACTATGTACTATTTCATGAAGAACTAATTGTTCTGGATTTACAGCAAACCGTTTGCTAGTGCCATCTAAAGTAATTATTTGATTTTTCACAAAAGAAGCTACATTTTCTCCTTTAGAATTTTCTATTTGTCCTAATTTAATATGATAATTACCTGCTACTTCTTTACCTTTACTATTTAAAACAACTATTTCTACATTATTTTTTTTAGCAAATCCTATCAGAGACTTAGCTAACTCTTTATATTCAGAACTACCATTAGCTATATTACTTAGTATATCTACTGAATTAGTAGAAGCCATAATTTCTTTAGAAGTATCATAATCTTTAAAAACAGACTTTATTCTTTTTTTATGAGAACTTAAAAAATTAAATCTTTTTTCAAAACTCATTTCTTGATTAAAATAACTAGATTGTTGCCATAACTTTCTAAAAGAAACTGTTTTCTGTAATTCAGGATTATTTTTTAAATTTTTAGTTTTATATTCTAATCTTCTTTGATATTCATTTTCTACTTTATCTTCTAAAAGTTTTCTCCAATTTGGAATAATTTCTACAAAATCAGATGTTACTTTTAATTTTTTAATAATAGAATTTATTCGCAAAAAAGATTTATTATTTAAATGAAAATCAATTTCTTTGTTTATTTTCTTTAAAGCAAGTTGAGACTGATGAACTAAAGCTTGTTTTTCAGTTTTATAGTCATTGTCTTTAAAAAGTTTAGAAAAGTACTTTTTTATTATATTTTGTTGTTCTATTGAATATTTTGATAATTCCTCCTTAGAACTTACTTTTGAAAAGTTTTGAATGATTCTTTTAATTGAATATAATTCTTCTAACTTATTATTTCTTGTTTCATACATTTCATTTTTAACTTTTTCTAACTCTTGCATTTTATCTTTTAAATATTGTAATAATTCAGAATCAGATAAATTATTTATTTCTTCTAAAGAATTAAAATACTTAAACACATTAGTTATAACATCTCTTTCTGTTTCTATACGAATTTGCTTTTCAGAATTATAAAAGAAATCTTCTTTTGCTTTTCTACCATCTTTTTTATAAAATCTTCCTTCTTTTGTAAAGATTTTATTTATAATCATATTAGAAACTTTTTCAATTTCGTCAAAAGTTTTTTGATCATTGTTCCTATTATCAACCCAACTTTTAAATCCTTCTATAGTACCATTAGGATTTTGTTCAAGATATTGAGAATATAACTGTTGAGCTTGTTGTTTTTGTTGTGGAGTTATTTCAAAATTACTAATAGGCTCACTTTTAATATCCTCGAGCATTTGCTTATAAGATTCTGCATGTCTGTCTATTGTAGAATCAGGTACATTTGCTCTGTTTTTACCAGCAGCAATATCAGCTTTTATTCTTTGTTTAGCTAATTCAGGATTTAATTCCATTAGCTTATATTGAATATTAGCAGTAGGTATTGCTTTTTTAATAGCTTCTATAAAAGGTAATCTTTTATCTTTAGTAAGATTAGTAGTATCAAATACAACTTGTTTACCTTGTTTAATTGCAGCAATAGCCCTTTTAGCAGCTTCTTCATAAATCTCTTTATCTTTAGATTTATCATTCATATTACCTGTAAATTCAACTCTCATTGAATCAGGCTCTATGACTACTAAGTTCTCTTGAGGTAAAGATTTAATAAAAGTAGATTTACCACTACCACTTGTACCTATTGGTAATATAACATCAGGTTTAGATTTAAACCCTAAAGCCTCATATACAGTATTAGCTAACTCAGGATTAGATTCAAATAGTTCTGGTACTCCCTCCTTTATTCCATTACTTACAGATTCTCCCTGACTCATTTTAAGGCTTTCTAAGCCACTTTTTTCTTTTATGTATGCCATAGTAGCCTGTCCGGTCATTTGAGCCCGCATGTCACTTGCGAGAGGCCATTTATCAAGACCATTCTCATCTTGCCAGGAACTTATTTTAGCAGCAAGTATTTGTTCAAGACCTGCATCTATATTATCTATCCCAAAGACTTCTTTGTATAGGCTTTTAAAGTCTGCCGAGTTTTTTGATACACAATTATTCATGATATTATGTTTAGCATTTTAATATATTTCTTAATTGATCCATTGACATTTCTGATAATACCTCAACAGGTAATTCAGACTTATTAGAATTTATAATCTCATTTATTAAATTGATTCTTTCCTCCATATAGGATTCTATATTTCTCACTTTTGGCTGCTGTCGCTGTTGTTGAGCTTGTTGTTTTTGTTGTGGGGTTATTTGAGAATTGATGATTTTAGGTTTATTACCTGTATTATCAATACCTATTTCTAATAATTTATTATCTAAATATTGTTGATGTTGTTGAGGAAGTTTTGCATATCTGCCTCCTTGCCCAATTCTAAAATCTCCAATTTTAACTTTAGAAAATTTAGGTAAGTCTTTCTTTATTTGAGCTATTTCATCATCTATAGTCTGTTTAAATAATTCAAAATTACTATCAGTCCAGTTAGTACCATAAGCACTCATTGTAGATATAGGATAGGCATTATTTAAACCTCTTATTACAGCACTTGTTGGATTAGAAGTACTTCCAAAATGAATTGGTTTATTTGTTTGAGATTTGTATTTTTTATAATACCAACTATTTTTATCTACATTTTCTTCATTCGCAGTAGGTCTTGATGTTCTTTGAGCATTATCCGTAAATAAATACAAACTATTTGTATCATTTTGTACAGACTGTCTTGTATAATTAGAAGTTAGTATTTCTATATTATCACTTTCTTTATTACCAAAACCTTCTTCTCTCAACATATCTCTTACAGTCATAACAACTTCGGGAAAATCAGTTTTCCATCTTGTAGTATCTTGTGTATGAGTTATCTTAGCATTACCCGTAGCTAATAATTTTTCAGCAGCTTTTGGATTTTGAGCATAGGACTCATACATTAAATTCAACATGATACTTTTAGATGTATCATCCCATTCTTTAACTTGTTCAGAAGTCATATTAAGATTACTTCTATTAGTTAATCTTTTTAACTGACCTCCATTAGTGGTTGCTAATACTTGTTTAGCTACTTGTGGATTATTAGCTACTAAAGCTTTATGAAAATGAAACCCTTGTTCTACACTTTGAAAAGTGTATTGTTTTTCACCAGAAGATGTTTCTACATTTGTTGTGAAAGGTCTAATTGCAAAATTACTTAATTCAGCATTTTGATTACTACTAGCATAAATGTTTATAGTTTCATCACTTGTAGGTAAATTACTTTCTTTATTAGCATATCGTTCATCAAATACATAATCGTCATATTCCTGCATGGGTGTTTCTTGTCTGGTATAATTTTCAGGTATTTCTTTCTTTGTAATAGTAACTATATTCCCTTCCGGATTGACATGTACTGATGTTCCCATTTCTGTGATATAGTAACCTCTCTTATATCCATGACCTTTTATATAGAATTTTGTTATAGGCTTATCACCATCTTCAAGCTCTACAAGCTCCTCACCTGTAAGAGTAAGATAAGGGATATTACTTATTATAGAATACCTCGGATCCATTGTTATACCTGCTCTTGGTGTTAGTTTATAGATAGGTTTTGCATCTGCATCCTCTGCTCTTTGCTTATAATGTACAGTATAACTACCATCTCCTGCACGTTTATATGTATGGAAATATTCTGTATTATTCTCTAAACCTATTTTTGATTCTTCCACATAAGGTGTCATGCCAGATAATGTTGATACGTAATCATAGAATCTTTCTTCCATCTCAGCATTCTCAAATACATTACCTGCACTTACATCATCATAAAATTCATTGTATATCTCACTAAGCCCGCCACGAAAGATATCAACGCCTATAGCATCCGATATAGAACCTTTCTTATAATACATCTTGTTTGCTATAATCTCGTTTGCCAAAAATAGCTGTTTTAAAGCCTCAGGAAGCATGCTAAACCCTTCTTGTATACTTACCCTTGCCTCATCACTTATTTCGCTCGTAGAAAGCTCAAAACCGGCATAATAACGTTCATTAGATCCTACCTTTGTAAGCACATCGGCAAATGCATTATTTATACGTCTGCCATCCTTATCAAAAAATGATTCAGAAATACCTGCAAATTCAGGTGATATAGCCATAAAAGCAGCTTCCATATCTTCTGCTGATATATAGCTTGTCTGTAATAACTCTATTATCTCAGGAAACATTAAGGAGAATATCTCTCTATGGTGTATATTACTAAGATTTAATTGAGATAATATCCCATCACCCTCAATATATTTGCCACCTAAATTACTTGGTAAAGCTATAGAAATAGGTTTATTCCAATACCTTTCAAAGTACCTGTCTAATGCTAATTCAGAAAAGGCTTCCATAAATGTAGACCATTGAGTCTTCTGACTCCATGCATTAAGACCTATTTTAGCTATATAGGATTTCTCTATACTCTTATAGAAGGGACTATCAACAGAAAACATCTTACTTGCTATATTCTGTTCACGTAATAATTCTGTAAGATGCACCCTTGTCATTGGATTGGTTTTAAGATACTCGGACAAATTTATCATTCTAAATGCTCTTACAGCTTTATCAAGTAACATCCTTTGACTTTCAGAATTTTGTGCCAAAACATATTGGTTACTATTCCTCTTAAAGTAATCAACAAACTGCTCTTCTGTTACACTATCCCCAGCTATTATAGACTTTAGATCAGTACCAAATATAAGCTCAATCTCTTTTATAAGAAATGCTCTGTCTGAATCTTTCCCCGGTAAGCCCTGACGTAGTGATACAAGCCTGCTGACATTACGTAATGCTATAGCCTGAGCAATATACTCATCTAACTCTTCCAATGCCTCTAAAGCCTGTTGTAGCCCTTTACGCTGCTGTGCACCTGCAACACGTGTTGTCAAATTCCGATATTCTAAATATGTCTTTATCTGCCTCTGCTCTTCTTCACTTGGATTCTTCTTTTTGAGATCTATACTTCTGATATATTCTTCCAGCGCAGTATTATAGCGTTCTTCCTCTGCTTCTGTCATGTCATTACTCATCTCAATCGAGCCTTCAAAATCCATTAAAGCTCTATATGCATTGATGTCTGCCAACATATTTGCCTTTACAAAGTCTTTAACCTCTTTGGGACTTGCAATCTTATCTACCTGTGACATGTTTCTCAAAGGATGTGCCTTTATTTTCTCCCTTATGTTATATAGATGTTTCTGTATAGAGCTATAAAGATCTTTACCTCTCCTATCCATATACAATGAGTTACTCAATGCTTCCTCAGCAAATTTGTTATGCACAGTATAATCATTAAAGAAAGCTTTTACACGCCTGAAAAATTCTTCCGTTGTTTCAATCTTCTTTGTCTTAGGATCTATTCTCGGCCCTTTAGCAATCATCAGACCAAGTATAGGTATAGATTCTTCTGTAACACCATACTTACCTAATGCATTCTCTTTAGGGTTATCCAGAGCAGCCTGTAGCCAATCACCCACCATTATAATCAATGATTCTTTCCCTCGCATTGACTTTCTTGCCTTGCTAACTATCGCAGACATTGGGTTATCAGCTTCTGTTCCTGGAACAATCTTTTTGTTTATCTCATTTAATGTTGAGAGATATACAGCAGCACTTAGTGTGTTCACAAGTATGCCAATAGCCCTGTCGCCTACCCTGTTTTCCTCATAACTCTTTAATAATGAATAGGCGCTATTATAAGGCGTAGGAGCTGCATCTTTGGAAACCTCATTGGCTATTTTCTTTATATCTTTTATTGATGATTCAATGAATATATCCGGCTGATTAGCTTTTGCCATATATACCTCTTCTGTTATATCAAGAACATCATTGAATAAACGGTTTGTGGTATCGTTAAGCTTATGCCCTCTTTTGTCTAACTTCTTAAAGTATACGGCTAATTGGTCAATATCAAAGTCGGAGTTATTTAACAGTGTCATGCCAACAGGAATATATATCACATTACCATCTCCATGAAAACCTGCAATATCATACCAAGCACCATTACCCAAACCATTAGAAGGTGTTCTTACCGCAAAGACCTTTAATGTGTCAATAGCACTATCTCTTAGCGTTATTATTTCTTCAGCAAGATTTTCTAACATACCCTCTAACTCAACGAATTCATCAGTACGTAAATGAGCATACTGTCTATTGTTCTTAACACGTCTTAGATTTCTTAATGCAGCACGTACTAATGGAGATTCAGCAACATCATCAGTAAATTCATTTGATCCCAGATGATAAAGCAATTCAGTAAGACCCATTGTTCGTATATCTACCTTCCCTTCCTGCATAGACAAGCTAAACAAGTCACGTAATGTCTCATCTTTGGTAGCGCCTTCTTCACCCTTCATGCGTAAGCCTAATGTACGAGCATAAGCATAGGGCATGATAACTTGCCCACGTTTTGTCTCGCCATTTTCTACACGCATATCATTCAGCCCCTTTATGTCAAACTTTTCAGCTAAACGTTCTTCTATGGCATCTATATCTTCAATGGTTTCTTTGTATATGTTTATATGCTCTAAAGCTTCCTGTCGTGTATAAGGCATACCATTTTCATCCCCTTTAAGATAGTATAGCCTATGGAATACACCTGAGGCCTGTGTTGCCCTCATACCATTCATTCCACGTTTTAATGCATGGGTATTTATATAATTGCGATATGTCTGTATGAGTTTATTACGTATCTGCGGGAATTGTCTGCTTATACCAACGTCTGACAGCATTTCAACATAGTTACCTTGTATTGCCGCATCCGCCATGCCAGCTTTTGCAATATCACGCATAAAGCCTTCTAACTGCGCCAATGCATAAGAGAGATCTCTTGTGTCACTATCTACATTCACCCAATCTACATCAGCAAATTTAGGCATCCCCTCTTTCCATTCAACATTATGTGGAACAATAGCATTAATCTCGGCATTAATAAGACGCATACCTTCATAATACAATTCATTCTGCTTCTGCATAATGGCTATACCAGGATTCTTGTTACCAGGATTACCATTGGCTCCTGATAGTTTATAATCACTATATCCCAGCAATCCCATTATCTGACTATATGGAGACTGCTTTTTACTATCATTCATTGGTTGATCTGAAGAATTAACAATACCCATACCTGTGTAATCTATCGTACTAAAGCTGAATTCAGTATCTCTTTGACTATCTTCCGGATTGTAATTATTGATTGCTATTGCTGTAGTCTTAGTTACAGACTCAGGATTATAACCATATACCACACTTTTAGCCAAAAGAGTATATAACGTTTTATGCTTTGTTTCTATTTCGTCTTTAGTATATAGATTACCATTGTAATCAATATAATTGCCTTCATCATTAATGTCATAGCTTTCGTAGTATTGACTTTGTACCAAATCATCAAAAAGCAGATCTACAGCCTTATCCATGCTTTGAGTCTTATTATAATACTCTGCAAAATGTTCATACCATGAATAACCCTCAAACTCTGTTCCTTTAACAACTTCTTTGTAATGCTCATTTTCGGCCAACCATTTATCCTGTGCCTTGAATAAATCTATAACCATTCTTTTATATGCCAAAGAGTTATTAAAATCATTCTCTGTAATGAATTTTGCCGCATGCTTTATCTGATTAACCTTTCCCGATATAGGATCTTTGAATAGGCCTAATGTTTTTATCATGCAGGTATTCCCTACAATAGAATATGATGAACCACCAGATGATACATCAAACATACGTCTATGAAGAGGACTAACTATACTAGAACCATCGAGAGCATCTACAATGGCCTTCATATCGTCTTTTATTTGAGGCTCTGTCATAATATTCTTGATGCTTATAGCAGGCCCTGAAGCAGGAAGTGAACCTATGTAGTTGCCATCTAACTGCATATTTGTATCTAAGTGTATTATCGGTGTGTTTTGTGGCCCCATACGTTTTACCTGATCCATAACTCCCTTATAACTCAATGGATTGCCATTAAGTATATCGAAAGCGTTATTGCTGATATGGAACATCATATAGAAAGCAAATAAGCTATTATTTAGGCTCTTCACCTCTGATGCATCTTTCTTATAAAATT
>Ga0255344_1001510_pt1 | contig 30839 bp, 23 predicted proteins | sample wastewater_treat_5_FD_192414 | JGI IMG/M metagenome (GOLD analysis project Ga0255344, IMG submission 192414) | Wastewater microbial communities from Lulu Island WWTP, Vancouver, Canada - plant18 | ecosystem: Engineered > WWTP > Wastewater > Unclassified | place: Canada: Vancouver, British... | reverse complement strand
GAACAAGATAAATCGCAGAACAGCAAGTAGAAAAGCATAAAAAAACAAAGGAGGAAAAAGATCAATTTGTTGAATTTCAGGGTCAAAAATGCAAATTGAACAAATATAACATACCTTCTCATTTTATAAGACTAAATCGTTTAAATAAAGTCTACATTTATATCAGTTTCAGGCAAGTAGAGAAACAAGCAGCCAACCTTAAATCAATTCTTAATTTAAATCGTGAAGGTATGAGAAAATTAATTTTACTTCTTGTGAGTGGTTTTGCTCTTTCGTTTTCTTTGTTAGCTCAAGTGAGAATTCAGGGACGCATTACCGATCAGTCCGGCGAAGCTTTGCCCGGAGTGAATGTGGTCGAAGACGGGACCAACAATTTTGCCGTCTCCGACGTCAACGGGAACTATGTTTTGACGGATGTCAACAGAAATTCAACCCTGATTTTTTCTTTTGTTGGGATGTTAAGAGAAGAAATTCAGGTGGGGAACAGAACCCGCATTGACGTTGTAATGAGAGAAGATGCCGTGAGTCTCGAAGAGGTCGTGGCCATCGGTTACGGCACCGTTAAAAAACGCGATCTTACCGGAGCTGTTCAATCTATCAAGAGCGCCGAAATCACCCAAATTCCTACGGGCAACATGATGCAGGCTCTGCAGGGCAGGGTAGCCGGTCTCGACATAGTCCGCAGATCGGGAAGGGCCACTTCGGGCGTCGAAATGGTTTTGCGTGGAAAGAGATCCATCAGCGGCAGCAATACACCCTTGTTTATTATTGACGGAGTGATTGGAAACTACGAAGACATCAATCCCAACGATGTGGAGTCGATCGAAATCATGAAAGACGCTTCCTCAACGGCCATTTACGGTTCGGCGGGAGCAAACGGAGTTATTATTGTAACCACCAAAAAAGGTCAAAAAGGCAAAGCCGTTGTCAATGTTGATTCTTATTACGGTGTCAACGGATTTCTTCAATTTCCTCCCGTTCGTACCGGCGAGGATTACATCGAATTGAGGCGTCAGGCCAACTTGACCACCGGAGCCTGGGCAAGAGGTGATGCCGATTCCAAACTGTTCTCGGATCCCGAATGGGATGCCATCCAAAAAAATCAATGGGTAGATTGGTTTGAACTGGGCACAAGAGACGGAGTTTTGCAAAACCATTCCGTTTCCGTGTCGGGAGGCAGCGAAAATACGATCGGTTATTTTTCGCTCAACTACTACAACGAAGAAGGTATCCTCAAAAGCGACGATATTTCTAAGTATTCGTTCCGTGCCAACGTAGAACATCAGGCCAAAAAATGGTTAAAAGCCGGACTCAATATCAACGGAGCTTTCACAGACCAGAACGAAAGAAAAGGCCAGTACTTTACCCGCGTTTTGTGCCTGCTGCCCCTGGGTACGCCCTACAATGAAGATGGAACCATCAATCCGTTTCCTCTTGCCGGAGATACCCAGCTGAGCCCTATTGCCGACATGGCCGAAGACCAATATGTCAACAACCGGATTGCTCTGGGCGTTAATCCCACTTCTTATCTGCAAATCAATCCTATCAAAGGTCTCACTGCCAAATCGGTGTTTAGCGCCTACCTGAATTTTTCGCGACAAGGATTGTTCAAAGGAGCTTTGTCGGCCGACGGTTACGGTGAAGGTAAGAGCTCGGCGCAGATCATCAACGGTAACAGATACAATTACAAGTGGGAAAACATTGTCACTTACGATTTCAGCATCGACGATGTGCACAATTTCGGAATAACCGGAGTTACCAGTTGGTCCGAAAATCAGGGAGAAAATGCCAGCATACTGGGCTACAATCTCAACTGGAACAAATACCTCTTCTACAACCTGGCGGCTACCGATATGCAGAGCAGAGTTGCCACCTCTTCGTATGTACGCACCCAGATGATGTCGTACGCCGCCCGTGTCAACTACAACTACATGGGGCGTTACTTCCTGACCGTTTCCAACCGTTGGGACGGAGCCTCCATTTTGGCCGAAGGCAATAAATGGGATTATTTCCCCGCTGCCGCCCTAGCCTGGAGAATCAGCGACGAAGGATTTATGCAGGGCCTGGACAAGCTCGACAACCTGAAGCTTCGTTTGGGTTACGGTGTTACCGGTAACGCCGGTGCTTCGGCTTATGCCACCCTAAACTTCGGAGTGGCCGGATCAAACCTGGCTTTCCAAGAAACCCCGGCTCCTTACTACATGTTTTCACAAAATTTGGCCAATCAGGTACTCGACTGGGAAAAATCCTACAACTGGAACCTGGGTATAGATCTGAATATGTTTAAAAACCGTTTGAACATTACTACAGAACTTTATAACACAGACACCAAAGATATTCTGTTCCAGAGAAATCTGCCGGCTTCCACCGGCGGTTACAAGGCAGGTAATTATTCCATTTGGGAAAATGTCTGCGAAACCCAAAACAGAGGTATAGAATTTGAGGTGAATACCGTCAATATCAAAAGCAATAATTTCAGCTGGTCCACCACCCTGTCTTTGGCAGCCAACCGCGAAAAGATTACCAAGTTTGTCAGCGAAGATCCTGTGACCAACGGCAGCACCTATTTGGTTGAAGGCTATCCCATTCAGTCGTTTTATGATTATAAATACCTGGGCATCTGGCAAGAAGACGAAGCTACCGAAGCCGCTTTGTACGGCAGAGTACCCGGCGATGTGAAAATTGAAGAGGTGCTTGTGGACAGCACCTATACTACCGCCGACCGTCAGGTAATCGGTTCTCCCACGCCAAAGCTTATTTTTGGTTTATCCAATACCTTTACCTACAAAGGCATAGATCTTACCGTACTCTTGGATGCCCGCATCGGACAAACGATGAGCTACGGCATTTTGGGTTGGTACAATCCCAATGGCGAAGGCAACGGCCCGGCTGTTGTCGATTACTGGACTCCCGAAAACCCTGAAGGCAGATTCCCTCGTCCGAACGCTTCTTATTCTCGTTTTGCCAATCTTCCGCTGGGAACCAATAGTTTGTTCTATATCGATGGTTCCTATTGCAAGGTTCGCAATGTTACGCTGGGTTATTCCTTGCCGAACAATCTTCTCAGGAAGTTGAATTTGAACAAAGCCAGAATTTACGCCACCGCGTCGAATCCGGTCATTTTTACCAAAAGCAAATACTTGAAGAATTACGACCCGGAATTGGGAGGTGCCGACGAATTCCCCTTGGCCAAACAACTGGTCTTTGGTATAAACTTATCCTTCTAACGTAAAGAAAAACAGAGATATATGAAAACAATTAATAAATTACAGATTCTTACGGCAGTAGTTTTAGGTTTACTGCTGTTCAATGCTTGTTCGCTGGAAGAATACAATCCTTCGGGAGGACCCACCACCGACGAGTATTTTTCGACACCGACCGGTTACGAGCAACTGATCAATGCCTGTTATTTTCCTCTCACCAGATCGTGGACAGGGGGCGGAGAAGATTACGTGGTGTTTATGGCCGAATGCGGAACCGACCTTTGGACTTGTCCCCAGGGTGAGGGTTGGATGAAAGAAGTTTTTTATTATACCGGGCTCAACGGTGGCACGGCTCATCTGAACGAAGGCTGGCAAAGCAGCTACGAAAGCATCAACTACTGTAATGCGGCCATACGTTTTGCTCCCAAGGCGGGATATACCGATGATGCCGTACGTGATGCCAAAGTGGCAGAAGCTCATTTTTTGCGTGCTTTCTTCAACTTCTTTATTGTAGAGCAATTTGGCGGGGTTTATTTACCTAAGGTGGAAACGACAAAACCGATTACCGACATTCCCCGTTCGAGCGTGAGCGAATTTTATGAGCTGATCTTTTCCGATCTGAAATTTGCCATGACCCATTTACCCAAGATCCAGACCGAAAGAGGCAGAGCAACTCGGGCCGCTGCTTATCATCTTTACGCCAAAGCCTGTCTGCAATACGCCTCTTACGATGCAGCCACCGACAAGAGGACTCTTTACACGGAGGCTAAAGACGCTGCTTTGGAAATTATCAACAACAAAGCCAGCTACGGACTTGCTCTTTACGCCGAGCCGGCCGATATTTTTAACGTAGCCAACAACAAAGACAACACCGAGGCGGTATGGGTGGCCACCCACTCGAAGAGCAGCACCCTGAATCCTCGTGGTTCAAGGTACTGGAACCGGGTATTCAAGCAGTTTGGTTGTCTTCAGGAAAACGGTATTTGCGGTGTATTTCACGACATCAACAGTGAATACGTAAAATTTGATAAACGCATTATGCCCAGCCTCAAATTATTGGATTTGTACGGCCCCAAGGATATGCGTTACCAAGCCTTTTTCCGCGAGGAATATTATGCTACGGCCGATTATACCTGGTCCGAAGGCCATTGTTCAAAATTTGGCAAAGACATCGCCACCTTTGCAGGTATCAAAACCATAGCTGCCGATAGTCTGGCTATGTTGTTTACCCGGGCCGATATCGCCGATCCCCTTGCCCTGAATTATGCCTGTTTCGATCGCGATCTTATCTACAATGCCGACGGCTCAGCCAACATCAACTACACCAACTACGGTTATCCGGCGCTCAAAAAATACGAAGCACCTGGCATGTATGCCGGCGAATTACATAAAGCGTATTCCTGGTCCGACAACCTGACTTATCGTCTGGCCGAAACCTATCTGCTGGCCGGCGAAGCTCTCTACAGGCTGGACGATCCTCTGGCAGTGAATTATTTCAACGAAATCAGAAACCGCGCTTGCCTCAACCACGACGGCAGCATGAATATAGCCATGAGCGACGTAGGTGTCGATTTTATTCTGGCCGAAAGAGCCCGCGAGCTTTGCGGCGAATATACCCGCTTTATGGATTTGAAAAGAATGGGTAAAGCCATCTTCTCAAGTTACATACTGAGTAATCCCGACATCAGCAAACGTCAGGCTTTCGATGCCGACATTCATTTTGTAAGGCCCGTGCCCGAAAAAATGGAATTGAACTATCAGCTCAACCCCGACGATTTCCAGAATCCGGGTTATTGATGGATAAATAAAGCTTAGATTAGCCGGGTGATTGATTTTTGCAATCAATCACCCGGTTAATTGCTTAATGAATGGAACGATCAATAGAAGGTGTAAGGGGGCAATGGCCTGTTCAAAGAGACAATAGCTTGAAAGTTTAAAGAACGATGGCCCGATTAAAGGAACAATAGCTTGAAAGTTTAAAGAGCGATGACCCGATTAAAGGAACAATAGCTTGAAAGTTTAAAGAACGATGGCCCGATTAAAGGAACAATGCTTGAAAGTTTAAAGAACGATGCCCTGTTTGAACGAATAATTGATCAAAGAAATATTGGTGAATATATTGATAGATAGATTATTAAAGATAAAAACACGATAAATTACAACAAAATGAAACATCTCCTCCTCCTCCTCTCCGCGCTCCTGATCGCAACCTGCTCTTTTGCCCAAAACAGTTCCACAGCTACTCAGCCCCTGCCGGCTTTTCCCGGCGCCGAAGGCTGGGGTGCCAATACCCCAGGCGGCAGGGGAGGCCGGGTGATCAAAGTGACAAATCTGAACGACAGCGGCAGCGGCAGCTTTCGGGCTGCAGTCTCGGCAGAGGGCCCCAGAATTGTTGTGTTCGACGTTTCAGGCACCATCAGCCTGGAATCGGATTTGACCATCAACAGTCCCTACCTGACCATAGCCGGTCAGACAGCTCCGGGCGATGGTATTTGTTTAAAAGACTGGCCTCTGAACATTGCCAACACCCACGACATTGTCGTCCGTGGTCTGAGGGTGAGGCCCGGTATTGAATCGGGTTTGTTGGGCTCCGAAATCAATGCCCTGGAAATACGCCAGAGCCGCAACATCATCATAGACCATTGCTCTTTTAGCTGGTCCTGCGACGAGGGCATCAACAACTGGCACGACGGTGACAATATCACGATACAGTGGTGCATGATGAGCGAACCCCTGCACAACTCCATCCACGAAAAGGGCGCCCACGGTTACGGCGCCAGTCTGGGCGGCTACAAACTGAGTTTTCACCACAACCTGATAGCCCACGCCATGGCCCGCAATCCCAGCATCGGAGGCAACAACATGAATTTTACCGTTTTGATGGATTACCGGAATTGCGTCGTTTACAATTGGGGACATCGTTCCTGCGACGGCAAACCCTCGTCGATCAACGTGGTCAACAATTACTACAAGCCCGGCCCGGCTACCCGCGACAACGTACGCCGTCGCATAGTCCGCATCGACCAGTCGGAGCACATGGGCTTTAGAGGCATCTGGCATATCGAAGGCAATCTGGTAGAAGGCTATCCCGAAATTTCGGCCGACAATTGGCAGGGTGGGGTGGATTTCGAAGAAGGAACTTCGGAATTGCTGAACAGACGAAAAACAGCTTTCCCTGTAGCTCCCGTCAGCACGCAGAGCGCCGCCGAAGCCTACGAATTGGTACTCAATCAGGCCGGCGTCACAGTGCCCGGCCGCGACAGCCACGAGCAGCGCATAGTGGACGAAGTGCGCCGCGGCAACTACAACTGCGGCAACATGGGCATCGTTGACAAAGTAGAACAAGCCGGCGGCTGGCCCCTGCTCAAAAGCGCCCCCGCCCCCCGCGACAGCGACGCCGACGGCATGCCCGACACCTGGGAACAAGCCCGCCACCTCAAGCCCAACGACCCCTCCGACGCCAGCCAGGACCGCAACCAGGACGGCTACACCAATATTGAGGAGTATGTGAATGGGTTGTTTGAGTGAGGGGGGGGATTGAGAAAAATTTATTATTTTTGTCAGTACCCATAAGCCAAGTCTTATGTCAATCACGAAACACTCCAAAATCATGAAACACACTATCAACCATGAAACACTCCAAAATCATTTTATTTTTTGTCGGAGTTCTGATAACGATCATTTCTTATGCTCAGAACGACAGCATCATCAAAAACGGCTACGTCACTATAGCAGTACTTGTAGTTGATTATTACACCTACCAGTTCGAAGGAGGCCATATCGCTTATTATTCCTGTCCCGATTGTCCCAAAGACAGCATTCCCTTTAGCATTCTTTACGAGCCTCCTGCTGATACCGGTTATATTATTTTTAAATTAGCCTCCTCAGAAGACGAAATTTTTCAGGTTTGCTATTACTGGAACTTAGAAGCAGAGATTTGCTACCCGGGAGAGTTCAGTACGCAAGGATTGTTTGGTAATACTGACCAGGAAACAAAACATCCCGGAGATCTGAGATACATTGATTACAATGGCAAAGCGATCAGCGATGAAAACAAGTTAAGCAGAGCCGATTCAGCCTGGCAAGCCATCGATTCTTTGGAAATAACGGCATTGTTTGCCGGGAAAGGTTTTAAATCAGCCGTTTACTTTTTTCCGCAATCAGAAGTATTTTGGCCCCCGATAACTAAATGGATATTCTTTTTATATCACAATGCCCAACCAAATGCCCTCAAGCCCCATCACCTGACAAACACCCAAGCCCGGCTGTACCCCAACCCCCTCAAAGCTCATCAAAAACTAAATCTGAACCTGACAAAAACCAGCGTCAGCCACTACCAATTCTACAACACCCTGGGACAATCAGTCCTCAAGGGCAAATTCACCAACAGAAACCATCTCCATCAACTTGACCTCTCAAGCTTGAGCCCGGGACTGTATGTTTTACGCCTGGTGGATGAAGTAGGTAAGGAAGTGATGGTGGGGAGGGTGGTAGTGGAGTAAACGGCTGCGCTACTCTTGTACATCTTCAAAAAAACTTTCAACAACTAATTATATATTTTCACAAAATATGTGTTGTATTGTTGATGAATCATTATCTTTGTGCAACACCTTAGACAATACTTACTGGTAATGCTGTGAAACATTTCATTCCTAAGATATTGGTTATAAAGAAACTGTGTCGCTTTTCTGATGATTCTTTAGCTGGGGGTTGCGATTATTTTTTTAATAGTTGCTTAACGAGAAAAGATGGCGGCAATGGGCTTTTGGGATTGTTGCGTTTGGGGAATTGTTGGCGCCAAGTGTAAAAAGACAGACGACAGTACTAAAATTGAAAAGTAAACCATTGTGAAAGGACAGAAAAAGAAATATTGACAAGACCTGAAAGCCGACACTCAAGTCGACCCAATGTTTTTTATTTTTTTGCCCACCGCTCATTTTTTAAAACAATTGCCGACCCACATTGCACACATTGCCAAAGCCCCAAGAGCCAAGGCTACATCCAAAGCTTTGTCAAAGAATGCAATTTTGCCAAGCCACAATAATTTACTATTTTTACGTGAATAAAAGAATGTGAAATTTAATGAGTTGGGACAAAGTAACCATAAAGAATCAAGACGGAAAAGCAGTTGAAGCTCAAGCTCCAGTTATAATTTCTGCAAGTCGTTCAACCGATATACCTGCTTTTTATTCTGATTGGTTAATTCAAAGAATCAAAGAAGGATATGTTAAATGGAAAAATCCATTTAATGGCGTTCCACTATATGTTTCATTCAATAAAGCAAGATTATTTGTATTTTGGTCAAAGAATCCAAAACCAATGCTTAAACACTTGGACTACTTGAATGAGAAAATAAAAAACTACTATTTTCAATACACTTTAAATGACTATGATATTGAAAAACTTGAACCCAATGTACCCAATGTTCAATCAAGAATTGAAACATTCATAGAATTATCGGAACGTATTGGAAAAGATAAAGTTATTTGGCGTTTTGACCCATTGATTTTAACAGACAAAATTGGTATTGATGAGCTTTTGAGAAAAATAGAAAATATTGGTAATCAATTGAAAAATCATACTGAAAAAATGGTTTTCAGCTTTGCCGATATTAAGTTGTACAAAAAGGTTCAAAACAATCTTAGAAAAAATGCTATAAATTATCAGGAATTTAACGAAGGACGCATGAATGATTTTGCAGCAAGTCTTCAACAGTTAAATAAAACATGGAAATTTGAAATCGGAACCTGTGCTGAAAAGATACCCTTAGAAAAATATGGAATCATTCATAATAAATGTGTTGATGATGATTTAATGATAAAACTCTTTCCGCACGATAAAATATTAATGGATTTTTTAGGAGTAAAAATAACACCACCTGACATCTTTAATTCAAAAGGAGGAATTGAAAAAAGGAAAAATAACAAGGACAAAGGGCAACGTGAATTTTGTGGATGTATTTTTAGCAAAGATATTGGGGAGTACAATACCTGCCCGCATCTTTGCGAATATTGCTATGCAAACGCTTCAAAAGAAATTGCTCTTGCAAATTGGAAATCACATAAGCTTAATCCAAATGACGAAACAATAAAAGGAGAATAACCATGGCTGGATACTATTTTTATTTACCTCAAGTTACAGAACTAAAAATTCCGCAGCAAGCTGCTTTAAATGAAACAAAACAAATTGCATTGTCAGGAGGACCTGGTACAGGAAAAAGTGTTGTTTCATTATGGCGACATATTTCAAATTACAAAAAAGGTATAAAAAGTTTACTGCTTACATATACCACAACTTTAGCTCAATATCTTAGAGCTTGTTGCGCCACTCAAAGTCAAAATGCTGCCAATAATATAAATACTTCTTTGCGAGGTAAACCCCAAAGCGGAAGTTATTGGAACGAAATAATTGTTGACGAAGCACAGGACTTACCTATAAGCTATTATAACGACATTAAACGAATTTCAAACGTTTCATATGGTGCAGATGATTCGCAAATCCTTTATCCCGACCAATGTTCTCGTCAAAGACAACTAGAAAACATATTTGATTCTAATGAGTCTTATGTGCTTGCTGAAAATTTTAGAAATACACAACGCATTATGCAATTTGCAAGAGTTGTATTTCCTGATGCATATATTCCTCAAGCTACGATTTCAGGTCTCTCAGACAATATTGGAGAACTACCTATATTACTTATTTCTAATGGTAGCAGATATGATAGAACAAATAGCAAGCAGAATAATTCAATTTTAGAAATAATAAATTCATTCAGGTCTGATACACACAATATTGCTATTCTTGTGCCTTGGAAAAGTGACGCTCAATTGTTTGAGGACGTAATCAAAAATCAAATAAATGATTATAGTATTTATTACGAAGATTCTAATAGATTTCCGAATGGTTGTGGTCCTATTAAAAATGTACACATAACAACTTTTAAATCTACTAAAGGGTTAGAATTTGATACCGTAATTATTCCCAACTTTCATAAATACAATGAAATTTGTGGTTCGTTTAATGTTGAATGGCAAGATTACTATGTAGCTGTAACAAGGGCACGTAGCAACCTCTATTTAATAAGCCATTACGATATACCCCAATTAAATTCAGTTACCGATAAACAGTTTTTAAACACTTCAAATATTGTCACGAGAGTTAAAAATATTGATACGAATGATGATATGCCTTTCTAAAGATAATATATATGGAACCTAAATATTTTTTACCAATCAGTTCAATGTCCCTTGCTCATTATTTTGGTTGTGCTTGTATAAAACCAAGTAAATATTTCAATAACAAGCAGGAAGATTTACAAGACAAATTTAATGAATTCCTATTAATAACAACACATTTTGGCACTCAGCAAACTGACTGTTGTATAGAACTTGTTATTACTAAGCAAGAAGCAGAAGATTTGATTGATGTTAAAAATGGATGGTTTCTTTTCGAAAAGCCATTACCAATCACCAGAATAAAAAAAATATATTTTACTAACAGGGAACGCAAAGAACAAACAATTACAAATATCAATATGAGTACTGCATATGTTCCAAATAATCTTATTGAAGTCGTAAAAGGTTTTGATAATCCCACAATTGACAGTATTGAGAAGCCCAAAGATATTTTTTTCAACGCTTATGCGGAAAAATTAAAAACTTTTGATAGCTTTTTGGGTGGGCTTGCCTTAATGCGTTTAGCTGGTGAAGAATATATGAATTACTCTGAAAATTATTTTGCGACGCTTTCATTCTTTAATGCCAATATTCAAAAAGATTTAGAGTATTCAAAAATCAATATTGACACCCGATATCAAGGTGTATTTACTGGTAAAAATGGTTTTGACAAAATTATTCCGTATTTAAGCAAAACAATTGATGAGAATGATGTTAATAGTATTGCTCTGGAAGAAAAACAAACCATACAAAAGGACAAGATTACAAGAATAATAGATTTAAGTAGTCTGGACAAATGGACATATACAATTGCTGTTCTAAATACTTATGGTTCAGGAAACGAATCAAAGAAAAAGAAGATTGACGAATTGATTTTGTCTAATTTTAAATCTGGTATTAAAGCTGGAAAATCAGAAGGAATTGCCTTGTGTTACGGCTTTAACAGAGGTTATTCTGTTTTTTCAAATAAGTATAACTTGGGCAAAATTGAAAAGATTGTAAAATTTCAGTTAAACAGCCAACTTGACTATTATACTATTGAAAGTTTGTATCAATATACTTTTAATCAAACCAAATCAAACAGTCTTCCTTATTTGGATAATTGGTGCCCTAAATTGAAATGGTCAAAAATAGGCAAAAAGACAGATTATAAAATATTGGATGTTACTGTGATTGGCAAAAAAAAAGCAAAAGTTTTATCCAAAGAATATTGGGCAGAATTGCTTCCATCTTTTTTACAAAGCAATATATTCGTTGAAAAAACTTTGCCTCAAATATATCAGGAATTAGGTGAAGTACTTTATACTGATACAAAAAATGAATTAGAAGATGAATTTGAAAGTAGAATTGCTTTTGAGCGAGAAGAAAAGGATAAGCTAAAAAATGATTTATTTGAAGAAAGAAAAAAAGTAGAAGAATTACAACAGAAGAAACCCGATTTAAAAGAATATGTTTCAAAAGAAGAAGAAACAAAATCTGTTGTTTCAGAACCGATAACTTCTCAACAGACACAACAAGACTTAAAATCCATTGTTGAACAAGTCCTCAAATACAAAGAAAAAAACCAAACAATGCTAAAAAATGAAGCTAAACAAAGAGGGATTAATTTGCCTAAAGGAATAAAACAAGATGAAATAATAGTGTTACTTATGTCCACGTCCACAAAAGAGAAAGATTTGTTCAATGAATAATTTTTTTGACCAACTTTTTAAAATTGCTGATTCAGGCGATGCATTAGATAAATATCTAAATGTAAATATGCAACTTGTAAATGAATTTTATAATTCAAATTATGGAAGCATTTTGTTGGCAAAAAACTCAATTGAGAAATTTATTCTTTTAAAACACAGAAATATTTCGCAACTGGATTATACCAAGAGCTATGCAAAATCATTTGTGTTGATGCTTTTGGACTATTGCGAAAGATTTAATTTCATTTCCGCAACTCCTCAAATTCATAGAATACTTACTGAAAATAATATTTCAATTAATTTCCGACAAAATGCGGCTCTACATTTTTTATATCCACGACCAAATACAAATTCTGAACTTGTAGAAAGGTTTGATTCTATTTGTGAAAATTTACAACTCGCAATTGACAATGAGGAAGATAACGATAATAAAGCGATAGCTACGTTTCTTAATTACTATGGGATTATTGTCAATGATACTCCTTTTCAATTCCTTGAACAGGTAAATAAAAAAATTACGAATGCTCAGAATAATGAGGAATATCAATTTTTGCTAACAGAAACGATAAAAGAACTTGCAAGTATTGGTACACAAGACAAAGATGCTGCTTATGTTCAGGTTCAGATTATCATTGATAAAATACTGGGAAAAGAAGATGTATATGTTTATGTTCCAATTAATAGTACTGAAAAAGAAGATGTTAGACAAGAATTATTAATTGAAACAGATACGTGCTATTCAAAAGAACTTATTGATATCCCAGACAATTATGATGCTATCCGCTCACTTTCTGTTCGTCGCGCTGATGGTTGCAGTCTGACTAATAGAGGTGTTAAAATCATTGAGTCTTATGAAGAGCTGTATGAGTATATGAAACGCTTTGGAAATATGCACAAAGCAAAATTGCAATCTGCATTTGAACCTTTACCGAATTCTTTCCCTTCAAAAGTAAATATTATTGATTGGGGTTGCGGACAAGGTATTGCAAGTATGATTTTCATTGAAAAATTTGGTGCCGATATTATTCACAACATTACTCTCATTGAGCCGTCTGAACTAGCCATAAAAAGAGCTGCATTACACGTTAAAAAATACAATCAACATATTCCTATAAAAACAATTTGCAAAAAACTGGATGAACTTGAAGAATCAGATTTTACAGAGGGGCAAGCAGATATTATAGTTCATTTGTTCTCCAATATTCTCGATATAGACGATTATTCGCAAACCCACTTGATAGATTTAATTGAATGCACTCAATCTGGTACTAATTATTTTGTTTGTGCAAGTCCATATATCGATGAAATAAAAACAGAACGGTTAGAATCCTTTAAAAGGAATTTTGAATCCAAATACGATAGTTTTGAATTATTGCTTGATGTTAGTAGTTCAAAGAATCCAAATGATGATTTTTGGTGTTGCAATAATACACACAATAACCACAAAATATCTCACGGCACTTACTTTAATTGCAAAGAATATACAGAAAATGGTTGCAATAACAAATGGACAAGAGTAATAAAAGTATTTAAAGTAGAATTATAACAATCCACGCTATTTGTAAGTACATTGCCAAAGCCCCACGAGCCAACGCTCCAACCAAAGCTTTGTCAAAGAGCATGCAAAGCCAACGCACCGAGAGAAATTAATCGTGAACACCTTGAAAATATGAGCAAGAAAGTGAGCAGGAAAGGGAACAATACAGAAGAACCTCTAGAAAAACAACTCTGGAAGACGGCTGACAAGCTGAGAAAAAATATAGATGCTGCTGAATACAAGCATGTTGTTTTAGGATTGATATTCCTGAAATACATTTCTGATGCATTTGAAGAATTGTTTGCTAAACTTAAAGCTGAAGAAGCTCAGGGAGCTGACCCCGAAGACAAAGACGAATATAAAGCTGAGAATGTATTTTTTGTACCACAAGAGGCGCGTTGGAAAATGTTGTTATCCAAGGCTAAGCAGCCAGATATTGGCAAATTTGTGGACGATGCGATGGATGCGATTGAGAAGGAAAATGCTTCACTCAAAGGTGTTTTGCCTAAAGTCTATGCCAGACAAAATCTCGATCCGACAAGTTTGGGTGAATTGATAGACTTGGTGGGCAACATAGCGCTAGGTGATACAAAATCGAGAAGTGCTGATGTGCTGGGGCATGTGTTTGAATATTTCCTTGGTGAATTCGCACTTGCTGAAGGCAGGAAAGGTGGTCAGTTTTACACTCCGAGAAGTGTTGTCGAATTACTAGTTGAGATGTTGGAACCATATCAGGGGCGTGTTTTTGACCCATGCTGTGGATCCGGCGGTATGTTCGTGCAATCTGAAAAGTTCGTTAAAAAGCATCAGGGTAGGGTAAACGACATTTCCATTTATGGTCAGGAAAGCAACCAGACTACATGGCGTCTGTGCAAAATGAATCTTGCTATTCGTGGTATAGATAGTTCGCAGGTGAAATGGAACAATGAGGGCTCATTCCTAAATAACGCCCACAAAGATCTGAAAGCTGATTATATTATTGCCAATCCTCCTTTTAACGTTAGCGACTGGGGAGGTGATCTTTTGCGCAAGGACGGTCGTTGGCAGTATGGTGTTCCTCCGGTTGGTAATGCAAACTATGCCTGGATTCAGCATTTTCTATATCACCTTGCTCCCAATGGTCAGGCTGGTTTCGTCCTGGCTAAAGGATCTCTGACTTCAAAAACATCAGGTGAGGGGGATATTCGTAAAGCGTTGATCGAAAATAATCTGGTTGACTGTATCGTAAATCTGCCTGCAAAGCTTTTCCTGAATACCCAGATCCCGGCTTCGCTATGGTTTATGAATCGCAACCGCACTAATGGTAAATTTCGTGATCGCAGCAATGAAATACTGTTTATTGATGCCCGAAATCTTGGTTTCTTAATAAATCGCCGAACAAAAGAGCTTTCTCCAGACGATATTGATAAAATCACAGAAACTTACCATTCATGGCGAAACCCTTACGGCAAGTATGAGGATATTGCCGGATTTTGTGCTTCTGCCCCAATAAGCAAAGTCGCTGAATTAGACTATGTGCTTACTCCCGGACGTTACGTTGGCCTGCCCGATGACGAGGACGACTTCAACTTTGCCGAACGCTTCACCGCCCTGAAAGCCGAACTCGAAGAACAGCTAAAAGAAGAAGCACGACTCAACGAGATAATATCCACAAACCTTTCAAAGATTAAGATTAATGAGTGAAGAGCAGGCATACTTAATTGAAGTTCTTCGAAATGCAATTAATGCAGTTTATTATGAAGAAAGATTTTTGTTGCGTTTTACACAAGGAGACAGAGAAGGTTTAGAACAGGCATTTGTTTTCAGAACAGGCATTCATTTAAGCAATTTACTTTATGAAACACCTTATGCGACATTAGACTTGGATTCAGAATACAATAAAAATCACGGCGATGCTAAAACGTCAAGGCGTTTCCCCAACGGGTTAAGACCTGATTTGATAATTCACAGACGTGATTCAAATGACGAAAACAAGTTGGTTGCCGAGTTTAAAGGTTGGTGGAATAATGCTATAGAAAGCGACATCCAGAAATTAGAAGACTTAACCGACCCAAACGATAATTACCATTACCTAATTGGTGTATTTGTTCAAATTGGTAGAGCCGAAGCAACTTTTCGTTACTTCATTAATGGGCGTGAAATATGACTGAGTGGAAAGAATATAAGCTTATTGACATTACAGAACCAATAAAGGAAACATATATTCCTAATGGCTCTGAAAATTTACTATATATTGGCTTAGAACACATTGAACAGGCAACACTCAGATTAAATGGTATTGGAAAATCGACAGATGTAACAAGTAATAAGTTTCTTTTCAAATTAAATGATGTGCTTTTTGGCAAGTTGAGAGTATACTTCAGAAAAGTAGTTAAGCCTAAGTTTAATGGTATTTGTTCAACAGATATTTGGGTGTTTAGGGCTAAAGAAGGATTTAGCCAAGATTTTTTATTCTATTTTTTTGCAAATTGGGATTTTGTCAATCTTGCTGATGGTGGAGAAGGTGGAACGCGAATGCCAAGAGCAGACTGGAATTTTTTAAAACATACTGTTTGGAATATTCCCACGTTACTCGAGCAAAAGTCCATCGCCTCCATCCTTTCCAGCCTTGACGATAAAATAGACCTGCTCCATCGCCAAAACGCCACCCTCGAAAAAATGGCCGAAACCCTTTTCAGACAGTGGTTTGTAGAAGAAGTACAAGAAGATTGGGAGGAAATCAAACTTGGAAGTATCGTTGAAGTTATTAATGGAGTTTCTTACAAAAGCGTTGATTTAAACTCATCAAGAACTGCAATGGTTACGTTGAAAAGTTTTGATAGGAATGGTGGTTTTAGAATGGATGGCTTTAAAGAATATACTGGTAACTATAAAGAATTACATATCTTAAAAGAAGGTGATTTAGTTGTTGCTCACACTGACATAACACAGGAAGCTGATGTTATTGGAAATCCTGTAATGGTAATTGGAAATCCGAAGTATGACACAATGGTGTTTTCTATGGATTTGGTTAAAGTAACTTCAAAGGATGATAATTATTCAAATGAGTATTTATACCTATTGATGAAAAGTAATGAATTTAAAGAGCATTGTTTGGGCTATTCAAATGGCTCTACTGTTTTACATTTAAGCAAAAAGGCAGTGCCTGAATTTGAAATGAAATTACCTCCTAACAATTTGATAAATGATTTTTCAAAAATAGTAAAACCATTAGTACAAAAGCAATTTAAAAATCAAACCCAAATCCGCACTCTCACCGCTTTACGTGATACTTTATTGCCGAAGTTGATGAGCGGGGAGGTGAGGGTAGAAGAATAAACTTATGGAAGTAGATGCTATTATAAAAACTTCAAAAGAGATCAGGGACAAACTGAAAAGAGAATTGGATTTCATGGAAAATCCAATTGATGATACTCTTGATCCTGTGAAGCCATATTGGGGTAAGGGTGAAATTAAACTTATAATTATTGGTCAGGATCCAACCATCAAAAACGAAGAGCGAAGGAATGATATTTCATGCACCCTAAATTTGAATAAAAAAGGTGCTTTAAAAAGGTATATTGAAGAAGATATATGCTTTGGCTTAGGTATTTCCATGGAAAATGTTTATGCAACCAACATTTTCAAGTATTTCTATACAAATCGACCTGCCACTACATTTAACGTAATGCAGAATCATTTAAAAGAAAACTTAAAACTTCTGGTTGATGAATTGAATCAATTCCAGAATGCCACCGTCATAATTCTTGGAGAACCAGTGTTACGGTTGCTGGTTGGGACAACTAGGCGGGTACGATATTTTTGGGATTACAATCAGGAAACAAAAATAAGTAATGGCAATTATTCATTCAGCCTTGCTGCGAATAATCTACTTGGTAGGGATATTTTTCCTTTTCCACATCAACCTAGTTTAAGGAAAAAATTTTATCGCGATCATAGAAACCAATATATTGAATTTGTAAAAAACATTATTGGATGACCAAAATCACCGAAAACACCATCGAATCCTTCGCCATCGAGTTATTCGAAAAGCTTGGTTACGATTACGTTTATGCTCCTGACATTGCGCCTGATGGCGATATGCCTGAAAGGGAGAGTTATGAGCAGGTTTTGTTGGTTGATCGTTTGAGGAAGGCCGTAAAACGCATAAACAAATCCATTCCTGCCGATGCGCAAGCTGATGCTATCAAGGAGCTTCAGCGTATTGCATCCCCCGAACTATTAGCCAACAACGAAACCTTCCACAGGCTTTTAACCGAGGGTATCCCTGTCTCCAAGCGTGTTGACGGCATAGAACGTGGTGACCGTGTTTGGCTCATTGACTTTAAGAATCCGCTCAACAATGATTTTGTGGTTGCCAACCAGTTTACTGTCATTGAACACAATCAAAACAAACGTCCTGATGTTATTCTGTTTGTCAATGGTATTCCGTTGGTGGTCATTGAACTGAAAAATGCGGTGGATGAAAATGCTACCATTCATTCAGCCTTCAAACAAACAGAAACCTATAAAGCCATTATTCCTAGCCTGTTTACCTACAATGGTTTTGTTATCATTTCTGATGGGCTGGAAGCTAAGGCGGGTTCAATTTCTGCTGCGTTTAGCCGTTTTATGGCTTGGAAATCTGCCGATGGAAAAGCAGAAGCATCGAATTTGGTAAGCCAGTTGGAAACCTTGATTTTAGGGATGCTCAACAAAGAAACGCTGATTGACATCATCCGTCATTTTGTGGTGTTTGAAAAATCAAAACGGGAAGATCCCAAAACGGGCATTGTCACCATTGAAACCGTTAAAAAACTGGCTGCTTATCATCAATACTATGCAGTCAACCGTGCTGTTGAATCGACATTGAGAGCATCGGGCTATGCTGATAAAGACGGAACGCCGTTGAATAATTTGACGGAATCTCCCGAAAGCTACGGCCTGCCCGGAGTAAAAAAACAACCGGCCGGTGACCGCAAAGGTGGGGTGGTTTGGCATACACAGGGGAGTGGTAAATCGCTATCGATGGTTTTCTACACGGGTAAAATCGTGTTGGCCATGGATAACCCTACCATTGTGGTCATTACCGACCGCAACGATTTGGACGATCAGCTGTTTGACACATTTGCGGGATCAAAACAGCTATTGCGTCAAGAGCCTGTACAAGCCGAAGATAGAAATCAACTAAAAGAGCTTTTAAAAGTTGGTTCGGGTGGCGTTGTTTTTACAACCATCCAAAAATTTCAACCCGAAACCGGCAATGTCTATGAGCTGCTTTCCAACCGTGAAAACATCGTGGTAATTGCCGATGAAGCACACCGCACTCAATACGGCTTCAAAGCCAAAACCATTGACGATAAAAACGAGAAAGGCGATGTCATTGGCAAAAAAATAGTGTACGGTTTCGCCAAGTATATGCGCGATGCTCTGCCCAATGCCACCTATTTGGGTTTTACAGGTACACCCATCGAAAGCACCGATGTCAATACCCCTGTCGTTTTCGGAAATTATGTAGACATTTACGACATAGCCCAAGCTGTTGAAGATGGAGCCACTGTCCGTATATATTATGAAAGCCGTCTGGCAAAAGTAAACCTGAGCGAAGAAGGCAAAAAGTTGGTTGAAGAACTGGACGATGAACTCGACCAGGAAGATTTAACCGATACCCAAAAAGCAAAAAGTAAGTGGACGCAATTAGAGGCATTGGTCGGGAGCGAAAACCGAATTGCCCAGATTGCAAAGGATATAATCAACCATTTCGAGCAACGGCAAGCCGTCTTTGAGGGTAAAGGAATGATTGTTACCATGAGCCGCCGTATTGCAGCCGATTTGTACGAGGCCATCATAAAACTAAAACCTGAATGGCATTCCGAGGAGCAGAATAAAGGTGTTATCAAAGTGGTAATGACCTCTGCATCGTCTGATGGACCAAAAATCTCAAAACATCATACAACCAAAGAACAGCGCCGGGCGTTAGCCGAACGCATGAAAAACCCGGATGATGACTTAAAACTGGTTATCGTTAGGGATATGTGGCTTACCGGTTTTGATGCACCATGCATACACACCCTTTACATTGACAAACCAATGAAAGGGCATAATTTGATGCAAGCCATTGCACGGGTAAACCGTGTTTATAAAGACAAGCCGGGTGGTTTGATAGTAGACTACTTAGGTATTGCCTCTGATTTGAAAGCGGCTCTTTCGTTTTATTCTGATTCAGGAGGAAAGGGTGATCCAACCATATTGCAGGAACAGGCTGTTCAGTTGATGTTGGAAAAACTGGAAGTTGTTTCTAATATGTATCATGGCTTTTATTACGAAGACTATTTCGAAGCCGATACGTCCAAAAAACTTTCCATGATTTTGGCTGCCGAAGAACACATACTAGGTTTGGAGGATGGCAAAAAGCGGTATATTAATGAAGTGACAGCCTTGTCAAAAGCCTTTGCTATAGCAGTGCCTCACGACCAGGCGATGGATGCCAAAGATGAAATTTCTTTCTTTCAGGCAGTAAAGGCACGTCTGGCAAAATTTGATCGTCCTGGATCAGGTAAAACCGATGAGGAAATTGAAACGACCATTCGCCAGGTTATTGACCAAGCTTTGGTCACTGAAAAAGTCATTGATGTTTTCGATGCTGCAGGCTTGAAGAAGCCCGATATTTCAATCCTTTCAGAAGAGTTTCTTCTGGAGCTGAAGGGAATGGAACACAAAAATGTGGCCCTGGAAGTTTTGAAAAAATTACTCAACGACGAAATAAAATCGAGGGCGAAAAAGAACCTTGTCAAAAGCAAGTCCTTAATGAAAATGCTGGAAGACGCCATTAAGAAATACCACAACAAAATCCTTACAGCAGCCGAAGTCATCGAAGAACTGATAAACCTGAGCAAAGACATTGTTGAAATGGACAGTGAAGCCAAAGCGATGGGCCTGACAGACTTCGAGTATGCCTTTTACACAGCCGTTGCAAATAACGACAGTGCAAAAGAGCTGATGGGGAAAGAAAAACTGAGAGAGCTCGCAGTGGTTCTGACAGAATCAATCAGGAAGAATGCAACTATTGATTGGACAATCAAGGACAGCGTAAAAGCAAAACTAAAAGTGGCCGTAAAAAGACTATTAAGGAAATACGGTTACCCGCCCGACATGCAAATGCTCGCAACCGAAACCGTATTGAAGCAGGCGGAGCTGATAGCAAATGAATTGACGATGTAAGAATAGAAGTGAACCTTCTATTGCCTAAAAAGAATGTCTATTTGAGATGATATTCGTGAATTTTCTCCAAAAACAGATTCTATGGAAAAACAACTAAGAGATTACCAGGTTGCAAACAAAGAAAAGGTTTTTAAGGCTTGGGAAACCAAACAGGGTGTTATGCTTCAAATGCCCACAGGAACTGGCAAAACCCTATTATTTGTATCGATTATTAAAGACTTGCTTGAGCAACAAGACAAGCCAAAAATATTAATACTGGCTCACCGATATGAACTTATCGACCAGATAGACAGGCAACTCTATGAATATGATATCCACAGCGGTAGAATTGTTGCTGGCGGTATAAATAAAAAATATATTCCAGTACAGATAGCTTCTGTTCAGACATTGAGCCGTGATAAACGGCTTGAATACTGGAAAGATACTGCCTTTGATTATATAATCGTAGATGAGGCACATCATATAGAAGCAAAGACATACAAAAGGATTATTCATCAATTTCCCGGTTCAAAACTTTTAGGTTTAACCGCGACGCCGTATCGTTTAAGTGGTGAAGGATTCTCACATACATTTCAGGAATTAATCGAATCACAACCTGTAAAAGACTTTATAGATCAAGGTTTTTTATGCAATTATGATTATTACTCAATACCACATAAAGAACTACAAAGGCAAATTCAAAGTATTGAAATAGGCCGCAATTTGGATTTTACTGACATAGGGATGTTTAGAATTATGAACAGAAGAACTGTCCTATCAAGTATTGTTAAAACTTATCTGAAATATGTAAATGGTAAGAAAGGCATTGTCTATACAGTAAACAAGGACCATAACAGTCACTTATGTAAAAAATTTAAAGAATTCAAAATAAGAGCAGAGGCAATAGATAGTAACACAGAAAGAGAAGAACGAGAAAAAAAAGTTCAGAAATTTCGGGATGGTGAGATAGATGTTTTATGCAATGTCAATATTTTCAGTGAAGGTTTTGACTGCCCTGATGTTGACTTTATTATGCTGGCAAGACCAACAAAATCATTGGGTTTGTTTTTGCAACAAGTAGGTCGCGGACTAAGACCTGGAAAAGATAAAGTCGTTTTTTTAGATATCGTTGGATCATATAACAGCTTTGGTTTTCCTTCATTAAAACGAAATTGGCTGCATTATTTCAATGGAGAAAACAGAATAGAACCGCTGGATGAATCACCCAAAGGGCTCAATGAAGAAGGTCGTACAGTTTTTGAAATCGATACGTTTGACGAAGTAGAAAAGGAACTTCAACTGCTGGAAACAACTGTTACCAATGATGTGGACTTTAATACTTATTTGGAGGAAGTCATCAATAATCATATAAATGGTCCTAGTTACGAGGAAGAGTATCGAAAATATCTAAGTGAACTCAAACATCCACTGTATAGCAATTATAGAAAATATTCTGGAGACACTATTCGCAATTATATTCCAATTATTCCCAATCACATAGATAAGTTTATTAATGAAAAATACAACGGTCGATTTGAGAGTATTTACAGCATTATCAACCCTGAGATACTAATTAAAATAAGGAATAAGCTGTACACGGATAGTGCATTCAATAATCATTTCATGCAAAAAAAAGATATGATTAAGAATAGACTAGATATGTACATTAAATTTGCAAATGTTCATTTTAAAGTAATAAGCCGTACACCTGAAGATATTCAACGAATAGAAGAGGCCAAGAAAAATGAAGAGATTTATGCAAATCAAAGAGAAGTGTTGTTTAATTTAAGAGATGATTTGTTTTCAATTCTAAATTCACACGCTTCTAATCAACAGCCAATGCCGATTGAAATACTGGAAAAGATACAAGAGCTTCAAGAATTAGTAAACAAATACAAGTAGATGAAATTAAACATACTTCATCAAATCTCAAAATGTCCAGTTTGTTTGCTAATAAACTGGACAAATTAATTATCTTTGCAGTACAATAAAAAGAATGAAAACTGCTGAATACATATCATTTACCATAGATAGATTGCCTAAGGGCTATGTATTCACCTATGCAGACTTTACTACAGAGGTGAACCAAAAAGAAGCGGTGATAAAAGCCCTGAACCGTATGGTGGCTTCGGGCAAGATTGCCAAACTGTCCAAAGGAAAATACTACAAACCCGAAAATACGCCCTTTGGCAACCTTCAACCCAATCAGGCACAAGTAGTAAAAGATTTGTTGGAAGAAAACGGAAAAACAACAGGCTATCTCACGGGTTACAGCATCTACAACCAATTGGGCTTAACCACACAGGTAAGCAATACCATACAAATCGGTAAAAATCAGGTTCGCCCCAATTTTAAAAGAGAACGCTATACGATTGCTTTTGTAAAGCAAAAAAACACCATCACCAAAGAGAACATTCCTTTGTTGCAGTTACTGGATGCCATTCGCTACATCAAAAAAATACCTGATGCCAACATAGAAGCATCCTGTAAGCGGTTTTTAGCCATTATCAAAAACTTTACGGACAAAGAAATCAATACCTTGGTTCGCTTGGCATTAAAATATCCACCAGCTACAAGGGCTTTATTAGGTGCGTTGTTAGAGCAATTACAACAAAGCAAAGCAACAGAACCACTTTTCAAATCATTGAACCCAATTACTAAGTATAAACTAACAGGTGCAGCGAAAGCATTATCCACCGCCGAAAAATGGAACATTGTATGAACCTGCACAGAACAGAATGCTTACGCAGGAACAATTATTATGCTGCTAATTATGAAAAGGCTAACAAAAAAATAATTCCCAATCTCTAACCATGAATCATTTCCCCCCAAGCGCCCTCAGCATCCGCCCCATCCGCCCCGCCGAACTCCCCCAACTCGAGGAGTTCCTTTACCAGGCGGTGTTTGTTCCGGAGGGGGAGGAACGGCCGGGGCGGGAGATTGTTCGTTTGCCGGAGTTGGAGGTGTATTACCGCGATTTTGGCAGGCGGGAGGGCGATTTTTGTCTGGTGGTCGAAAATGCTCCGGAATTTACGGACGACGAGGCGCGTTTGTTGGGGGCTGTCTGGATTCGGGTTTTTGATAAAGCGGCCAGGGGCTTTGGTTTTGTGGATGAGGCTACGCCCGAGCTGAGTATGTCGGTGTTGGAGGGATATCGTGGCCGGGGCTTGGGAACGGAGCTGCTGCGAGCCATGCTCCAAAAGCTGGCTGCCGGTGCTTACAGGCAGGTTTCTCTCAGTGTCGATCTGGACAATTATGCTTACGCCTGGTATCAAGGCTTTGGTTTTGTGCAAATCAGTTCAGACGGGCATTCGGCGATTATGCTGAAAAGACTGAGTTAAATTAACAAACTATGAGTTTTTTACATCTAACCATAAGTTTAAACATCAAAACCCTAAGTTACACCATACCATGAACAACCACATTAAACATCTTTTAATCACCCTTATCCTCTTTGTTGCGGCTTTTGCAGCAGGGGCACAGATGGACTATGTCTTGCAGGATGAGGATGTGTTGATGCACAATGGCTATATTGTGCAATCGTATTACAATTTCGAGGCCAATGCCGGCGGGACTAATCTGAGTATACCGGATACTTTGCAGAATCAGGCCGTTATAGGGATAATGGGGGGCGGCTGGAGTATTGCCGGACGTTTCTCGGGTTGCAATATCAGGTCTCTGGTTTTGCCCGAGGGTTTTAAGGATATTGGTGACTGGGCTTTTTCCTTCAATCGCATTGCTTCTGTGGTGCTTCCCTCCACGCTTGTCAGAATGGGAGAAGCTGCTTTCAACGGCAACGAAGTCAGCCTGGTAAACGGCCGGGAGTCCAGAGGTATTTTTTACGCCAGAAACAGCGACGGCTCTAACGATTCCAGTCGCATTGTTTCTTACGGGGGAGCGGCTTTGGAGGTGGATTTCATTCCCGAAGAGGTGACTGTGATTGACAGTTGGGCCTTTGGACAGATACAGCTCAGGACGATTGCTTTGCCTGCAGAGCTGGACTGTGTTTGTCATGGTGCTTTTAGCCAGAATCTTTTGGACAGCCTTGTGTTGCCCGATAATTTGCGTTATATCGGTCAGAACGCTTTTTCGAACAATCGTTTGAGCAAAATCAGCATCCCTGCTTCTGTCACTTATCTCGGATTTGGTGCTTTTGCTGCTAATTTGCTGGAGCAGCTCCATCTTAACGAAGGGGAATTATTGCAGATTGAACCCAGATGCTTTGCTTACAACAGTCTCAGGGAGCTCCGTATCCCCGGCCGGGTACAGAGTATAGGTTACGAAGCTTTTTACGAGAATCAGTTGAGCAGCCTGATGCTGTCTCCCGGGCATTTGAGAAGTATAGGCGACAGGGCTTTTATGGATAATCAAATTGACAGCCTGCTGCTTCCCGGTTCGCTTTGTTGGATAGGCGCCGGTGCTTTCGAGGGCAACAAGCTGAGCAGCTTGCAATTCAGTGGCAACAAGCCGGACAGCATAGGCGACAGGGCTTTTATGCATAATCAGCTCAAGTATGTTCAGCTTCCCGCAGACCTGATTTCGCTGGGTTCAAGAGCCTTTATGCACAACGAGCTTGGTGATGTTTCTTTGCCCGGCAATTTGCAGCAGCTCGGAGGAGGGGCTTTTAATGCCAATCGTCTCTGCCTGCTTAAGGGGCAGCCTTTCGATGGCTTGTTTTATGCCCCTCGTCCCGACGGCAGCATCGATTCTACAGTGCTTGTTTCTTATGGGGCAGAGGCTGTTGATATGAATTTTATACCCGAAGGGGTCAGGGAGTTCGCGGCTTATGCCCTGGCTTCATCCAAGCTGAGCAGCCTGCGTTTACCGGCTCAATTACAGAGCATCGGGGACTATGCCTGCAGCAATAATTTAATTCTGAATGAATTGCATATCCCGGCCACTGTCAGTCACATAGGCGAGTTTGCTTTTTTTGACAACGGAATATCTTCGGTACTTTTTGACAGCCCCGCTCAATTAAGTTTTTTGGGCAAATATGCCTTTTACAATAACTTCTTTGAGCTCCTGGTTTTGCCCGACCACAGTCAGTTAAGCAGTTTTACGGGCTGGTACGACGAAAACAACAGCTTGGTCGAAGGCCCGCCCTTTGTGGTGAGCAATCTGAAAATCTCTTATCTGGCTCCGGGTCTAAATGCCGAAAACGCCCCCTCTGCCGGCAGTCTGGAGAATTGTCCGATTTACTATAACCCTCAAACTCAGAGTATCCTGCTCCATTTACCGCCGAGCCTCAATCTAAAAAGGCTCAGCCTCTTCAGCGCAGATGGCTCTTGCCTGGAACTCAATCCGCAGGCCGACAGAGCAATTGACCTGAGCTCTTTTCCCCCGGGCTGCTACCTCCTAAGGCTCGAAACAGAGGGGGGAGTACAGAGGCTGGTAAAGATCCTGCGCTGAGCAATATAATTGGCTTACTTGCTTCTGTGGTTTCTGATTTATCAGTTAAGAACTTTCAAACAGTCCTATATTGTAATACCTTAACTATATAAAGTAAGTTAAATCAAAATATATCGCTTGCGACATAAAAGAAATGTTGTACATTTGTATCGCAAACGACAGAATCATGAGCGATGTTTAAAAAACACAGAACAATTAAACAAGATCATTAAAAAATAAAAAAACAACTTCATCATGGACGCAACATTTTACAGTTTCAAAGCAAAAAGCCTGCAAGGCAAAGAAGTAGGGATGGACAGCTATAAGGGCAAAACCATTCTGGTGGTGAATACGGCCAGCAAATGCGGTTTGACACCGCAGTTTGAGGGGCTGGAGCAACTTTATCAAAAGTACAAAGACAAGAATTTGGTGATCCTGGGCTTTCCCTGCAATCAGTTTGCCAATCAGGAACCGGGGGACGAAAAGTCCATTTCCGAGGGCTGCCTATTGAATTATGGCGTAAGTTTTCCTATGTTTGCCAAAATTGATGTCAACGGCGAACAGGCACATCCCATTTACAAGTACCTCAAAAAAGAATTGAGCGGATTCTTTGGCGGCAAGATTAAATGGAATTTTACCAAGTTCCTGATCGACAATACGGGCAAGCCGGTCAGGCGTTTTTCGCCAACCACCAAACCCGAAGAGATAGATAAGTATTTAAGTAAAATTCTAAGTTGAGCACCCTATGGACTACGAACAGTTGAAATTGAACAATCAACTCTGTTTTCCTCTTTACGCGGCATCGAGGCTGATAACACGGGCTTATCAGCCTCAGCTCGATAAATTGGGGATAACCTATCCCCAATACCTGGTGCTGATGATTTTGTGGGAAACAGACGGTATCACGGTGAACGAGATTGCGCAGAAACTTATTCTGAATACCAATACCCTTACTCCGCTGCTCAAACGCATGGAGTCGCAAGGCATTGTCCGGCGGCAACGCTCCGGACAGGACGAACGCAAAGTACTCATCAGTCTCACCGACAGGGGCCGCGAAATGCGGGTGCAAGCCGTCGCCGTCCCCACGGCACTCCTCAAAGAGTTAGAGCACAGCCCGCTCACGCTGGCCGAATTGGACGATATGAAAAACAAACTCCACCGGCTCATCGATTTTTTAACGACCGGGTAGTTAGTTAACGCAGGCAGCCTTCAAATTGACCTTTAGGGGTTCTCTGAGCTTTAAAGCGAAATCTTTCATATAGGCTGTCCAGGCTGCGAGGTCCTGAAAACCGCCCTTGCTCCAGCCGCCTCCGGAATAATACACAAATTCCTTGCCGATGGTGGCCTGGCTGCTGTTGAGCACGTGGCCCTGGCCGATAAGTGCCTGATCGGAGCCTTCGGGCATAAGGCTCCCCAAAAAGAGGATACCGTTTTCGGCATGTTCGGGCTCGGCATAAGCTACGTAACCCAGCGTTTTATCGTAAGCGATGCTGTTGCAGTCGTCAATGCTGTGCAATTCTTTTTTGCCTGGTTTCTTTTGTTCAAAACCTCTGAAAGGAAAGCCGGCAGCTACCGGAATCACTTCACCGTCGTTGCCTTTGTAGAGCACGCTGAATTTGTTCAGGTGCGAGCCGGCATCGAGACTGATGGTACGGGTTTCGCTCAGAGCTTTGCTGTTGCAGTCGTAGGTTTCGTATTCCAGGGCAAAAGTGGTGCGAATGGGGCCGTTTTCCAAAATTTTGTAAGAAACAAAGTTATTACCAACCAACCAGAGTTTGTCGTCGACGTAGGAGCCAGGGCTCCGGCACCCAGAGTTGTACCAACGGCGTAGAAGTCGAGGCCTTCGCCGTTGTCGTGGTGGTAGGTGGATTTACCGTCGAATTCGTCCTGATACCATTGTTGGGTGACCAGTTTCGAAGTGCGTTTTACCCAGATGTCCAGGCCCCCGCTCACCATGCCTTCCTTAGGATCTGTCACCAGCGCCGGCCCGTACATACGGAAGCTGATTTTGTCGTTTTCCCACGACATATCGTCTTTGCGGCGGGGCATAAAGGTGGTTTGCACCATGGTTTCGTAAGGCATGGGCTCGCCTTTTTTTATGGTATAAGTGCAGGAGTCGCCGGCTTTGACCGTGGCCTGAAAAAGAAGTACGGCCGGCGTGGAGCTGAGGACAAGCTGACTGGGTATTTCCAGGCCTTGAGCGTCATAGACCACAAAGCTGCAGGCTGTGTCGTTTTTGTCTTCCAGCGCGTTTTTGATGTCGTCCAGCTTGATTTCTATGCTTTCACGCTCTCTGTCCAGAGCAGAGGGGTTGTTCACTTGTACGATCAAAGCGTTTTCTTTGCAACAAGAGCTGAATAACAGGGCAATGAAGGCGATAAGAAAGGATGCTTTTTTCATAATACAGAATGTTAAAGTGTAATAAATCAGGGGATTTGTGTAATACTAAAACGCAAATGTATGTACAAGTAGTTAAATAAGCAAACTTTTTATTAGTGTATTAACAGCTAAATTGTACTTTTGCTCTCCGAAAATGCTATTTAATAAGGGATACTAATGAAAACTAAAATTTTTGTTTTGTGCTTGTTGTTGGGAACAAGTCTGGCCATGCAGGCAGAGAAAACCATCAAAGTGGCCTGTGTGGGCAACAGTATTACCCAGGGGGCAGCCATTGCCAATATGCAGCGCGACAGCTATCCGGGTTTGCTGGGGCAGATGCTGGGAGCCGCTTACGAAGTGCGTAATTACGGATTCAGCGGCCGTACCCTGCTCAACAAAGGCGACCGTCCCTATATGAAGGAGCAGTTGTTTCAGGACGCCCTGGCTTTTGAACCCGACATTGTTACCATTAAACTGGGTACCAACGATACCAAACCTTTCAACTGGGTGCATCACCACGAATTTATGCATGATCTGGAACAAATGGTGAATGCCTTCAGCCAATTAGATTCAAAACCGCAAATCTGGCTGTGCTATCCTGTGCCGGCCTTTCACTACGACTGGGGCATCAACGATACGATTATCCGCGACCAGGTGATCCCCTATATTCGCAGGGTGGCCCAAAAATACGACCTGAACACCATAGACCTCTATACGCCTTTTATCGGTAAAGGCAGTTTGTTTGCCGACGGCATCCATCCCAACGAAGAGGGAGCCCTGATGCTGGCCAAGGAAATTTACCGTGCCCTCAAAGGCGAAGAAGTGCCGGCCGACTACCGTCCGCAGGCTTATCCCGGTGTTCGTTCCGACTGGCAGGGCTACGAACGCTACGATTTCAATTTCAAAGAGAAACAGGCCACACTGGTAGTGCCCAAACAGGCTGCCCAGGGCAGGCCCTGGATCTGGCGGCCGGCTTTTTTCGGAGCTTTTCCTTCGGTCGACCTGGCCTTGTTGGAAAAAGGGTATCATGTAGCTTATTTTGAGCTTGATAACGAATTTGCCAACCCCGCCTCGCTCAAGACGGGTGATGAGTTCTACAAATATATGGTCAAATTTTACGCCTTGTCGCCCCGGGTCGTGCTCGAAGGCTTCAGCCGCGGAGGTCTGTATGCCGTCAACTGGGCCCTGAAATATTCCAACAAAGTGGCTTGCCTTTACCTGGATGCACCCGTTTGTGACGTTTACAGCTGGCCCGGCCAGCAAAGCCCCGAGCGACAGGACTTTCTGAAAAAATGGCAACTGGGCGAAGATCAACTTGAACAATTTACGGCCAATCCGGTAGATAACCTGGAGGCCTTAGTCGCGACGCAGATTCCTTTGATACTGGTGGCCGGCACCAAAGACAAACTGGTGCCTTACCAGCACAACGGAGCTCATTTGTACCAGGCTTACAAAAAAGCCGGCCTCGAAGTAAAGCAAATCCTGAAAAGAGGCAAGGACCATCACCCCCACAGTCTGGAAGATCCTGCGGAAATAGTGGAGTTTATTTTGGAGCACAATAAATAAGGTTTGTTATTATCTCATAGCTTCTCACGAAGCCGGAAACAGTTGTCGGGTATCCGGCAACTGTTTCTTTTTTAACTGTAAACTGCCGGGCCTGCGAAGTTCATCATTGAAACGCTGCTGCGGCTGAATGAATACAGTTGATATAACACGACTGATTTAACCCGGCTGTTTTTTGTTCTTTAGCAGAGAATAGATATCTTTGTCGTTACTATTGACCTTAGTTATGAAAACACTGAAAACCATCAGCCCGGTCCTGATTGCCTTCTTAATGACGGCTTGCGGGCCGTCTCAACTACAAAATGGTATCCCTGATTTCCCCTGGATAGCCGACTGTGGTTCCCAGACCCAACCTCCTGCAGATAAAAAGTTTATGGCCAACGATTACGGTGCGGTGGCCGATACTGCGCAGCTCAGTACCGCGGCCATTCAGCAGGCCATCGATGCCTGTGCCGAAGCCGGCGGAGGCATGGTCAGTTTTGAGCCCGGCACCTATTGCATGGGTTCAATTTTTCTCAAAAGCAACGTCAATCTGAATATTCCCGAAGGGGTTACTCTTTTGGGCAGCGAAAACATCCAGGATTATCCTCTGATTTTTACCCGGGTGGCCGGTATCGAAATGGAATGGCCGGCAGCACTGATTACCGCCATCGATCAGGACAACGTGGCCGTTTCGGGCCGGGGACTGGTGAATGGCCGGGGCAAGGTGTTCTGGGACAATTAC
>Ga0255344_1001498_pt1 | contig 31094 bp, 23 predicted proteins | sample wastewater_treat_5_FD_192414 | JGI IMG/M metagenome (GOLD analysis project Ga0255344, IMG submission 192414) | Wastewater microbial communities from Lulu Island WWTP, Vancouver, Canada - plant18 | ecosystem: Engineered > WWTP > Wastewater > Unclassified | place: Canada: Vancouver, British... | reverse complement strand
CCTGGCAGGATTGTTTCTTGGGCTGATAGCGGCCGTCGCCGTCGTTCTGACGGCTCAGGGTCCGGCTGTGGGCGCGGAGATGAGCGCGTATGACATCGTGAAGAAGGCCGAAGACCTTCTCGACCAGGCCAAGGACAGCAAGGCCGACATGATCATGACCCTCGTGAACGACAAGGGCCAGAAGCGCGAGAGGAAGCTCAGCGCATTTGTAAAGAAATACGGGGAGAACAGCTCGAAATCCATCCTGTTCTTCAACTCTCCGGCAGACGTCAAGGGCACAAGCTTTCTGGTGTGGACCGAAAACAAGGAAGACAAGCAGTGGCTCTACCTCCCGGCTCTGCAGCGGGTGCGGCAGATCAGCGCGAGCGGCAGGGGAGAGAGCTTCATGGGCACCGAGCTCACCTTCTTCGACATGGGCAGCCACGACATCGACGAATACACCTTCAAAACGATCAAGGAAGAGGATGTCGACGGCGAGATGTGCTACATGATCGAGGCCCTGCCCAGGAAGGTGGAGTTCTACAGCAAAATCGATCTCTGGATCCGCAAAGACAGCTTCATCCCCGCAAAGGCGGATTTCTACGACCCCAAGGGCCGGTACGAGAAACAGGGCAGGTTCTCTCAGGTCAAGAACATCCAGAACATCAACACCCCCACACGCATCGAGATGCACAATGTGCAGAACGGCAGGACGACCATTATCGAGCTGAGCGATGTGGTGTATGACTCCGGGCTGAAAGATGATATATTCACCGAGAGATACATGAAAAGGGGAAAATGAGATCGGAATGCCGGACCGCGAACACAGCAGAACCGTTCATTTCTGCAAGACTCGATTATATGGGCCCCCTCTCCCCTTACGGGAGAGGGATAGGGAGAGGTGGAAATAAAGGCACAGCTTCCATGTCCATCTCCCCTTCTCCCCCTGAATACCTGCTTCAGCGGGTTGTGCGGAGGGGGCCTTGGGGGATTGCATGGTGGAGAATGCAACAGCCCCGAGTTTTGCGGAAGAAGGTGAGAGAACACACAAGAGCCGCGCACAAATGCCGAAAACTCACGTCAGGCGCACCAGAGACCTCAGGAAGCGCTCCACCGACACAGAGCAGCCTCTCCGGCGGCACCTGCTGGCAAGGCAGATGTCAGGCCAGAAATTCAGTCGCCGGCAGACAGCCGGCGATTATATTGTCGATTTTCTCTGCTGTGAGAAAAGGGTGATCATCGAGCTCTATGGAGGCCAGCACGGCATTCACCAGGAAAAGGACATTATGCACGATTCATGGCTCAAAAAGCAGGGCCTTCGAGCTCTCCGGTTCAGGAACAACGAGGTTTTTTCCAATACTGACGGGGCACTGCAGACTGTCCCGGATGCATGCTCAGGGGGGGACGGGGCTTGATCTTCAATTTCAACTCCCCCCACCCTGTCCCGCCTCCACTCAAGGAGGAGGGCGCGTGCACCCGTCGCGCCCAGCAGGGCTTCGCAGTGGGAGAGGGTCGGCGCTCCATGTCCCGGCATGCCGCTCAACTGCTGATGCTGCTGGCTGCAGCGTTCATCCCGGCCTTCTTGTTCCCGCTCTACGCCTATGAGTACGACGGCGAGAACCTGGACATCTCCCTGAGCGGCTATCTCGAGGCCGGCGCCGTCTACGCACTGGATGACGAGTCGCCGGACGAGGACCCCACCACCGAGCTTGGCCTCGAGCTCAAGGCGGACTTTTCGACCGTGTCCACGCTCAAGATTTTTCTCCAGGCGGTGAACGACGGGACAGTCATCGACCCCCAAAACGGTCTGCTGTTCAATGAATTCGACAAGGTCTATCAGGACAAGAACCCGTACGTCGATATCGACGAGGCCTATGTGGACCTGTACTCGTCCTTCGTTGATCTGCGCATCGGCATCCAGAAGTTCGCCTGGGGCAGACTCGACGAGATCAACCCCACCGACAACCTCAACCCCGAGGACTTCAGGCATGGCATCACGGCCGACGAGATCGACCGGAAGATCGGCGTGCCCGCTCTCCGGGCCAACACGTATTCGGATATCGTCAATGTGGAGCTGGCCTGGATACCCTGGTTTGTCCCCTATCGTCTGCCCACACCCGAGGAACGGTGGTTTCCGGGCGTGCTTCAGCCTCCTTCGTCTATCGACACCGGCACGTCGGCCGGCGCCATCCCGGTGGCCGCCCGATACAAGGATGTCGACGTCCCCGAGTTCAGCCTCGACGACTCCCAGGCAGGGATCCGACTGTCGAAATATGTCGGAGGCTGGGATCTCTCCGTAAGCTATTTCAGGGGCTACGATACCGTACCGCTCACCGATGTGGTCTCCGACCTTACCGTGGACCTTATCGACCCGCTGTCCCTCTCGTACGACCTTGCCCTAGACCTCACCTATCAACCGGCTCTCCATCGGATCCAAGTCTTCGGCTTCGACTTCGCCACCACGGTGAGCTCGTTCACCATCCGCGGCGAGTTCGCTTATTTCAAGGGCAGGCATTACAACCGCAAGCTCGAGTCCGTTCTCAGGCAGGAGATCACCCCGGCCCGCCAGCAGGCGATCATCGACGAGTTCATGCAGAACTATCTCGACTCCGGGGGGGCGGCGTCGCGGCAGACCTTCCGCATCGACCCGGAGGTGAACATCCAGATGGATTCCATGAAGTACGGGCTCGGCATCGACTATATCTACGGCGACACGAGCGTAAGCCTGCAGATGATCCAGGAGCTCATACCGGACTACGACAGGGACAGGCCGGTCTACTTCAACAAGGAGGGCCTGGATACCTTCCTCACCCTTCAGCTCAAGCAGTTCTTCCTCCAGAACACCATGGAGCTCGACCTGCGCGCCGCGTACGGCATCGAGTTTCAGGAGTATCTCGTGAAGCCCTCGCTGAAGTACAATTTCACCAACACGCTGCAGGGATCTATCGGGGTCGTGGTCCTGGGCGGCAAATACGACGACTCGCTCCTGGGTCAGTTCGACGACAACGACCAGATCTATGCGTTGCTGAAGTGCTTTTTCTGAAGCCCCCTCAACATTTCATTCAGAGGACCCTGCTGCTTTTCCGCGGGGGTTTCTCTTCCTCCTCTCCCCCCCAGGCAGCCGCTCGATCGTGCCAGAGAGATGAGACAGCAAGAAGGAGAGACAAAAGAGGTTTTTGATATCCCGCTGCTTGGCCTGAGGGGTGCATCATATGCGCAGGTGGTCAGCTCGTAAGGGCCTTCTCTCCCCGACCCTCTCCCGCAAGGGGAGAGGGAAGAGATTGCGCGTCAGCTCAAAGAGAGGAGATACGATCTCAGGTTCGCCTTTTCTTTCTTCAGCCCCAGCTTGTCTCTGATGTTGTTCCGGTGGAACTCTACGGCACGCTTGGAAATGTTGAGCAACTCCGAGATTTCCTTGGTCGACTTGCCCTCGCGCACCAGGTTCGCCACCTGGATCTCGGTGGGGGTGAGATTCAGATATTGGGCGGAGAGCTTCTGGAGGAAGGGAGAGATGATGTCGCCCAGGCTCGATTCCAGGAGCTGCACGTAGGCGGCCTGCCTGTCGTCGAGCGAGCATGCCTTGAGCTTTTCCAGATAGGGCAGGGCCAGCTCCTTGATGTTGGACAGGACCTTTTCCTCGAGCTCCTTCTTGTCCTGCTCGCCGCGCTTGAGCAGCACCTTGAGCGCGGTGTTGGCCTCCTCGAGATTCAGCGACTTGAGCTGAAGCTCCTCTTCCTTGCGCATGAGCGTCTGCTCGGCCAGCTTGCGCTCCTCGATCTCCCGCTTCAGCCTGATGTTCGCCCGGACGAGCTCCTCGGTCCGCTCCTCGACCCGTTGCTCGAGGCTCTCGTAGGCCTTCTGCAGCTTCTGCTCGGTGAGCTTGCGCTCGGTGATGTCCACGAACGAGCACAGCAGGCAGATGGGATGGCCGTTCTCGTCCTTCACCATGCTCGCGGAGAGCTGCACCGCGATGGGCGTCCTGTTTTTCTTGACCGCGATGATCTCCCCGAACCAGGTGCCCTTTGCGAGCACGGTCTGGAGAATAGCGTCCGCGTCTTCCCGGGACTGGGCGAAGGTGAGCGCCGACTTTCCCAGTACCTCGGACGGATCCTTGCCGCCCCACATGCGGAGAAAGGCATCGTTGACATAGGTGATGTTGCCCTGAAGATCGCCGATGGCGATGCCGTTGATGGATGACGAGATGGCGAAGTCCTTGACCCTGAGCTCCTCTTCCATCTTCTTGCGCTCGGTGATGTCCACGAACGAGTCCATCACGCAGATGGGCTCGCCCCTGTCGTTGTACACCATGCTTGCCGAAAGATGGACCGTGATCGGCGAGCCGTCGCTCCGGAAGCCGGACACCTCCCCTGACCAGCTTCCCTTCTCCACCACGGCCTGGAATATCTTCAGGGCTTCTTCTTCCGACTGCGCCAGATCGAGAACCGACCTGCCCAGCACCTCGGAGGGGTCTTCAGCACCCCACATAGCCAGCGCCGCGTCGTTGACGTAAGTGATCTTCCCTTCCAGATCGCAGAAGCCGATGCCGTCGATGGACGAGGCGATGGCGTTTTCCCTGACCCTGAGCTCCTCCTCCATCTTCTTGCGCTCGGTGATGTCAACGAACGAGTCCATCATGCAGATGGGCTCGCCTTTGTCGTTTTTCACCAGGCTTGCCGAGAGCAGGACCGTAATCGGCGAGCCGTCCTTGCGGAAGCCGGACACCTCGCCCGTCCAGCTTCCCTTTTCCACGATGGCCTGGAAGATCTCCAGGGCCTCCTGCTCGGATTGCGCGAGGTCCAGCGCAGACCTTCCCAGCACATCGGAGAGATCGCTGTCTCCCCACATCTTCAGGGCCGCATCGTTCACATAGGTGATTCTGCCTTCCAGATCGGAAATTCCGATGCCGTTGATGGACGAGGCGATGGCGTATTCTTTTATCTGTAGATCCTCCTCCATCTTCTTGCGCTCAGTGATGTCCACGAACGAGTCCATCATGCAGATGGGCTCGCCTTTGTCGTTTTTCACCAGGCTTGCCGAGAGCAGGACTGTAATCGGCGAGCCGTCCTTGCGGAAGCCGGACACCTCGCCGGTCCACCCGCCTTTCTCCAGAACGGCCTGATAGATTTCTATGGCCTCTTCCTCCGACTGGGCGAGACTGAGCGCCGAGGTGCCGATGACCTCGGACGCATCCGGGGCCCCCCACATCTTCAGGGCCGCGTCGTTGACGTAGATAATGTTGCCCTCCAAGTCCGATATGCCGATGCCGTTGATGGACGACGCTAGGGCATTGTTCCTGATGCGCAGCTCCTCCTCCATCTTCTTGCGGTCAGTGATGTCCACGAACGAGCACATGATGCAGATGGGCTCGCCTTTGTCGTTTTTCACCAGGCTTGCCGAGATGAGCACGGTGAAAGGATCACCGACTTTCCTCTTTGCATTGACCTCTCCCTCCCACCTGCCGCTGGTGCGGATGGTGCCGATAATATCGAGGATCTCCTCCTGCGACTGGGCGAAAATCATCGCAGGTTTTCCCAGGACCTCATCGGGCTTTCCGGCACCCCACATCTTCAGGGCCGAATCGTTTGCATAGGTGATGACGCCGTCGAGGTCGGCGATGACGATGCCGTTGATGGACGAGGCCAGGGCGCTTTCCTTGACCCGCATCTCTTCTTCCATTTTCTTGCGGTCGGTGATGTCCACGAATGAGCACATCATGCACACGGGCTCGTTCGATTCATTGCGGACCAGGCTGGCCGAGAGCAGGACGGTGACCGGCGAGCCGTCTTTCCGCCTGCCGTTCACCTCTCCCGCCCAGTCGCCTCTGGCCAGCACGGTCTCCATGATATCAAGGGCTTCTCTCTCGGACTCGGCGAATACAGTCACGGGCTTGCCGATGATCTCGGCAGGGTTTGTCCCGCCCCACATCTTGACGGCGGCCCGGTTTACATAGGTGATCACCCCTTCCAGATTTCCGATGGCGATTCCGTTGATGGAAGAGGCGATGGCGAACTCCTTGATCCGCAGATCATCCTGAATCCGCTTGAGCTCGTCGATCCGGTCCTTCAGGGGTTGCACGCTCTCGCTCATACGCTGTGACGGCATGGCATATCCTCCCGACAACATCACCACAGATGTGATTGAAATAACATCATTATCATATTTATCGTTCAATGATCAAATAGAGATACGCAATGATCGAATAGAAATACGGAAACGCCTCGCGCAGGGGACCGAAGGGAAAGGATCAGAAAGGAACCACGATGCCGATGGAGAAGGACGATATGATCTCCTGCTCGAACACCCCTACCTTTATGGGATCTTCATTGGTGAACTGGGACAAATCGTCACCCTGGTACCAGTCAGGGGGTTCTCTGGTGTAGGAGACTTCGAGCACGGGCTCGAAATTGTCCAGGTCGTACATGGCGGTGCTCGCCTCCGCCACGAACCTTATCCCGTTCTTGAACGGCACCTCGATCCCTGCAAAGACCTGCAGGAGCTGCCCGAAGACGGTCTCCGAGTCGTCGAGTCTGATGCGGTATTCAGCGCTCTGAAAAGACTGTTCCTTGATCGCTTTGCTCTCCACCTCGCGTCTCGCCATGCAGAAGCCCAGGCCTCCGCCCACATACGGGTTGATCTTTTTCTTGTCTCCTCCGTGGTGCTCGTAGACGAGGTTGAAGGAAAGGGGGACGATGTAGAGCGTGGTGTCGAGATCGACCCTGCGGAGCAGCTCCGCGCTCGTGATAACGGCCTCTCCTTCGCCGTGATAGCTGCTTCCCAGATTCTCGTCCGGGATATCCTCCGGAGATATGCTGTCGCCGTTGAAGCCCGGCCAATGCTCCTCCGCCTCCATGACAATCGTTTCCCTGTTGCTTCCCGTATCCCACTCGCCGGTGAGCATGATCACCTCCAGAGAGGTGAGAAAGGACAGTTTCTCCTTGAGCTTCTTTTTCGCGCCCACAGAGAACGACACCCCATAATCCAGGAAATCCCGGAAGTCGCTGTCATAGACAGCGAATGCCCCGCCCGATTTGATGGAATAGGAAAGCAGCGATTCCTGGACAGGGTGCGTTTTCCTGGGTGCCTGGATGAGGATCTGCTCATCCTGCGTGAGCGCGGCTGTCACGGTGGACGGATGCTGTACCGTCGCGGCCGGTGCCCCGGCAATGTGCGGGAGGGCTTCAAGACACTGCACGGAAAACGGAAACGCAAGGATAAATAAAAATGATAAGACAATGCAGCCTGAACGGACCATTCCCGACACCCCTCGCTCTGTTTTCGTATGCGCCGCTTCTGCGGGCTTCACTCTCATCTCCCGGTTTTCGTCGCCGGGACAATACACCAGTTGCTTTGGGCAGCCATGCAAGATTTATTCCCCGGGCCCTGTCTGTTAAGAAGTGAATAACATACGGTATTTCGCCAAGAAATGCTGCGGGCCTTCCGGGAGAAAGAAAAAGATTTCTCCAAAAGGAGAAAACCCTTGCATAGGTGCGAGCGGGGCAATCCTCTGATCATACATCTTGCAATGGCCGGGCAAAGGTGATTAGATAGAATGACTATAGATTCCGCACCCCCGATCGGTTGGTTTTTCTGTCATGCAATGGAGTGTCATGCCGGTTTCGTCCGCGATCATCTCACCGGCCGGGCCGGACAGCGGGAAGCTGTTTGAGGAGGAAGATCATATGAAGGGGCTCCGGAGACTTTCACTCATCGCGGCGTCTTTCATTCTGGCGTGTGCGTGCATCTCGTGCGAAAGCGGATCGAGCGGCGGCAGCTACGACCCCGCAGGGCCCTGGCAGCCGATCGGCGAGGTGGTGGGCTCCTGGGCGGGATATTTTTACAGAGGTGAAAACGGCCTGATCGACAATGGCTTCAGCGTCGATATTCTGGAACCTGATGATGACGACATTTTCGTCACAGCGATCATCACCAGGGAAAAGGAGGCAAGGTTCATCGGAGATGAAACGCAGTATGTATGTCTGGAAAACTCGTTCGGCGTGAACACTTCCCTGGATGTGAGGGCGTTTTTCGCAGGGGTTTTCGATCAATATACGTACGCCTCGGATACAAGCGGCATCGGGCCGTACGCAGCAGATGTTGTCCGCATTAATGTTGGAGGACAAGCGATTTTCACCACCGACCACCTCTACGGCTACTATTACGAAGATGTGGATGATGCGGACATGTATTACTGGGAGGTCCTCAACTACGCCGCAACCCCCGCATCGTCAGACATCAAAAAGATCGCCGGGAAGTGGCGGATCGACGATTCGTTCTATACCGGGAACACCCTGGTACTCACCATAACGACCACTGGTGTGGATGAAGATCCCGGCAGAGGGATCATACAAGGCTCGGACGATCGCGGCAATCTCTTTGAGGGGGAGATCATCGAGATTCGTTATGACGATCTGCCGGATGTTGATCTCTACGATGTCTTTCTCACGCTCACTCCGCATGATTCCATTGATGGCGTACCATTCTTCGACCTGGAGGGGCTGGCGACTTTTATCTCGACTTATCACACTGAGGGGCTCGACCTCGACTCTTCCCTGGCTATCGGTGTCTCGGACGGAAGCCGCATGGTCACCGGCATGGCGGCACCGGTGATTCCCGAAGAATAAGGCTCGCAGTCGGCATTTTCTGGACATAGGGCTGTCGCCGCCTGCGGCGGAATCTTGCACACCGTTTTCTCTCCTCTCTTCATCCCCCGCAGGACTGCTGATATCCAATGTTTCTGCCTGGAGATACGCATGCCAGGCGAATGAAAATGTTTTCATTAATCCATGGAAAAATGTTTCCCTTTTGCCCATAACTGTTGAGTCTATAGATTATAACTAATTGAAATATAGATATTTTTATATGGCATGTTTATTGCTGATAATGGTGCCCATGGAGACCAGAGAAAGAAGTCTGCATCCAGAGCATATCATGATTTTGGAGAGTCTTATGCGAGGTTGGATGTTTCTCACTATTCTCGTTGCCTTCTGTCTGCTCTGTTCTCCCGTTCACGCCTGGATGTGGGAGGTCGGCGATGAAGAGCTGGCCGAGGTCACCGGCGAAGGCTATTCCAGCTTCACCCTCGAAAACGAGGTCGCCCGCGCATATTTCAACATCACCACCTCGACCTACACCGAGATCGACTCTTTGAAGATGGGCTACTACGACAACGGCTCGGGCATCGGCTGGGACGAAAACTGGGAAGGCGTATCCCTGGGTTCTGCCTCCGAGAGTCTCGTGTGCAAGGGCGTGTACATCGAGGCGGGTTTTTCCAACATGACAGACCCTGCCACCCGGCAACTCAATTTCGTCAGGGTGGGCACACCGTCCATGACAGGCCCCATCAGCGCAAACTTTATTTCGTTCAGCGGCCGCATCGAGAACCCCACGGACGGCGTTCTCGTGGACGGCAGCCGGCTGAATCTCGGCCAGAGAACGATCTACTGCAACAATTCGGAGTTTTCCGTAACCCTGGACAGGACCTCCGGCTGGTGGTTCCACTGGGGCAATGCGACAATTACCCCGTGAGCGTAAACGGATTATGAAGCGACTGACAGGGATTTTGGATGCGGCTGTTGTGAAATGAAGTAGGGAGGCGCAAGCATAGGAGCATCTCCTTAGCCCCTGTGGTTTTGGTTATACAAAGTACCGTGAAAAGGGGGTGATGTGCTGGCAAACGTGAAACAGGAGAAATCGAAAAGCGTTACACCGTTAGGCATGAGTAGTTGGGTAAAAAACTAAAAAGCAAGTAACAGGCACCACAAAAAATAAATTTTTGGAGGCATTAAGTTATGAAGAGAGTATTGACGTTTTTAGCAATCATGTTGCTGCCGCTGTCAGTTATGGCAATGACACCGGTTTCCGACCAGACCCTTTCCGATGTTACCGGCCAGGCCGGAGTCAACATCAATGCTGACCTTATGATGGACATCAAGATCGGCACCCTGGCATGGGGCGATAGCGATGGTATTATCAATGGTGGACATCCTCTTTGGGGCACCACTGACGGCGGCGGCTATGTGGGAGTCACCGGGTTCGACATTGACGGCCTGAGAATCAAGGCCCGCGAAACCGACACCTTTGACGGCTATGCGGCACCTGCACAGCTGAAGCCCATCACCATCGACGTTGCCACCGACGCACTCATGTACGACGGAGCAACCTTCGTGCGGTTCGGCCTCGGCTCCCTCGAGATCTCCATGGGCGCCCTCGACTTCGACGTGAGGCTCGGGACTGACGCGGCAACCCTCGCGGCTTCCGGCAACCTGCTCGGTGTTGTGAGCATCGGCGCCATGGGCATCTACATCGATCCCAAGAGCTATGTTGACATCTTCTCCGACGGCACCTGCGGCGTGAACATAGCCATGAACATCGAGATCGATCAGTTCAACATCGACTACGTGTCCTGGGGCGACACCGACGGCGTGGTCAATGGAGGCATCGGCGCGATGCCCTGGATGGCTGCGGCTAGCGCCGGTTATGTCGGACTTGCCAACCTCCAGATCGGCGGCCCGATCACCGTCAGCGGTCAGCTGGCAATCGATGTCAACACCGCCTATGCCGGCATCTACTCCCACGGCATAGTCGGGACCGATGCGGGCGCAGCCCCTGTGAGCGTTGTGCACATCCAGTTCGGCTCCAGCGTCTACTCGGATCCCACTGCGGGCGCTGCTGACCTCTTCCAGGTACGCGTCGGCCCGATCACTGCCGAGGTGAAACTCGACGGCGTGGCAGCCCTGGACGGCGCCAATGCCGGCACGCTGGGCGACATCTACATCAGCAGCTTCGGCCTCGACATCTATGGCGGCAGCTGGGTGGACATCTGGGCCCACTAATCAACTGCTGACTCATGTGTAATCGAGAAAGGAGGGTTGGCTGCAACCCTCCTTTCTCTTCCAGGGAACATCATGCAATGCGGTGACAGGTGAGAATCGGAGGAAGAGAATTTTATGAAGATAATGAAAAGCGCATCACTGGCCGTGCTGATCGTTGCGTTCCCGCTCTCCATGATGGCCATGACGCCGGTGCGGGATCACGATCTCTCCCAGGTGATCGGCCAGGCCGGTGTGAGCATCAATACCGACATCATGATGAACATCGCCATCGACACCCTGGCATGGGGTGATTACGACGGCATTTTCGAAGGCGGCCATCCCTCCTGGGGCACCACCGCTGACGGCGGCTATGTGGGACTGGCCGGGTTCGACGTCATCGGGCTCAGGATCAAGGCCCGCGAAAACGACACCTTCGGCGGGTATTCCGCTGCAGCGGACTTCAAGCCGATCACCATCGACGTCGCCTCCGACCCGACCTACAGCCTCTACAGCGGGTTCACCTTCGTGCGGTTCGGCCTCGGCTCCCTCCAGATCACCGTGGACCAGATGGACTTCGCGGTCTTTCTTGCAGCCCCCGGCGCCCCGGGCCAGGTGCTCGGCACGGTAAATCTCGGCGCGCTCGCCATGTACGTCAACCCGTGGAGCTACGTAGACATCTATAACAGCAGGCCGGGCAACCAGTGCGGGGTTTTCGTGACCATGAGCGTCGTGATCGACCAGCTCGATATCGGCTATCTGTCGTGGGGCGACATTGACGGCGTGGCCAATGAAGGCATCGGCGCGATGAGCTGGATGTCAGATGGCGCGCAGGGAGCCGGCTATGTCGGGCTCTCCAACCTGCGAGTGTGGGGGCCCATCATCATGCAGGGAACGGTCGCCATCGATGTGACGACCTCGTATGAAGGCATCTACGCCCACGGCTCGTTTGGGGACCCGGGCTGGGCCCCTGTGAGCGTTGTGCACATCGGGTTTCCCCAGGTATTCAGCCTGGATGTGGCGGGACCCATCACCGCCGATGTGAAGCTGGACAGCTTCGCTTCCCTGAACAGTCCTGATGCCGGCACACTGGGCAACATCTATATCTCGGGACTCGGCATCGATATCCTGAACCGCAGCTGGGTGGACATCTGGGCGCACTGAGCCCTCTCCGAGAGTCAAGCCCCGAGGCGCGGCACTGGTATAGATTCTTGAGGATGAAGATCAGGCTCTTGAGGCAGGGAAATTTTTCTTGCCTGTCTCAAGATAATGAGTGAATAGATCGAAGAGACAGTATGTGCAGAAAACAAGTGCAGGTTCGTATGGAGCGGCGGGAATGAAAGGAGATAAAGGTATGAGCCCTGGCAGGAAAGGATACCGTCTTTTTTCCCGGCATTTTGCACTTTTTGCTCTTTTCGTTTTCTTTCTCCCCATTTCCGCTCCGGCTCAGATGAGCCGGCTGAGCGATGACGAGCTCTCCGAGGTGAGCGCCCGCTCGGGCATCACCTATGTGATCGGCGATTCACAGCTGCGCGTCTACGCCGACTCATACCGGGTCTCCGACACAGATCACACCCCGCGCCACTGGATCGAGCTCAACGATTTCACCGTCGATGACGGCCAGGGCGGCTACTTCTCCATGAACACCCCCGCTGACTACGACGACTTCAACACCCTCGACATCGGCACCACCGGCGAGGGGGATACGTATATTTTCATGAATCTTTCCACTCACGTAGAGCCGAGGACCTACACTGTCGGGAACTTCGTCTTCTGCGACCAGGACCTGGGCGGAATCAGGCTGGAAAACCTCAGGAAGGGGACTTCGGACACGTTTATCATAGGCCCCCACGGCGATGGGATGTCCGGCATCGACATCGAGTATCAGACAGAGATCACCATCGACTCTCTGCAGTACACCTACAATACCCAGCCCGAATCGCTCAACCTCACCGGCATCCGATTTGCCGGCAGCGCGCTCGGTGCGCCGGAAGATCCGTCATCCTGGATCTTTTCGGGAAAGTTCAAGTTCGGCGATCTTGCGAACAACAGGCCTGTGACCATTGATGTCGGTACCTATGATGACGGTGCTGTCACGTCGACCTCGGTGTTCTACAACGCACCCATGTCCGGCAGCATCCGGGTGGAAAACGTGGATTTCGGAGGGAACCAGTTCGGCCCCTGCGCCATCGACGGCATAACCGTTCATCATCTCGGCATCCAGATACCCGGTAATTGACAGGGGCGGGCAAATCTGGGAGAATCCGGACTATGGAGGTTATCGCGGGCTTCCTCATCGTTCTGGCTATACTTACCACGCTCCATCCCGTCAGTGACGTATCGGAAAGCGAACTGACGTTGTACCCGGAAGTGCCTGGAATTCAGCATGTTTTGAGATATGAGGTCAAGCCGTACTCTGTCATGAAGGACGAGAACATCGTCAAGCAGCAGTTCGACTACAGTTGCGGCTCTGCGGCGCTGGCAACCCTCCTGAACTACTACCTGGGCGAGAACTTCACCGAGGAGCAGGTGATCCAGGGGCTGATGGAGTATGGCGACATCAAACAGCTGGAGGAGAGGCGCGCGTTCTCTCTGCTGGACATGAAGCGGTTCGTCACGGTTCTCGGCTACCAGGGCACGGGCTACACTGCGGAGCTCGAAGATCTGAAGAAGCTCGACAAGCCATGCATCGTTCCGATCGAGTTTTTTGGGTACAGGCACTTCGTGGTTTACCGTGGCATATATGGCGATCATGTGTTCTTCGCCGACCCCTTCATGGGCAACATCAGCTTCACCTTATCGGAATTTGAAGAAATGTGGCACAGAAATATCGTGTTTATCGTGACCGACGGCGGAGTCACCATGGATGCGCTTCTCCTCAAGGAGGAGGATTTGCGGCTCGTGGAGATCATCAGGACGAGCGATGCTCTTCCCGAGCATGCACGTTCGACCATTCTGATCGAGCAGCAGAAGTTCATGGAATCCATCGGGAGGATCGACGAGGACGCGAACAGGAGATACCAGTTCAAGAGCATCAATGTCTATTGATGTCGCACTGCGTGCTCCGGGCCCAATCATGAATTGACAGGTTACAGCAAGAGGAGACCATACGTGAAGAGACTCGCTGTTTTGATTGCTGTGTTTTTTTGCTGCCTTGTTTGTGCTGCCGACGGGAGCGCCCAGGAGCAGGAAACAGGAAGAGAGGAGCTTCTGAACCGTATCGAGGAGCTGGAGAAACGGATCAATGAATTGACGGAAGAGAGCCGCGCCAGAAGAAGACTGGAGATCACCGAGCAGGAGAAGCAGGAGAAGGAGAAGGAAGTGCTCGAAGCAGTGGGCAGAGAATACTCTCTCGAACCAAAGCGCACGCTCGGGCTCGACTATACGCTGTCGTACAAGTATACCCCAAGCGAGAGGATTCTCAATCAGCTCCTGATCGAACGCCAGATAGACCACGAGATCAAGCACACCATCACTACATCGTACAGCATCCTCGACAATCTGACCTTCAGCGCGGGCATTCCTTTCGTATACCGGTACAACGAAGTGGGCACGGACAAAGAGCTGGATGAAACCGACATCGCTGATATTACCCTGGGATTCCTGTACCAGCCCATCAAGTCGAAGGCCGGCGATATGCGGACTATTCTGGGCCTGAGCGCCTCATTGCCCACGGGCAGGAGCCCCTTCAAGATCAACCCCGAGACAGAGCTCTCGACCGGCAACGGTGTGTATGACTTTTCGCTGACTGCAAGCTTCAGCAAGCAGATCGACCCTGTTGTGGCCTTCTGGAACCTCGGATATACCTACCGCATGGATGCCACCGGTCTGGATTACAGAGTTCTGGATCAATTCATACTGGAAGAGGTGGAGGCAGGGGACTCCATCTCCGCCGGGGCAGGGATCGGCTATGCACTTTCCTATAAAATATCGGTGAACTCGTCTTTCAGCTACACTTATTATTTCAGCTCCACGTATAAGTATACGGGCGCGATTCAGGACGTTGAGTCCGGAGACAGATCCGAAGCCACGTTCGTCGTGGGCTTAGGCTGGAAAGCGACAAACAAGACCACCCTTTCTTTCAGTCTCGGGTACAGTCTCACGGGGTCGGGCTTCACGTTTACGGTCAGGGCCCCGTTCAGCTTTGTCCTATGAGGGGAGAATGTATCATGCTATTGAGGAGGTTCCCGGCAATTTGCCTGTTGCTGATCGCGGGCCTGATCAGCCCCATGCCGGCGCATGCAGGGCTCTTCGAGCAGCTCGCGGTCTGCCCTGCAGCATCTTCTCTGGGCAGCGCGGTGACCGCCTATCCGGAAGGGTGCGGCGGCCTGGCCGTACATTTCAATCCGGCGCACCTGGCAACCTATCAGGCCAGCCGGTTCGACAACGCGCTGATCTTCACAATAAACAAGAGAGAAGGAAAGTACAAGCAGGGGATTGATCCCGAGACCGGGGAGCTCTGGGCTCCTTTCGGCGGCTGGTTCAACGATGGCAGAGACCCCTTGGATGGCGCCGAGGCAGAGCAGCAGAGCGGGTATATGGTGATTCCCATCGTCGACTACGAGATCCCCTATCTGGCAGGCGCGGGCATGGGGATCGTCTACAAGCCGCCCGAGCCCGAGTCGCGGCTCACCTTCGGGTTCGGACAGTATGCGCCCTTTGCGGTGGGGCTGAAGAATCACAGCGGAGACCCGTTCAGCTTCATGGGCAGGAAGGCCTTCTTCCTCCGCATGGTCCTGGCGGCCCCTGCGGTTGCATATAAGCTCACCGACACCATATCCATAGGCGCCTCGGTAGGCATCGGGGTCACCCTGTTCAGCTTCCAGACGAACTTGAGAACGCCCAATACCATGGTCGCGCTGACCGGTGCCCTGGGTGAGGCGACCGAAGGTCTGGAGATCCCGGTGATATCAGAGCTGACTTTCCCGCCGCCCTGGTTCGGCGGCGGAATGCACCCCTATGAGAAATCGGGCGAGCTTGAGCTCCTGGTGGAGGACTACTTCACCACCTCGTACAACCTGGGCTTTCTGTGGGAGCCCACGCCCTGGTTTGCCTTCGGGGCCTGTTACCAGAGCGAGTCCGAGACCACTATGGAAGGCGACTACAAGTTTTCCTACGAACGTAGATTTCAGAACACGGTCGCCTGGCTGGGGCGTTCTCCCCTGACGATCATAACAGCCGCCATGTTCGACCTGCCCTACCAGGCAGTGCCCCATCAGAAGGGCACCGCCACCGTCAGCATGACCTGGCCCGCCCGCCTTCAGCTCGGCGTCAAACTGAAGCCCATAAAACAGCTCGTGCTCACCTGCGACGCCCACTGGACCGACTGGGAGGCATGGCCTACTCTCGAGATACAGTTCGACCAGAAGATTCAGCTTCTGAGATTCGCCCGGATGCTCGGGTATATGAACAGTCCCAAGGCCATGGTTTTGAATCTGGGTTTTGAGAACACCTGGCATTTCAGCTACGGAATCGAGATACGCCCCATCAAGCGGCTCGCCCTGCGCTTCGGGTATGAGCCCAGACCCACTTCCGTGAAGGACGAGTTCTTCGGCCCGGTGCCCATGTCGGACATGGACATCTATTCTGTGGGGATCGGGTTTACCATCGAGGACCATCCCAAGCCCAAGCCCGGCAACTTCCATGAACTGCTCAAACAGATTCAGCATCCGACCGCAATCGACCTCAATGTGACGCTTGTGCAGCTCAAAGACAAGACGGTGGGGTTCAACGAAAGCACGAATATGAACTCGATAGATTTCACCGACATTGTCTACAATCCGTATGCGGGCCTCGAGTACGAGCAGGAGATGTCCGTATGGGTGATATCGCTGAATCAGGTCTTCAAGTGGTGAGAGCGCCTATGCGGGCGGCATATCGAGCTTGATGCTGTTATTTTCGGACGATGGCAGGCAAAGGACGGGTACTGCACCTGTGCGGAAATGCTCCCGGATCTTCTCGCGGACACCTCCGCGCCCAGCTCAATGTGGGATTGCATGCCCAATCTCCCCTTGCGGGAGAGGGACTTGGGAGAGGCGTCATAATGAAATACCCCCAAAAATCCCGTCCCCAAATCCCGGCGAACCTTGCAACATCCAGTCTGAGGCGGTATAGTGAAGGCATCGGGAAAAACCGGCTAATGTTTCTAACATGACAAAGGAGAAGATCTGTGAAGAGGAAGGCTGCTTACACCATATTGGTTTCCCTGGTATTCTGCGGACTTGCGCCCATGACGATCACTGCGGAGGATAAGGCCGCCCTCAGGGAAGAGATCATCCGGCTGGTGGAGCCGGTCGAAAAGTATCAGATCATATTCGAGTCGTTCGTGCCGAGCCCTGATTCCCAGCACGTGGCCTGTGTGGCCCGCTCGGGCAAAAAGTTTGTCGTGATGCATGACGGCAAGGCCCAGAAGGAGTATCACTCGATCGCCAAGGAAACCCCTGTCTTCAGCCCTGATTCCCAGCACATGGCCTACAAGGCCCAGGAAGGCATCAAGTGGATCGTCGTGCGCGATGGCAAGGAGGAAGAGCGGTTCGACAACGTGAGTGTCCCTGAGTACAGCCCTGATTCGAAGCACCTGGCATATGTCGCCCAGAACGGAAAAAAGCAGCAGGTGGTGTTTGACGGCAAGAAGCACAAGGCCTACGACGGCATACCCCTGAAGCACAACCTGGTGTTCAGCCCCGATTCGCAGCATTTCGCCTACTCCGTCCTGAAGGGGGGCAAAATGGCGGTGGTGATGGACGGCAAGGAGGGGAAGGAATACGACCAGGTTTCGTTCCCGATATTCAGCCCGGACTCAAAGCACATGGTCTACCCTGCCAGGAGGGGGGATAAATGGTTTGTGGTAAAGGACGGGGAGGAAGGGCCCGAGTATGACCTTGTCGGTGTGTTCAGGTTCAGTCCTGACAGCTCCCGGTTTGCCTACACGGCAAAGATCGGCGGCAAGGCAGTGATGGTGGATGACGGCAAGGAGGGGCCGAAATTCACAGACATCGCCATGCCCATGTTCAGCCCTGACTCGAAGCACATGGCCTATCTGGCCATCGACGGCGACAAGATGCTCATGGTCATGGACGGGAATAAGGGCAAAAAGTATGACGAGATCAACGACCTGGCCTTCAGCCCGGACTCCGCCCGGTATCTCCTCACCGTAAGAAGCGGCAAAGACTGGACGGCCATTGTCGACGGAAAAGAAGCGGGCAGATACACGAACATCTTCCTGCCCGGCTTCAGCCCGGATTCAAAGCATTATTCGTTCATGGCCAGGAAGGGCGAGAAGTGGCTCCTAGTGTATGACGGGAAAGACGGCACGCTCTACGATTTCGTCACCCTCGCCCAGTTCAGCAGGGATTCGAACCACTATGCCTTCATGGCGAAAAAAGGCGAAAAGTGGGTGGTGGTGAAGGACGGCAGGGAGTCTCAGGAGTACGACGGGGTAGCGCTTCCGATGTTCTCGCCTGATTCCAGGCACTTCGCCTTCGCTGCAGTGAGAGACAACGCCTGGTTCGTGGTGGCGGACGGGGTGGAGGGGAACGAGCGCTTTGCCGGGTTCCTGAAAGGAACCGCTCTGCTGTTCGAAACAGATGATGTCTTTCACATCCTGGGCCTCCAGCTCAACATGGTCAGCCCCACCGAAGCGAGCATGAATATCGTGAAGCTCAAAGGGGAGATCAAATAACCGGCCCGGATAAAGCCGCCGAAACACCGGCATAGCGCCGGTTTGGAAGAGAGATTGGAGCCCTGCTCCCAGCGGGAAAGCGGAGAGCAGGGCTCCTACTGTACGCATCCTGTGCTTCGAAGGACTGGGATTCCTGGAAACACGCCGCAGGCTCCAGGGATACTCTCCAGTGTGGCTCTTTGCGGGCCTCAGCCCCGGGTTTCCTGCGGGATGGTCCTCACCAGCTTCACGCCGATGATCATGGCGGACCCGATGCCCACGATGATGACCGGGACCATGTGGAAGAAGTGATAGGCAAGAGTAAGCCCTGCGGCCTCTGTCGCCGGGATGCCGAAGATCATGAGCCCGAACACCCCGCCCGCCTCCCACAGGCCCCAATATCCCGGAACCGATGGGAGCATGATGAAAAAGCAGATGATGAGCTCCACGGCAAATGCCTGAAGGAACGATATCTGCACTCCAGGGAAACCGAATGTCAGGAGATACAGCGCCAGGCCGAGCATCGCCCAGAGGGCAAAGGAGAGCAGCAGGCACAGTACAAGGTTCAGGGGACTTTTCAGGATGTCGAACCCTACGGCGAAGTTATCCAGGAGACAGGTTATTTTCGTACACAGACCTGCCCGGAGCTTTTCCCTGAACGGCTGCTGCGCGAAGAACATCATGTCGGGCGTCTTGAGGATGATCCGGTTGAAGACACTTCTCGTCGATGAGAAGCTGATGAGTAATGTGACCACCACGAGGACGAGACTGAACTTGAGCGTGGCCTTCCAGAGGCCGTCAAGCAGCGCCGGGGTGAGATGATAGGTTGCGAAGGTGATGTCCAGAGATGGATCGATAGGAACGGCGGCCAGTATATAAATGAAGAATGAGAGCAGGGCCGCTGCATCGAATATTCTGTCTATTCCCGCCGTGGCGAGCACTTTAGAGAACTCGACGTTTTCCTTCTTGTAAAACACGGCGGGCCTGGCTATCTCCCCCACGCGGCCCGGGAAGACACTGCTCATCATAAAACCGATCATTACCGGGTGAAAAGCACTCCAGAAGCCGGTTTTTTTCACGGGCAGCAGGATGAGCTGCCAACGCCACACCCTGAGCACATAGCTCAGAAAAGCCACGAGGAGCGAAGGGATGACCCACCAGTAGTTGATGACCTTCAGATAGTCGATGAGCTCCCGCAAGGGGATATTGACAAACGTGAGATAGAGAGCGGCTCCGGAGAAGACAATGCCCGCAATCAGTGAAAAGATAGTTTTTTTATTCAGTGTGATCATACTGCTGCTGCACTCTCCGCCCTTTCCTGAAATTTCTGCATGCAGGTTTCGTCTGCCTTTTTGCCGGGTATTTCGAGCAGATGGTGCCATTCCTCCAAAGTATTGGCGTGTAGGGTATACGGCATTCGAGAAAAGAAGCAAGATGTAAATGAAGCTCATGACGCCCGATCGTTCATGCTTTCACTGGAAAAAAATATGGAGATCGGGTAATGTGTTCGAATATTATTCGATGAAAGTCAGAAATGGGGATTTGAAGATGGGGGCGGGAGTCATCCGGTTTGCCGGCAGGTATCGAAGCATCATCTGCTGTCTCGTTCTGATTCTATCCACGGCGCTTGCCTATTCCCGCATTGCCGGCAACGACTTCGTCAATTATGACGACCCATATCAGGTGACGCAGGAAGATCACGTTCTCGGCGGCCTTACCTGGGAAAACATTCTCTGGTCTTTCGGCCCCGAGGCGCGCTGTTCACCGCTCACATGGATGGCCTACGCAGCGGGCCATAGCTTGTTCGGGCTGAATCCCGGCATGTTTCATATCATGAGCCTCGTTATCCATATCGCAGGCAGTGTGCTGCTTTTCTCTCTTCTCCGAAGAATGACCGGCAAGTTCTGGGAGAGCGCCTTCGTGGGCGCGTTGTTCGCCCTGCACCCCATCAATGTCGAGTCCGTCGCATGGGTTGCCGAGCTGAACAATGTCCTGAGCGGCCTCTTTTTTATGCTGACCCTGCTCCTCTATTCCCGGTACGCGGAGCAGCCGATCTTGAGGAGATACGTTGCAGCACTGCTGGCGTTCGGCCTCGGGCTGCTTGTCAAGCCGGTGCTCATGACCCTTCCCTTCATTCTGCTTCTGATCGATCTGTGGCCGCTCAAGCGCATTCAGCCGGAAAGGGATGACAGCAGGCACAACATGTGGGGTATGACCATCCGGGGAGTGCCTCTTTCCCGGATTCTCCTGGAAAAGGTCCCCTTCGCCCTTCTGGCGGCGGCGTCTCTTATAAGCAATATATATGGGGCGGAAAAGCGCATGGGGTTGTATAGTGCCGATATTGTGCCCATGGGCCTCCGGATTTCCAATGCCCTTGTTTCGTCCATAAAGTATCTGGGGAAGCTGTTCTGGCCGCATGATCTGACCATTTTTTACCCGTACCCGAGCGCGATCCCTCTGTGGCAGGTGGCAGTCGCTGTTCTCATACTGGCGCTTTTCACCGTATCGGCGGTGCGCATGGTCTTGAAGCGCCCATACATTCTCGTGGGATGGCTGTGGTTTCTGGCCGGTCTCGTTCCGTTCCTCGGCATCATCCAGGCCGGCATATGGCCCGAGCTGGCGGACCGCTATGCATATCTCACGTTTATCGGGATCTTTATCGTAATATCATGGGGTGCCTCTGAGCTGCTGGGAAGATTCAGATACCGCCGCGTTGTCATCACTGCGGCAGGTACGGCAGCAGTTCTCATTTTGACGGCAGCGACATGGAATCAGACCGGACATTGGAAAAACAGCGAGACCCTGTTTCGCCATGCGCTCGAGGTGACGGAGAACAATCACCTGGCGCACTACAATCTCGGGTTTTTTCTGCTCGAACAGGGCAATATGCAGGAAGCCATAAGCCATTTTCGCCGGTCGCTCGAAATCTTGCCCAAAAATCCATCGGTGCTGAACAATCTGGGGCTCGCCCTCTTTTTCGAGGGGGATATGGATGGCGCTATCAGCGCATATCGCGAGGCTCTCGAGGCTAGCCCGGGGTCTCATATAGCACATGTCAATCTGGGCTATGCATATACACGAAAGGGAGATGAAGAGAAGGCGATCGAGCACTTTATCAGGGGATTGCAGTCTGATCCTCACGACAGCAAGGCCCGGAACTGTTTGAGCGATCTTTTCCTGCGGTCCGGGAGAATTGATGAAGCTCTCGAGCACTATCATGAGTCACTGCGGCTCAATCCGCACCAGCCGTTCGTTCATAACAGCCTTGGGCATGCCTATATGAAAAAAGGCAACATGAGGAAAGCCGTTGAATATTATGAGAATGCGGTCAGGCTCGATCCCCGTGACAGCGAGGCGAAAAACAATCTCATAAACGCCAGAGCCACCCTGGCAAAAAGCGAAGAACTGATCGCTCAGGTAAAGGCAACGATACAGCAGAGGCCGCAGGATCCCCGGCTGTACATGCACCTGGGAGACCTTTATTTCCGGCAGGGAGCATACGATGAAGCCATTACAGAGTACCAGAAGTCGCTTTCGATTCAGCACGAATCCGTCAATGCACTATATGGGCTTGCTGTCGCCTATTCTCAGACAAAGGACTATGGAATGGCGCTGGAGTCGCTGCAGAGCATCCTTCGACTCATGCCGGACAGTCCGGACGTTCACTACAATATCGCCTGCATCTACGCCAAACAGAGCAAGGTAGACGAATCAATTTATTGGCTCGACAAATCCATTCAAAAGGGTTTTAACAACTGGAACCTGATCAGGACAGACCCGGATCTGCATTCCATTCGGGGCACGGAAGGCATGCAGAGGCTCGTCCGGGAAAACGAGGCGATCGGCGCAGGGCGGAGGGCACAGTAGACCGAATCGTGGAGGTACTATGCTGTGGCCCCTCTGTTCACGAATGGCGTTTTCCGATAAGACCGGGGCATATGAAGTGTTCGGCTGCCTACAGGAGAACATGCTATGAAAAAGGCCCTCATTACGGGTATCACCGGGCAGGACGGGGCATACCTCGCAGAATTTCTGCTGGAGAAGGGTTACACGGTCCACGGGATAAAGAGACGATCCTCGAGCTTCAACACCTACCGGGTCGATCATCTCTATCACGATCCGCATGAAGAAAACGTCAAGTTCCACATGCATTACGGGGATCTCACCGATGCCACAAATATCATCAGGATCATCCAGGACGTCGAGCCCGACGAGATCTACAACCTGGGGGCGCAGAGCCATGTTCAGGTTTCCTTCGAAACCCCGGAATACACCGCCCAGGCCGACGCCCTGGGCACCCTGAGGATCCTGGAGGCATTGAGAATACTGAACATGGGGGGCAAGGTGCGGTTTTACCAGGCATCCACCAGCGAATTGTTTGGCAAGGTCCGGCAGATTCCCCAGGATGAGAATACGCCGTTCTATCCCAGGAGCCCTTATGGGGTGGCAAAACTCTATGCCTACTGGATAGCCGTCAATTACCGCGAGGCGTACGGCATGTTTGCCTGCAACGGTATTCTCTTCAACCATGAATCCCCGGTTCGAGGCGAGACATTCATAACCAGGAAGGTCACCCGGGCTGCCAGCCGGATTGCGCTGGGGCTTCAGGATACCCTGTATATCGGCAATCTCGATGCCAGAAGGGACTGGGGGCATGCCAGGGATTATGTTATCGCCCAGTGGCTTATCCTGCAGCAGGACGTGCCGGATGACTACGTCATTGCTACAGGCATCCAGCATTCGGTACGGGATCTCTGCGCACTCGCCTTCTCCAAGGTCGGGATCGGGATAGAATGGGAAGGCGCCGGGGTGGAGGAGCAGGGTATCGCAAGCAGTGTCCTTCACCGGGACAGTGATATGGTAGTGAGGCCCGGCGATGTAGTCGTGAGGATCGATCCGAGATATTTCAGGCCGACCGAGGTGGATACCCTGCTCGGCAACCCCGGGAAGGCAAAGGAAAAACTCGGATGGGAGGCGAGGATCAGCTTCGAGGATATGATCAGTGAGATGGTCGAACATGACCTGGCCGATGCCCGCCGTGATATCCTGTGTCTGAACAGCGGGTTCAGGGTGTTGGAAGGCAGAGAATGATTCCCGGGTTTCAGGAAAATGTGTTTCAGGAGAGCGAGTTTCTTCTTATCCTGCGGGAATGGTTCTGACATGCCGGCGGCAGCGATTTTCGGTATGAATTGACCGATACGGGTATGGCGATGGATAGAGATTCAAAGATTTTCATTGCGGGGCACACCGGTCTCGTCGGCGCCGCCGTTCAGCGCAGACTGGAGTCGGAAGGTTTCGGCAATCTTCTCGTCCGTGCGCACCCCGAGCTGGATCTGACCAGGCAGAGAGAGGTCGAGGATTTCTTCAGGCAGGAGAAGCCCGAATATGTCTTCCTCTGTGCTGCCAGGGTGGGTGGAATACTGGCCAACGCAACATATCCGGCGGAATTCATCTATGACAATATCATGATCGCGGCCAATGTCATCCATGCCGGATTTCGTTTCGGGGTGAAGAAGCTTTTAAACCTGGGCTCATCCTGCATCTATCCAAAGCTTGCACCGCAGCCGCTGAAAGAGGAGCACCTGCTCACCGGCATCCTGGAGTCGACCAACGAGCCGTACGCCATTGCAAAGATAGCCGCCATAAAACTCTGCCGTTACTACAACACGCAATACGGCACGAATTTTCTCTCGGTCATGCCGACCAACCTTTACGGCCCGCACGATAACTTCGACCTCGAGACATCTCATGTTCTGCCGGCGCTTATCAGACGATTTTATGAGGCAAAGAGGAGCTCGGCGTCACAGGTGACGCTCTGGGGAACAGGGGGCCCCCTGAGGGAGTTTCTTTATGTCGATGATCTGGCGGATGCATGTGTGCATCTCATGAAAAACTACGATGCGAAAAGCATCGGGGAATTCATCAACGTTGGAACCGGCAACGATATAGCGATCAGGGACCTTGCGGAGATGGTTTCCCGGATCGCCGGATACGGCGGCAAAGTTCTCTGGGATTCGGGCAAGCCGGACGGAACCCCGCAGAAGCTCCTGGATATATCGAGGATTCTGGCAACAGGGTGGTCTCCGAGCACGGGCCTGGCAGAAGGCATCGAGAGGACCTTCCAATGGTATGTTGAAGAAAGGCGGCGCGAGCTGGCCCGGCACGAATAGCCGTGCAGGCTCACTTTCAAAAGAAAAATCCATAACCGGCCGGAAGTTCTTTCTCAGGGTATGATCAGGCGCGATGAGAACAATGGCGAAGCAATTAATATAATGATATATATTATTCGATGAGATACGTTGATATGGAGGCGGCGGCTTTCAATGAGAAACAGTGAGATGCGTCAGGAGCGCACATGGCTATTTCCGTAGTGATACCGGTGTATAACAGCGGGAAGATTTTGCCCCTGCTGGTTGAGCGGCTGGAGCCCGTGCTGAAGGCCCTCGGTCCGACCTACGAGCTCATACTGGTGAACGATGGAAGCGCCGACGGCAGCTGGAATGCCATTGAAGACCTTGCCCTGCAGCATACCTGGATCTGCGGTATCAATCTCATGCGCAACTATGGCCAGCACAACGCCCTGTTGTGCGGAATCAGGGCTTCCCGTTACGACACTATCGTTACCATGGATGACGACTTGCAGAATCCTCCTGAGGAGATCCCGGTAATGATCCGGAAGCTTCGGGAGGGATACGATGTAGTGTACGGCACACCGATGAGAGAGCGGCACGGGCTGATGAGAGACATCTCCTCGCAGATCACCAAGCTGGCCCTGAAGACCGCCATGGGCATCGAGACCGCACGAATGGCGAGCTCTTTCCGTGTTTTCAGGTCGAAGATTGCGGAAGCCTTTGCGGATTACAAGGGGTCGTTCGTATCCATCGATGTGCTCCTGACATGGGGAACAACCCGTTTTGCAGCCATACCGGTGAAGCACGATGTCCGGCAGAGCGATGCGTCGAACTATACCTTCAAGAAGCTCATCACCCATGCGTTCAACATGATGACGGGATTCAGCACATTGCCGCTGCAGTTGGCAAGCATCCTCGGCTTCTTCGTCACTTTTTTCGGAATAGGCATTTTCATTTATGTGATCGCCAGCTACATTATCCATGGAGGAAGTGTTCCGGGCTTTGCTTTCCTGGCGTGCATCATCGTCATATTCTCCGGAACCCAGTTGCTCGTATTGGGAATAATCGGGGAATATCTCGCACGGGTGCATTTCCGGAGCATGGACCGTCCGTCAAGTGTTGTCAGTGAAACAGTCAGGAATTCTTCAGTAGGAAAACAAGAGCAGAGATGAGTCCGGATAGTGCCAAAATAAAATTATCCGACATCGACGAGGAAAGGTTCGGAATAAGAACGGCAAAATCTTCCTGCACGACAAGGGAAGACATCCCCGAACTATTGGAGTTCTGCGAGGCGCACCAGGTCGAATTGCTCATAGCCCGGTGTCCCGCAGCTGATATCGAGGCCGTTCAGCGCATGGAAAGGCACGGGTTTTTTATCACCGATACGCTCGTCTACTATTCGTTCTTCCTGAAAAATAAACCTATTCCGGAAGACGCTGCAGGAATCCGAGTGAGACCGGTCAGCCCGGGAGAAGAGTTCGTGGTGAAGGATATCGCCCAAGGATCATTCCAGGGTTACAGGGGACACTACCATGCAGACCCCAGGCTCGACAGAAAGAAGTGCGATGATGTCTATACGGATTGGGCATATCGCTCCTGCTTCCGGGGAAGCCTGGCAAACGAGGTCATGGTCGCGGAATATGATTCTACGCCTGCCGGTTTCGCTACGCTGAGGATCAACAGCGACTCGGAAGGAGAAGGTGTCCTCTTTGGAGTTGCACCGGTCTTTCAGGGGAAGGGTATTTACCGCTCTTTGATGATCGGCGGGTTGACATGGTGTGTTTCCCTGGGTCTCGATGTCATGATTGTCTCGACTCAGATCGTCAATACAGCCGTTCAGAAGGTCTGGACCAGACTGGGGTTCGAGCCAAGCCATTCTTATTACACTTTTCACAAGTGGTTTTGAGAGCTTGGAGCATTTGTATGATTGCGTGGCATGAGACCGGTTCAGGGCCGTACAGGACACTAGAAAGCCTGAGTCACCGGCAAAGGGTACAAGCATTCATTTTCGTTACGTTACGGTCCGATGTCAGGCAGAAAACCGCCTGACATCGGTTCCATAACCGGGAAGAGAAGAATGAAGCAATGTCTCGCATGCAGCAAGCGTTTCATTTCAGAAGACTGGGTTTGCCCCCGATGCGGTAATATCCCGGAGAGCAGGAACGGTTATCTTTCCTTCACACAGCCGGCAGCGGATACGGGCCGGGGTTTCGACTCCGGCAGTTATCGTCATCTTGCCCGTCTCGAGGCGAAGAATTTCTGGTTCAGGTCGCGCAACCGATTGTTGATATGGGCCCTTCGAAGATGTTTTCCGGATGCGGAGCGGTTTCTCGAGATCGGCAGCGGCACAGGGTTCGTTTTATCCGGTATACGCCGTGAATTCCCGAAAATGAAAATAACCGGCAGTGACATCTATCCCCAGGGGCTCGATTATGCCAGAGAGCGGGTGTCCGATGCGGCATTTCTGCACATGGACGCCTGCGCGATTCCCTTTGAAGATGAATTCGACGTGATCGGGGCATTTGATATTCTCGAGCATATCCAAGACGATGCTTTGGCGCTGCGCGAGATGTACCGTGCGGTTCACAGGGGAGGCGGGATTGTTCTCACCGTCCCCCAGTATATGTGGCTCTGGAGCGCTCAGGACAAGGCAGCGTTTCACGTTCGGAGATACTCCCGGGGTCGGCTGCTGAAGAGGGTGGAGGAAGCAGGATTCACCGTGGGGTATATGACATCTTTCATCACCTTCCTGTTTCCTCTCCTGGCGGTTTCCAGACTGTGTTCACGCTGGATGAACCGGCATGACGGGGCACATGACTGGACACGGGAATTGAATCTGAATCCTGCAGCAAACACTTTATTCGAGGCAATCTGTAATGCAGAGCTGTTTTTTGTGAAAAAAGGAGTGAAAATGCCCGCAGGAGGGTCTCTCCTCTGTATAGGCATAAAGGAGTAGTCCATGAAAAACGAATCCCTGGTGAGAATGCCTTTCAATAAGCCCTTCATTGCAGGCAAGGAGCTGTACAACATAGCGCAGGCCGTCATAAACGGGCATCTTGCCGGAGACGGGCCCTTTACGAAACAGTGCCATGCGTGGCTGGAAAAACGCCTGGGATGCTCCAAGGCGCTGCTTGTCCACTCCTGCACGGCTGCACTGGAAATGGCCGCCATGCTCTGCGATATAGGCAGCGGAGACGAGGTTATCATGCCCTCGTTCACCTTTGTCTCCACGGCGAATGCCTTTGTCCTGCGAGGCGCCGTCCCGGTGTTTGTGGATATCCGTCCGGACAATCTCAATCTGGACGATAAAAAGATCGAGCAGGCAATAACATCAAAAACAAAAGCCGTCGTGCCCGTTCACTATGCCGGCGTTCCCTGCGAAATGGACGCAATCATGCGCATTGCCGATGTGCATGATCTATTTGTGGTGGAAGACGCTGCCCAGGCACTGTTCTCGTCATACAAGGGCAGGCTTCTCGGCACCATCGGGCATTTCGGGTGCCTCAGCTTCCACGAGACGAAGAATATCATCAGCGGCGAGGGCGGTGCTTTGCTGGTGAACGACAAGAGGTTTGTCGAGCGCGCAGAGATCATCAGGGAAAAGGGGACCAATCGATCCCGGTTCTTCCGGGGCGAGGTGGACAAGTACACATGGGTCGATATCGGATCGTCGTATCTTCCGAGCGAGCTGATCGGCGCTTTTCTGTATGCCCAGATGGAGAACGCGAGCACCATCATCTCCGCTAGGAGGAGGATCTTCGAACGGTACTACAACCTGCTCCGTCCTCTCGAGGATGAGGGCGTCCTCCGCCTTCCGTTTGTAGAAAGCGAATGTGCGGGCAACGGCCATATGTTCTATATCGTCATGAGATCGTTGGATGAGCGGACAAGCCTGCTGGAGCATTTGAAGAAAGAAGGGATTCTGGCCGTGTTCCATTATGTGCCGCTCCACTCGTCACCTGCCGGTCGGAAGTACTGCCGGGCAAGCGGATCCATGGAAGTCACGGACGATCTGAGCGGCAGGGTGCTGAGGCTCCCCATGTATTACGAGATGGGCGAGGACGATATCCATCGAGTGGTGGAAAGTATCAAGAGATACTTTCGCATCATGCGGGAAAAGAGCCATGTACTTTAACAGCACTTTCGAAGAGTAGCTCAGTGTTTTCTCACAGGAGATGCAATGGAAGAGGTTAACCGGACGCAGGGGCACATGACGGCATCGGCGCTCCGCTATAGAAAACAGCGGCAGGAACATTGGTCTTCGCTCGCGCGCAGGATGGATACGTGGAAATCAAGGGGCGTGCATTACCATGAGAGAATTACGGAAGTATATCGGTTTCTCGTGAGCCCGGGACAGAAGGTCATCGAGATCGGCTGTGGAAAAGGAGATCTCCTCGCATCACTCGAGCCGAGCATCGGTGTGGGCGTAGATTTTTCAGAAGAAATGGTCGACCGCGCCAGACGGAAATACCCCGAACTTCGTTTCATGGCCTGCGATGCGCACGAGATCGATCTCGATGAAAAATTCGATGTGATCATCCTCTCCGACCTGGTGAACGACCTGTGGGACGTCCAGGCTGTCCTGAGCGGGCTCGACCGGCTCTGCTCTCACCGGACCCGGATCATCATCAACACCTACAGCCGGGTGTGGGAGCTTCCGCTGCTGCTCACGCAGAAGCTCGGCCTCTCCACCCCGCTGCTCCCCCAGAACTGGCTCACTGTGGAGGACATCTGCAATCTGCTCCATCTGGCCGGATATGAAGACATCAGGCATTTCAACGAGATTCTCTGGCCTGTGAAGACCCCGATTCTGGCGGGATTTTTCAACCGGCACCTCGTGAAAATATGGCCGTTCTCCTGCCTTTCCCTGTCCAACTTCATCGTCGCGAGGAAACGGCCGGAAAAAGACGCCGGAGCAGAGGAGCCTCTGGTCTCGGTTATCGTGCCTGCCCGCAACGAGGCCGGCAATATCGACGAGATCTTTGCCCGCACCCCGGAGATGGGCGCGGGAACGGAGCTCGTCTTCGTGGAGGGAAATTCCCGGGACAACACCTATGAGGCGATCGCCAAAGCCATGAAGAGGCATCCTCAAAGGAGGTGCAGGCTGCTCCGGCAGACAGGTACGGGCAAGGGCGATGCCGTCAGGCTGGGCTTCAGGGAGGCGTCAGGGGATGTTCTCATGATTCTCGACGCCGACATGACCGTGCCGCCGGAAGACCTGCCGCGGTTTTACGAGGCGCTCCGGTCGGGCGAAGGCGAGTTCATCAACGGCGTGCGCCTTGTCTATCCCATGGAGAAGCAGGCCATGCGCTATGCGAACCTCCTGGGAAACAAGTTTTTCTCCCTGGCCTTTTCCTGGCTTCTGGGCCAGCCGATCAAGGACACCCTCTGCGGCACCAAGGTGCTTAGCAGGGCAAACTATGAGAAGATCGAGAAGAACAGGGCCTACTTCGGCGATTTCGACCCGTTCGGCGATTTCGATCTCCTCTTCGGTGCGGCGAAGCTGAATCTGAAGATCGTGGAAATGCCCATCAGATACCGGGAGCGCAGATACGGCGAAACGAATATCGACCGGTGGAGGCACGGGATGATCCTGCTCCGGATGGTTCTGTTTGCGATGAGGCGGATCAAGTTTTTCTAATGAAGGTCTTGTGCAGGCAATGGAGAGGAACAGTGGCCAGACCGCAGAATGAAATAGAGCACGGCAGAAAGCTCTCCCGGAATGACCCCGAGCTGATATGGGGCTGGGGGACGCCGGCGGGCAGGATAAGGGCCCGGCGCCGCGCCGCTCTCATAGCCGAAGGGGCCCGGCTGGGGCCTCATGTCAGGGCCCTGGAGATCGGGTGCGGCACCGGTGTTTTTACAGAATATTTTGTGAAAAGCGGAGCACACATCGTCGCTGTGGATATTTCGTCCGACCTCCTGGAAGAGGCGAGAGAAAGAGGCCTGCCGGAAGACAGGGTGCAGTTCATCGAAAAAGCGTTCGAAGAGTGCGAGGTGGACGGCCCCTTCGATGCCGTGATCGGGTCATCGATTCTGCATCACCTCGATCTTGCCGGGTCACTTCCCCGGATATTTTCTCTTCTCAGGCCGGGCGGGTGGATGAGCTTCGCCGAGCCGAACATGCTGAACCCCCAGATCTTTTTCCAGAAGAACATCCCCTGGCTGAAAGAGCGGCTGGGCGACTCTCCCGATGAGACCGCATTCGTGAGGCATTCCCTCAAGAGGAGATTGGAATCGTCCGGGTTCGACAGGGTGGCAATTACCCCGTTCGACTGGCTGCATCCCCTCACGCCGGCGAGAGTCATTCACATTGTCTCGAAAATCGGGGCATTTCTGGAGGCGGCCCCTCTGGTGCGGGAGTTCGCCGGATCACTGTACATCCGGTGCAGGAGGCCGGCGTGAAAAAGGTTGAGGAGACGGGAATCAGGGAGAAGGGGCGGGCGAAGCTCCGGCTGCTGCCACTGAGCCACTACCGGGGCATAGACTCGGGAGACCCCATCCGGTTCTACTTCT
>Ga0255344_1001489_pt1 | contig 31254 bp, 22 predicted proteins | sample wastewater_treat_5_FD_192414 | JGI IMG/M metagenome (GOLD analysis project Ga0255344, IMG submission 192414) | Wastewater microbial communities from Lulu Island WWTP, Vancouver, Canada - plant18 | ecosystem: Engineered > WWTP > Wastewater > Unclassified | place: Canada: Vancouver, British... | reverse complement strand
TGCTCATGCTTTGAAACCACAGTTAGGTTATTTCGGAGCGAAAGGCACAGAAGATTTATTGAAAAATATTGAAAGAATGGCAGGCGATCAAGTGGATCTTGAACAGATTCCTTCTAGCCTCGAAAATTTCAAAGCACAATTAGATTTAATCACTGTGGAATTAGAAGCACAGTTAAAAGCATTAGGTAATTAATTAGATCATGGCAAGTAAAGCGCTTATTTATATTGTTGACGACGAGCCGTTGCAACGCGAATTGTTGGCAGACCATCTTGGGAATATGCCGGCTTACGAAATTCATAGCTTCGGAACAGGTGAAGAATGTTTAGCAGCTATTAAGGTTCGCATCCCGACTATCGTTTTCCTCGATTATTACTTGAACTCTCAGGTGAAAGATGCAATGGATGGCACTGAAATCCTTCAGGAAATTAAAAGCCTTGCTCCGGCAATTGAAGTGGTAATGATTAGCGGTCAAGATAAAATTGAAGTGGCTGTTAACTCTATGAAACATGGAGCCTTCGATTATATCGTGAAAGGTGAAGGTGCTTTTGTTCGTGCCGAAAAAACGGTATTCAATATTTATCGTTTCCACAAATTAACAGGCACTGCTAGCCGTTATAGAACGTTAATGGTACTATTCGGAATAGGTATGTTGCTGATGATTATCCTTGTTATTTACTTACAAACTCATGGATATATAAGCAAACTTCCAGGTTGGGCTTAATAAATTTTACATTCAAATTGTAAAATAATTTTATTATTTACTTTTCTATTATTGATTTGTATATATTTGTCACAGCAAAATAGTCCTCATGGGACAATAAAAATACGGTAACGAAGGCCTCTGTTGAATTTAACAGGGGTCTTTTTTTATTTACCCTTGAAGATACCTAAATATGGTTAACCGTTTTAGTAATAATTTATCGGCAAACAGGAGCTTCTAGGTTTTTGTGGAGATATTTTTTCATTTGATTTATTCAATGATAGGAATACAGGATAAAACATATTCCTTCTTCCAACGCGCTACAGCCGCGCGATGGCTCATACTTTTTCCTACAGTCGAAAAAGTATGCAAAAAGACCGCCGCTGTAAATTTTTTAGCGGGAACGATTTCAACTCCAACGGAAAGAAACAAACTCGTCCTGAAAGAAATCCTTTTCAGGCCTCAAACAGTGTTTCTTTCTATCGTTTCCGTTCTCATCGTTCTATCCGCAAAAATTTAAGGCGGACGTTCCGCTTCGAATATAGATTCAGATATACCGTTCGACAATTAGAACTGTAGTCAGAAAAAAGTTGGAAATCAGTAATAGAGATCAAATTCACCAAGAAAATCTGAGCTAGTGATTTTTCATTGAAATGAGGTTTCTCTTCAATTTGGTCAACCTATGTTAGGGACGCATACCCTAGCCTTCCATCAGCATATAGATTCCTGCTCCGGCTAAATATCCTATCAAAGCATAAAAAGAAATTTTCTTCACATACCAGAAAAAAGAAATTTTTTCCATCCCCATTGCAGCAACGCCAGCGGCACTACCAATGATTAATATACTTCCACCGGTGCCGGCGCAATAGGCAATAAACTCCCATAAATAACTATCGGCGGGATAAGTCGTCAAATCATACATCCCCATTCCTGCTGCTACCAATGGCACATTATCAACTATTGCCGATAATAATCCAATGGTAATAGATATCAAACTTAGGTTACCCATCTTTTGATCCATCCATAAAGCCACTTCTTTCAACATTCCAGTACTTTGCAAAGCCGAAATAGCTACTAATATCCCGAGGAAAAACATGACGCTTGGCACATCAATCCTTTGTAAGGCACGCACAACAGATAATGCATCCTTTTCTTCGTCTTCCTTTTTATGATGTAATAGCTCCACAATAACCCATAAAATTGAAAGGCCAAAGAGTATTCCCATAAAAGGAGGAAGATGTGTATATGTTTTAAAAATCGGAACGAAAATCAAAGCCAATAACCCAGTATAAAGTACTAATGTTTGTTCCTTTCGAGAGGTTTTAACTGCTTTTGCATGCGCATCCGTTTGGATAGGTTTAAATTCCCCTTTAAGACGAAGAGAAAAGAAAAACAATGGAATTATCATACAAACTAAACTAGGAATAAATAACTCCATCATTATATTACCTGCAGTAATTTGTCCACCAATCCATAGCATAGTAGTTGTCACATCACCAATTGGCGACCACGCACCACCTGCATTGGCAGAAATCACAATAATACCTGCAAACAACAAGCGATCTTCTTTGTCATCAATAAGCTTACGGGCTAAAGAAATCATTACAATAGTTGTAGTTAAATTATCGAGAACCGCTGACAAGAAAAAACTTAAAACACCAATAAGCCAAATCAATTTCACTTTGTTTCGGGTGCTGATTGCTGAAGTAATAATTTCGAAGCCATCATGAGCATCAATTAACTCTACAATTGTCATGGCCGCCATTAAGAAAAATAAAATCCCGCTAATGTCGCCTAAATGCTCTAACAGCTCACTATTTACATGAGCAGGCTCTGAATGTCCCGACAAAATATACACCGACCATAGAAGCACTCCAGTAAGCAAAGCAATTGCCGACTTATTAATTTTAACTGAGTGCTCTAACGTAATAATCACGTAACCGAGAATGAAGATAGTTGATAATAAAATTTCCATATGCATGCAAAATAATTAAATTACTTTGTAATAATAGCGAATTACGAATAAATGTTTTTCGTATTCGATGCATATTTGGTCAATTGGAATTCTTGTACTATGTTTGAATCAATCTAATATCTGCAAAATAATGAGTAATAAAGAAAATTGGGGCTCAAGGGTTGGACTCGTACTTGCCATGGCTGGAAATGCTGTGGGGTTGGGAAATTTCCTTCGATTCCCGGTGCAAGCTGTACAAAACGGAGGAGGCGCCTTCATCATACCGTATCTGGTATGTTTTTTACTTATGGGAATTCCACTATTATTTGTCGAATGGTCGATGGGGCGATTCGGAGGAAGGCATGGGCATCATAGCACTCCCTTCATCCTCGACTCGATGGATAAAAGAGCTTTTTGGAAATACATTGGTGTATTCGGAATCTTCACCAACTTAACCGTTGCCGCATATTATTGTTATTTAGAATCGTGGACGCTATCTTATGCATACCATTCGGTTTCTGGTAGCTTTATGGGCCAAACACAAGAGCAAATTACAAGCTTCTTCGGAAATTACGTGTCACTTCATGATGGATATGAACCCATAGCAATATGGCTTATCTGTTTACTATTAAACACATGGATTTTATCGAAAGGATTAAGTGGTGGAGTAGAAAAAGTGGCAAAAATCGGAATGCCATTATTAATCATTTTCGGTATCTTTTTAGCATACAAAGGCATTACCCTAAAAGCGGGAGTTAACGGAGCTATTAACGATGGAATTGTAGGATTAAATTATTTGTGGACACCCAATTTTGACTCTATATGGCAGCCCAAAGTATGGTTAGCTGCGGCAGGACAAATCTTCTTTACACTCTCTGTAGGGATGGGATCAATTCAATGCTATGCATCATATGTAAAATCGAAAGATGATATTGCGCTCAATTCAATGAGTGCTGGATGGATGAATGAATTTGTTGAAGTAGTTTTAGGATCGGCAATAATTATTCCTATCTCTATTGGCTATTTAGGAATTGATAAAGTATCTGAATTAGTAAAATCGGGAGGATTAGGATTAGGATTTAAAACACTACCCTATTTATTTACCCAATGGGGTTCTACACTATCGGCCATCAGTGGATTCATGTGGTTCGGATTATTATTCTTTGCCGGCATTACATCGTCGTTAGCAATGGGAACACCTTGCATGGGATTCTTGATGGATGAATTTAAATGGAAGCGTAGCAATGCAGCCTGGACATTCGGATTAGCCATATTAATATTAGGATTACCGACTGTATTATTCTTCAATCACGGAGTATTCGATGAATATGATTATTGGGCTGGCACTGTATCGTTAGTGGTATTTGCCTTAGCCGAAATCATTCTCTTTAGTTGGGTATTTGGAATGGAAAAAGGATGGAATGAAATTAATCGAGGAGCCGATATTGTGGTGCCTACTATCTTTAAATTTATCACGAAATACATTACTCCATTAATTTTAGGCTGGGTCTTCTTTGCAAGTCTGCCTGATATATTTGAAAAAATCAGCAATAAAGCTATTATAGAACAAATAGCAAATACTACCGACGCTAATTTAATAAACGAATTAAACAGCCAGATGCTCTATTTAAATGGATCACGTATATTATTATTATTAATATTTGCGGGCATTAGCTATTTGGTATTCATTGCCTACAAAAAACGTCAAAAACACGGGAGGTTTACATCATGAACTCAAGCGCATTAACAATGTTACTGGTTTCGGAAATAACCATAACATTATTTACTTGTTACTTCTTCTACAAAGTTTTAACAGTACCCAAAAAGAAAGAACCGGATTCTTATTCCGATAATTAAAAACCTCAACGCCGCTATATTCCAGCGGCGTTTTTTGTTTCTGTAAAAAGAACCCAATGCCGAGCGACCATACAAAGTAATTACTTATCCTTTCTTACCGATACTGTACATCGTTTTAGCAGCAGCCGTTTGCATCATTCTCCTCTACACCAAACCACAAAACACCTGGAGCGGGTTGGGGATAGTGTTTTTGGGATTGCCGGGGGATTGGGTGATAAGGAAGAAGTAAGCGATCGATTTTATTGGATTTTGAATTTTGAATTTTGGATTAGTCTCCCATAGATTTATTATTACAATTTAGAGATTTACATAGAACACAGATTCGCTCCGACAGTGCAAGCACGTCGGAGCTAAGAGGATTTGAAAAGGATTTAAAAGGATTCTTGCGCCCATGGTGGCTGGCGCACACAGGATCGCCTATCGGCGAGGCGGATTTTCCCCGAAGGGGCAGGCTGTCTTCGACGTGGATTTTTCTCCCATTGGTTCCATCTTTTTATTAGAGATTAATGGAGAACACAGATTCGTTCCGACAGTGCAAGAACGTCGGAGCCAAGGGGATTTAAAAGGATTAGTTTACCCTGAAGTGTGTCGTACGGAATTTGTTTTTTGAATATGACTAGATCGACTCTACTTCGGGGGATGGGCCGCATATTTCGCAGGTTTGGTTGATTTGTTATGATTTCGTCTACGACGATGGGCGAGAGAAATTAGTTAACAAAATATTGGGAGAGAAATAAAGCTAATCGAAGGTTTGTTGATAGGAGGGATTTAATGGGTCGATTGGATTTATGATTTTGGGTTGGGCCTTTATGAATAAATATTTAATATTGTAATGGGCGGCAAATTCAAAAAAGTTGTATTTTTGGTATGAGCGACTAACTGCGTACATCTCCTTAATGGAGGGTTGATATACGCAATGGTAGCGCAGGAATAATACGTTGGCGGTAACTTTAACAGACACCCTACTCTCCATGAACCTTATAGAAATTCAACTTGAGAACTGCTTCGGAATTGGCAAACTTGACCACAAATTCGACTTTGGACAGCTAAACAGTAATTCATTTCTCATTTATGCTCCAAATGGGACAATGAAAACCTCGTTAGCAAAGACCTTAGACCTAATTGCCAAAAATGACACCAAGTCGATGCCATGTGACAGAGTTTATGAAAACAGGGTAACTACTCATAATATACATGTTGACGGTAATGCTATTGCTAATGAATCCATTTTAGTTGTTAATGCAGAAGATACTAACTATGATTCTTCAAATAAGATAAGCTCATTCATTGCAAGTAAAAATTTAAAGAAAAAATATGATGAAATATATTCAGAGTTAGAAAATAAAAAAAGTGAATATATAAAAAAGCTAAAGCAAGTTTCACAAAGCACCGATTGTGAAGCGGAATTTGTTGATGCAAATAGTCAGTCGCCAAAGGACACTTTCTTTGAGCTATTATTGGCAGTTTCAAAAGCCTTAATAAAACAACCAGTTACTTACAATTTTCGCTACAACGATATTTTTGATAAAAAAGGAAATGTCAAAAAGTTTTTAGACAAAAATCAAAAACTTCTGGCTGACTATGTAACGAAATATGATGAGCTTTTAAAGAAATCCAAGTTTTTTAAAAGTTCAAATAACTCCTTTGGCACATATCAAGCAAATGAATTACTTGAATCAACGAAGGACAATTCATATTTTGAGGCTGGTCATAAATTTAAACTCAATGACAATGCTGAAATCAAATCAGCAGAGGAGTTAAAGCAATTACTTCAAACTGAGATAAAGAATATTGTTAATGACGAAAAATTAAAAAAATCGTTTGACCAAGTTGATAAATCAATCGGTGCAAATGCTGAATTAAGGTCTTTCAAAAGTGCTATTGAAAAAGACAACCTACTATTAGTTGAAACAGATAAATATGAAGAATTCAGAAAGAAAGTATGGTTAAATTATATCTCAACACTTACTCAAGAAACTACTGAGCTTGCAAAATTTTACCAAAGCAAAAAAACTGAACTCGAAAAAATAATTAAGGATGCAAAAAAGGAATTTGCAATTTGGGAAGAAATTGTAAAGACATTCAATGAAAGGTTTTATGTACCTTTTGAAGTCAGATTAATAAATCAAGAAGATGTTGTCTTAAAAGAAGAAACGGCTAATCTTGAATTTGATTATAAAGACCCAAATGATACACCTGTACGAAAAGACAAGGCTTCTTTGCTTTCAATACTAAGCAAAGGTGAGCAGAGAGCATTTTATATTTTACAATTTCTCTTTGACGTAGAATCTCGAAAGCATCTCAATCAAAAGACTCTTCTAATTCTAGACGACATTGCAGACTCATTTGATTATAAGAATAAGTACGCCATAATTGAATACATTAAAGAATTGCATCAAAATGCAATATTCAAAATTTTAATACTCACTCATAATTTCGATTTTTACAGAACAATTGGTAAGCGGCTATATTTAGACAGACAATGTATTCTTATGACACTGAGAAATGACTCAAGAGAAATTGTCCTAACACAAGGCGGGTATTTAAATGACATTTTTAGTCATTTCAAAAAGAACTTATCTAAACCAAAATTATTTGTAAGTATAATCCCATTAGTTAGAAATTTAATTGAGTATATTGAAGGCCAGTCTAGTACAAATTACCTAAAACTTACTTCATGCCTTCATTTAAAGGCAGACACAAACAGAATAAAATGTACAGACGTTTTAAATCTTATACATACAAGTTTTCCAACGACTGCAGCTCAGACAATTACATTTGGAGCAAAACCAATTAAAGATTTTATTTTTGATACAGCCAATGTGATTGAACAAGAAAGTCATCTTGATGAGATACTATTGGAAAATAAAATAACCTTATCCATTGCCATTCGACTCAAAGCAGAGGAATATATGCTAAATAAAATACCTAATTCAGGTACGATAGTTATAATATCAAATCAAACCTCTGAGTTATTAACACATTTCAAAGCAATAAATAATGACAAAGCAACATTAGAAATTTTAGACCGTGTAAATTTAATGACACCAGAAAATATTCATGTGAATGCTTTTATGTACGAGCCTATTATTGACATGTCGGTAAACCACCTAATAAACTTGTACAAAAAAGTTAAACAATTGACGTAAAAAAGTTGCCGCCAACAAAAGTATTTGCAAAAGCAGGGCTGGACATTGTAACATCAGCTATGTGCAAGCATCAGCAGCAGTTCGGGCTCGACGTTCAATGTTCAGCTTTAGTTCTTAACTACAACAATATAATTTTCAAATAAGCATTTGTATCGGGCCGGGCAATCAATGAATCCCCTGCCTTCACAAATACCCGAACGTTACCGCCAATGCTAAAAGACAACGACAGTGAACAAAATGAACTACAGAAATAAAATGCCAACCGTACATTCAGGCACATTAGCTTGCCCCAACGCACGGGCGACCACTTCGCAAGTAAAAGAGCCTGAATTTTTGCCAACGCACAGAAAGTAATTAAAAATGGCAGACATTTCTCAAATACTAAAAACGCTAAGCACTTCACCAAGTGTTGGATTGTTGCGTTTACGAAATAGAGAAATGATTATTGAATTTCTTGTTCAGACATTTTTAAACAAACAAGGAGCAATTTCATCTGAAAATATCCATAATCAATTAGCGGACTTTTTAGAAGGACATAAAATTGAAATTGACGAAGAAAGTGAAATCAGCGTATTTGATACTTACGAAGTAAGAGCAAAAAAATATATTCAGAATTGGACAAATTGTGGTTTTTTGACAAATTATCCTGACCAGCAAGGTGAAGTTTTCTATGAACTTTCTGCACATTCAAGCAAAACTATTGATTGGTTAACAAGTTTGAAAAAGGAAGAATTTGTTGGCACGGAATCCAAATTCAACAACATTTTAAATCAGTTGAAAGAATTAGTTGAGTTTACCAACGAAGACACCGAAAAACGTATTCATTTGTTGGAAGAAAAAAAATTGGAAATTGAACAACAAATTCAGCGGATAAAAATCGGAGAAGATGTGAAAGTTTTTGAGGAATTTGAAATCGTTCCACGTTTCAATCAACTCAATCAATCAGCCAAAGAATTATTATCAGACTTCAAAGAAGTTGAAGACAATTTCAAAGAAATTACAAAAGGTATTTATCAAAAACACGCTGATGGAAGTTTAAGCAAAAGCGACATTTTGGAATTTACCTTTGACGCACTTGATTCGTTGAAAGAAAGTCAGCAAGGAAAAAGTTTTTATGCTTTTTGGTCGTTCATTCTAAATCCAGACTTACAAAGCAAGTGGGAAAATTTGACGAAAGAATTATACAGAACACTTGAAGAAAAATCAATTCCTGTAAACGACCCATTTTTAAAAGGAATGAAAAAACATCTTCACAGTTCCGGGCAAAAAGTTTACAAAGCCAATGATAAAATGGCTGAAAAACTTAGTCGGATTATTCGTGAAAATGAAAGTTCAAAATCGGAAGCTACTAAAAATATTATCCAAGAAATCAAAAAACAACTTGTAGAAATTAGCAAGACAAGGAAGAAGCCCGAAATTTCATTTGAGTTGGAAACAGAAATTGAAATAAATATTCCGTTTGAACGCAAACTGACAACTGAACAAAGTGAAGCGGTTACTTACACCAACAAACCTAAAATTGCTGACGAAGACATTACTTCGTCAAATCATTTAGGTAAGTTGTTTTCACAATCAAACATTGACAAAGAACTGTTGCGAAAAAGAATTAAAGATATTCTGAATGAAAAATCGCAAACAACACTTTTAGACATAGTTGAAAATTATGGAGGACTTGAAAAAGGTTTGCCCGAATTATTTGGTTACATCGGTATTGTAAAAGAATTTAAACATGTCATTAGTCTAGACAAAACTCAAAGTGTAGTGTTTGATGCCGAAAACAGAAAACAAATAAAAATCCCTGAAATTATTTTGACAAAATGAGCGGTTTAGAGAAAAATATGAAGCAATACAGCAAAGCAATAGTACGATTGCTTAAATCGCCAGTTGAACGAAATTCAAATGTATGGAACGATGTAATCAATTATCAAAACGAAATACAAGAGTACATTGGCCAAATTGGTTTGGAACTAATCGTAAAAAAAGATGAAGGTTTTGCTTTTGTAAAACAACTTGAAGACAGCGAAGGCAACACACTTGGTTTAGTTCAAAGACGACAAATCGGTTTTGAAACATCCATCGTACTGGTAGTGCTAAGACAAAGTTTGGAAGATTTTGACAGCAACCCAACACAGTTGGCGACTGAAAAATTCATCACCAATACTGAGATAAAAGACGAGTTGGAATTATTTATTCCTGAAAAATACAATAAAGTAAAGTTCATCAAAGAATTTGACAAGTATATCAATACGGCTGTCGATTTAGGGTACTTAAAGGAAATCAGTAAAAAGGACAACGAAACGAAATATCAAATACATCGAATTATCAAAGAAAAAATAACACTGGATATATTACAGGAGTTTAAAACAAAGTTGCAAGAATATGTTGAGCCTGTTTAGTACAAATTCCGACAAAGCGGGTTTCAGACTTCAATATATGGAAGTTTATAACTGGGGAACGTTTAACGAAAAAGTTTTTAGAATAAACCCGAAAGGAAATAATTCGCTTTTGACTGGTGCAAACGCATCAGGAAAAAGCACATTTATTGACGCATTGCTCACTCTAATTGTTCCTGCAAAGAAAGATCGTTTTTACAATCAATCTTCGGGTGTAGAGAAAAAAGGCGACCGCACCGAAGAAACATATGTGTTGGGACATTACGGGAACATTCAAGAAGAAGGAAAGACTTCAACTTCAACACAAAAATTACGTGATACAAATACTTATTCAGTAATTCTTGCTTCATTCTCAAATACCGACCAGAAACAAATTACATTATTTCAAGTGCGTTGGTTTTCCAATAACGAATTAAGACGGCAATTTGGTATTGCTCACGTTCCTCTTGAAATAGAAAAAGATTTCAGTCAGTTTGATTCTAAAGGTGCTTGGAAAAAACGTTTAGAAAAAACTTACAACTCAAACACAACAAAAAAGAAAATTGAGTTTATTGAAGGTCCGACAGCTTACGCTGAAAGAATGTCTGACATATTCGGTATGCGTTCCTCAAAAGCATTGACTTTGTTCAACCAAGTTGTAGGCGTGAAGGTGTTGGAAGATTTGGACGATTTCATCAGAACAAATATGTTGGAAGAACAAGATTCTGAAACGGAATTTATCCAACTCAAAGAAAGTTTTTTGACTTTAATGGACGCAAAGACAAACATTGAAAAAGCAAAAGAACAAATCAAACAACTAACACCAATCAATGAAATTGCAATAACACTAACCAACATCAAGGCAGATCTACTGCGTTTGGAAAAATCAAAAGAAATGGCTGTTTTTTGGTTTGCCAAGAAAGGCGTTGAGCTTAGCGAAATAGAATTGGAAAAATGTAAAGAAGAATTACAACACTTGAATGGTGGTTTAAAAGATTTGAAAGACAAAGCAACTGATTACAAAAATCAAGAAACAGATTTAACGGTTCAAATAAAATCAGACTCAGTTGGAAACCAAATTGAGCAATTGAAAACAGATATAGCTCGATTAGAAAAAAGTAAATATTTAAGAAGCAATAAACTCGATGAATACAACAAAATTGCTCAAAACATTAAACTGACCACAAATCCGAGCGAAGAGACTTTTAACGAAAACAGAGAGAAATCAAAACACTTAAAACAAAGCACACAATTAAAAATTGATGATGAAAATAAAAAGTTGCGGGCATTAGAAAACGAAGAAGACAAACTAAAACAAGACACAGAAGATTTAGTTAAAACCATAAAAACGCTTCAAGAAAACAAAAACAATATTGCAGGACGTGAAGCAGAAATACGCGATGAAATTATAGCATACATAGGGGCCAACAGAGAAGAAATTCCTTTTATTGGAGAACTCATCAAAGTTAAAGATGATGAAATGAAGTGGGAATCTTCTATTGAAAAAGTGCTTCACAATTTCGCTTTGCGTTTAATTGTACCGCCAACGTATTATTCAAAAGTAAACCAATATGTAAACGGAAATAATTTGAGAGGAAGAATCCGTTACGACAAATACGAAGAACAAGACTATCTTAAAAATTTACGATATAAAGATATTAACGAAAAATCCTTAGTTAATAAAATTGACATTAAACACAAAACGCAGTACCTCGAATGGATTGAAGATTATTTACAAAATCAGTTTGATTTTGTTTGTGTGGATAATCTTGCGGAGTTTGAACGCCATTCAGAAATGGCAATTACTCAAAACGGTTTGATAAAATTCAAGAGAGGAAAGCACGAAAAAGATGACCGTTCGCACTTTTCAAGAAAAGAAAACTACGTTTTAGGTTGGGATAACAAAGAGAAAATTGCGGCTTTAAAGAAAGAGTTGACCAATCTACAAAGCCAACAAACCGAAAATAAAAAAGCGATTGCAAATAAAAACACCGGTATAAATAATTTAGGAACATACAGAGATGATTGTCATAGTCTGTTTTCTAATTTTGACAAATACGATGATATAAACTGGCAATCCTACGCCCAAGAAATTCGTGAAAAGGAAAAACTGAAAGCAGAATTAGAAAAAACTAATGACCGAGTAAAGAAGTTACAAGAACTATTAGAAAAGGTTCAAGACGATTTGAAACTTTCGGAACAAGCTATAACTAACAAAGGCAGAGAAATTTTTCAAGCGGAAGAAAACGAGAAAAATATTATTAAGTCAATACAAAGTAACAAAGCTATTTACGAGCCGTTGGGAAAAGTTGATGTTTCTGCATTTGAAAAACAAATTTGCGACTTATTGAATATTAATTACTCAAATTTTGAATCAAGTCGTAGTAAATACCAAACTGAAAATTCAAGGGAAACGAGAGAACTTGAAAAACAAAGAGGGGAAAAAGAAAGTGAAGTAAGAATCAAAATCAACGATTTCAAACAACCGACAGAAGAAATTACAAACAAGTTTAAAGATTGGCGTTCTGATGTTAATTCGCTTCCCGATTCAACGCATTTGGATTTAATAGGCGAATATCAAAATTTCTTAAACAAATTGGAAAAAGATAATCTTCCAAAGTTTGAAAAGAAATTCAACGATTATTTGCAGGAAACAATTACCAACAAAGTTGGCGATTTCAGAATGTTCTTTGAAAACTGGTCGGATTCAATCAAAGAAAACATTAGACACCTGAACGATTCTTTGAAAGAAATTGATTTCAAAAACAAACCGCAAACATATATTCAACTTGTAGCACCCAATAAAATCAGTGATGAAGTAAAAGAATTTAGAACTTTATTGAACGCAGCAATTCCAAATGTCAGAGAAGTTGATGCCTCTATTGACGGACGAAAAAATCATTTCTACAACCACATTGAACCTTTGATTACCAAGCTGGACAAAGAAGAATGGCGTAAAAAAGTAATGGACGTTCGTTTTTGGTTTAGCTACAAAGCCGAAGAGTTTTACAAAGAAATCAACCAGAAATTTAAAACTTATGAAGCAATGGGACAACTTTCAGGTGGCGAAAAAGCTCAACTTACATATACAATTTTGGGTTCTGCAATCGCTTATCAGTTTGGTTTGACAAGAGAAGGATTACAAAGTAATTCTTTCCGCTTTATCGCCATTGACGAAGCGTTTAAAGCTCAAGACGAAGACAAAGCACGTTACTTGATTACGCTTTGCAAACAACTTCATTTGCAATTATTGGTTGTTACTCCAAGCGACAACATTCACATCGTAGAAAACGATATTTCATTTGTTCATTTTGTAGAACGTAAAGAAGAAAGACATTCATGGCTATATGATATGCCAATTGAACAATTCAAAGAAGAAAAAGCGAATTATCTGAATAAATGATTACGCCAAAAGAAATAAAAGACAAAACTGAAAGAAAGTACATTTCTTTTCTTCAATCGTTGGTTGAAAATATTCCCTTTTCAAGAATAAATATTCGTGGCGATAAATCATATACAAAGTCTTCGTTACCCGATTTTGAAAAAGAAATTCAACAAATAATTAGTCAATCCAAAGAGAAAAAAGGTTTTGGTTACACTTTGGAATTTCAAAAAGTAAAAACAAAATCATTAGGCGTACAAGATTTGCCTATTTCAATTTACTTTGACAATGAAAAAGATTTTTTGAAATTCTTAGTTAAAGAGAATGAAGTAGATTCTTTCAAATCAAATGTTGAGATAATCCTTCGGGAATTCCCTGAACTCAAAGATTGGATAATTAAAAATCCTAAAAAGGTTATTGACAATGTGAACGAATGGCAAAACATTTTGCAAGTGTGTCAATACTTCAAACTAAATCCAAAACCGAATTTGTACATAAGAGAATTGCCGATAAAAGTTCATACGAAATTTATTGAGAAAAATCAAAGCGTAATCAAAGAATTGCTTAACGTTCTTATTGCTGCACACATAAACTACGGAGAAAAAGAATTTGAAAAACGATTTAATCTGAAATTTGCTGAACCGCAAATTCGTTTTAAAGTCCTTGACAAAAGAATAGCAGATGGATTTTTATCGGGAATAGATGATATTGCTATTTCAGTTAGCCAATTTGAAAAATTAGAATTACCAATCAGAAAAGTATTGGTCGTAGAAAACAAAACAACACTTTACACCACTTTGACACTTCCGAAAATGAATGACACCATTGCAATTTTTGGCAGTGGATTTAGCGTTTTCAATCTTAAAAATGTACGTTGGTTTGACAATCTTAAATTACTTTATTGGGGCGACATAGACGTTCAAGGTTTTGAAATTCTATCACAATTCAGAACTTACTTTCCGCAGACAAAAAGTATATTAATGGACAAGAAAACCTTTGATATTTATTTTGAAGACGACAAAGGAACACCTACAACTATTTCAATGAGACTAAACTTGACATATGAAGAACAACAGCTTTACGATATTATGAAAACAAACAACTGGCGACTTGAACAAGAAAAAATACCCTTTGACTATGTTAACCGACACTTTGAACATGAGTAAGCCGAGCCTTCACAGTCTTATACATTTGTAATTCACACAAGCCAACGCTCAGTCCAAAAATTGAAAAAGAGTTTGCCAGCCCAACCGCATAGACACAGCGACTTTGGACAAACAAACAACGACCGAGAAAGAAGGGCGAAGGCATAACAGGCTTTTGGCAAAAGTGGCGATTCTTTGCTCTGCAGACACATTTGTGGTTACAAAAGTCTCCTTCGCCAAATTCCATAAAACTAAACAAAGTCCCCTATGAAATCCACCCTCTTCCTAATCCCGATAAGTTGTCTTATTTTTTCATGTAAAAAGGATTCGGCAACTATACAATCACAAAACGTTTAAGCTCTTCAACTCTTTTACAAAACACACCCTTGGACATTACCTTCAACTTTTATTCTGATTCAAACGGCCAAGATCCAGACAAAAGCAGTCCGACACTTCACCGCTACCATAAAGAATTATGGAGTAAACCACTGCCTGGTGGAATACAATTTGACCTAAAGAATGATTTAAAAGGCGCATATTTATACCATAAATCTGAAATTGGAGACTTCTTTTTAGGAAGTGATTCAATTACGCATTCTTATAAAAGTCAAAGGAGGAAAAAATGGCTTACAGATCAAATACCAAATGAAGTCAATGAGGTGTTCAACGCAGGTTCAACAATTGGAGGATACATCTTATTTCCCAATAAAAGTATCATGCGAAAAAATACAATTAATCAGGCTAGAGGAATTAATCCTTTTATTGATGACAGGTTTGATTTAACGCTTGAATGTATTCGTTTATTTTACTTAGATCAACATAGCCCTTTATATGAAGCCTTACAGCGTTATAAATCCTTTTTCGACCTATTTGAGAATTTTAGTAACTATGTTAACTTTTTCTTATTGAATGATCTGGTAGATTAGAATTTGAATGTTAAATTTTACTTGCCTTTTGATAATTTTAAGTCAAAGCCTGTTTTTAATTCTATAGAAGATTATTTGAAGTACAAAACACAAGTAATTGACTTCATTTCCAAGCGAAATCAAAGAATCAAAGATTACTATCAATCTCATTTTGTTTTAAACCACATAATAAGTTAAATTTGGATCAACAATTTCCTCATCAAATGTGGATGTTTCTTTTAATATTAGGCCAATTATATCTTATCAATGAAATCCATCGAAGTCGTAGCCGCTATTATACAATTTAACAATAAAATCCTTTGTGTTCAACGAGGAGAAAGTAAACTGGAGTATATTTCAAAGAAATATGAGTTTCCGGGAGGTAAAATGGAAAGCGGAGAAACGAAGGAAGAAACCATAAAAAGGGAGATTCTGGAGGAATTAAAAATGGAAATAACAGTTGAAGAGGAGTTTTTAACTGTAACGCACCAATACCCCGACTTTATTCTCACAATGCATAGCTTCCTTTGTTCTTGCGAAAGCCCTGACCTAAGTCTAACAGAGCATATCGACTTTAAATGGCTATCTAAAGACGAAATGAGGGATCTTGATTGGGCAGCTGCAGATATTTCGTTAATCAATGAACTCTCAATTTTATGAACCAAGGAATTTACGAAGAATTAGTTACCAAGCTAGTATCGCAAAAGCTCGAGAGTGTCAATAAAGATTTGTTTTTTATAAATAAATCAAAATTGGATAAAGAGGAGGCTTCAACCCTTTTATCTAATCATCTGGCTCTAACAATTAAAAACGCTTTGAACTTTATCAAAGGAGATAATCAAATTGAAGTTCAAATTGAAATTGCGAATAAAATCATTCTTTTTTTAAAAGAAGAACTAAAGAAAGAAGAATTCAATAATGATTTAATTACGATTGAAGGGGAAATTTTAAAAGCTGTATTTACAAAAATTGATGCCCACTTTACAGATTTTAATTTGCACCTGAAAGAAATCACCCCCTACACACGTTTAACTCATAGCGAGCTTTTTACGGGGGGGAATGTTGGACTTTCACTAGAAAGCGAACTTAAAAAGGAAATATTGTCTTCAAATAAAATTGATCTTCTTGTTTCTTTTATTAAGTTCAAGGGAATAATAATTTTAGAAAGGGAATTAACGGAGTTTACAAAAAGAGGTGGCCAGTTAAGAGTTATTACTACTACGTATATGGGAGCTTCAGATTACAAAGCAATTCAGCTGCTATCAAACTTGCCCAATACAGAAATAAAAATCTCTTATAATTCAGGAAATGAACGGCTTCATGCAAAAGCTTACTTATTTAAACGGGACACGGGGTTTCATACAGGATACATTGGGTCATCAAATTTTTCGCGTTCTGCATTAACAGATGGATTAGAATGGAATTTGAAGATCACAACGAAAGAAGTTAGTCATATTATTGATAAATTTCAAAAGACATTTGATACATATTGGCAAAGCGACGACTTCGAACTATTTGATGATTCTATCCATAAAGAAAAATTAATTCTATCACTTAATCAAGGTAAGACTGGAAAAATATTTGAAATAAATCAAACGTATTTCGACATTAAACCTTTCCCATTTCAATCTGAAATATTAGAAAAATTAGAAGTTGAACGTTCCGTCCATAATAGGAATAGAAATCTTGTTGTTGCAGCTACTGGCACTGGTAAAACAGTTATTTCAGCATTTGATTACAAAAAATTCAAAAATGAAAATTCCTCGTCTAAACTTTTATTCCTCGCACATAGAAAAGAAATTTTAACACAATCACTCAGTGTTTTCCGCGGAATTTTACGCGATAATAATTTTGGAGAGCTTTGGGTAGACGGTAAAGTTCCTAACTCCTATGAGTATATTTTCGCTTCCGTTCAAACTTTCAATAATCGTTTGAGTGAAATTAATTTATCTCCAGAATATTTTGACTTTATTATAATTGATGAATGTCATCATTTAACAGCTAGTACTTATCGTAATATACTAAAATACTTTAATCCTAAAGTATTTCTTGGATTAACAGCTACTCCCGAGAGAATGGATGGAGGAGACATACAAGAAGACTTTCACAATAGAATTGCTGCTGAAATTCGACTGCCAGAGGCGTTGAACAGAAAACTTTTATGTCCCTTCCAATACTTCGGAATAACAGATAGTATTGACCTTTCAAAAGTTGGTTGGGAAAAAGGCCGATATGTAGCAAGCGAATTATCGTCAGTTTATACAGCAAACGATAAAAGAGTTGGTGAAATAATCAACAGCCTAGTAAAATACACCAAAGATTTAAATGAAGTTCGTGCCATTGGGTTTTGTGTAACTATGGATCATGCTAAATTCATGGCAGATAAATTTAGTTTAGCCGGATTAAAAGCTGATTATTTAACTAGTGCAAATAATCAAAACAGAAGTCACGTAAGGGAAAAGTTACTTAAAAAAGAAATCAATTATTTATTTGTAGTAGATATTTTTAATGAGGGTGTAGATATTCCTGAAATAGATACGGTTCTCTTTTTAAGGCCTACAGAAAGCTTAACAATTTTCTTGCAACAACTTGGAAGAGGCTTGAGATTAGCAGATAACAAAGACTGCCTTACCGTATTAGATTTTGTAGGAAATTCAAGGCCAGAATACAACTTTGAAAATAAATTTAGGGCTTTAATAGGAAAAACTACAACAACAGTAACGAAAGAAATAGAAGACAATTTTCCACATTTGCCTTTGGGCTGTTCCATTATATTAGAAAAAAAAGCTAAACAGATTATTTTAGATAATATTACGGCCGCTACCACCCTAAACCAAAATCAGATAATTCAAAAAATTAAAGATTTTCAGCATCAAACTACTTTAGAGTTAACCTTAAATAATTTCATTGAATTCAACAATATTCCAATTCAAATGATTTACAAAAGAGGTGGTTGGAAAAGACTTTGTCATATTGCCGGTAAAATAAATGAGTTCGATACTAATAATGAAAACGATATAATTAGAGCTATTTCTAATAAGTGGCTCTCTTGTAGTTCAACTAGTTATTTTCAATTTGTGTTGTCATTAGCTAAGAAACAATTTGCAATAAATTTGAATGACTATAATGAATCGCAGAAAATAATGCTTTTAATGTTACACTATGACGTTTGGCAAAAAGCTGGTGGTTTTGAATCATTAGAATTAAGTATCCGAGAAATAGGAAGAAATAAAATTCTTGTTGAAGAAATAGTAGAGGTATTAGAAATTTTAATTGATAACATTAGCTTTAAAGAACTGGAGATCAGTTTACCTTACAGCCAACCACTAAAAGTACATTCACGCTATACTAGAGATCAAATATTAGCCGCATTCGGACTAAGCACTTTTGAAAGAAAGTCTCCAAGTAGAGAAGGTGTAGCAGAAAACTCTTTAATCAATACCGAGCTACTATTTATTAATCTTACAAAGTCTGAAGAAAATTTTTCACCAACTACCATGTATGATGATTATGCGATAAATGAAACACTTTTCCATTGGCAAAGTCAAAATTCGGCAGGACCAGAAACTCCCAAAGGTATTTCATACATAAATCACAAAGCATCCCAAAAAACCATTTTACTTTTCATTCGCGAAAAGAATTCTGATGAATTTGGTAATACTATGGGCTATGTTTTTGTTGGTGAAGGGTCTTTGCAGGAGCACTATGGCGAAAAACCAATGAATATTAAATGGGAACTTAGTGAGCCATTACCAAACTATTTATGGAAAGATGCTGCGAAGCTTAGAGTAGGTTAATTTAAAAATTTTAGTTCTATATCTTTTTTCATTAAAACGAATTTATTGCATTAAAAAATATTCAGTTGTACCTCGCTTAATGGAATTCCATCGTTTATCAATTCATTCGATCCATCAATCTCAAAATATAAATTAATTTTATTAATGCCCACACCCTCCTTCCACTACACCACCCACCCTGGCGATTTATTCAGGAATACCAGTGTTGTTGAGCTTCCTAATCCGGAGACGCATTTGGAGGATTTTTTGATATGGTTTTTAGATTGCTATCAAACTGATGATCGTGTAGCTTATATCAACGATCTGTATAAATTACTTCATAACGAGTTTCGAAATGAAGAGGATAGAATTGCTTTCATGGATGAAATAGGGCATTTATCGTATACAGAAATTCAAAATGAAATTAAAAAGGTTGAAGAAACTTTGAAGGCGGAAGCGTACGAGAATTTTTATAGTTTACTGAGAGATAAAATAATTGTGCTTGTTGATTAGAGGAAAGATGCAAGACTCAAGACGCAGGATACAAGAGGATTTTGAATTTTGAATTTTGAATTAGGCTCCCATTGGTCCTCTCTAATAATTAGAGATTGATTGCAGAACACGGATACGTCCCGACTGTGCAAGCACGTCGGGACTAAAAGGATTTAAAAAGGATGCTTGTCCGATGGCGGCTGGCGCGTAGAGGATCGCCTGACGGCGAGACAGATTAACGTCTACGACGAGGATTTATCTCCCATTGGGTTGTTCAATTTGTTTCGTTTTGCCATCATTCATTCATTGATGCAAGATACAAGACGAAGGATACAAGTAGATTTCGGAAAGTCTGATATTTATTGGTTAAGTTAAATTTCGTTTTACCGCCATTCAATCATCCAGTCATTTATTCATTCACTCATTATTTTTGCTCTTCAAACATACCAAGATCAAATCCTGGATCCTGTATCTTGTATCCTGTATCAGTTTCCATCAGTTTCCATCATCTTCCATTTTGAAACAAGATATCATTGGCTAAATCAGATTTCGTTGTGACTCGAGTAAGTCATTTATTCATTCTTTTATTTTATATCTTTACAAAAAAAATTGGAAATGGACATTCGTTGGCATCAATGTTTCGCCAATTTTACTAAAGCACTTTCTCAATTAGAGAAGTTTATTGAGAAAGGAGAGACTTTAAATGAATTGGAAGAACTAGGACTTATTCAAGCCTTTGAATATAATTTTGAATTGGCATGGAATCTCATAAAAGATTTTTATGAGGACCAAGGAGAGTCGAATATCCAAGGAAGTAGAGATGCCTTTCGTTTGGCCTTTAACAGAGGATTAATTTCGGATGGCGAAGAATGGATGAAAATGATAGCAAGTCGTTCAAAAACTTCTCATACTTATAATGAAGAAACGGCAAATGAAATTGTTGAAGCGATTTTAAACAGCTATTATTTTATGTTTAGAAATTTGCGTAATACTTTTCAAGAAATTATAAATAGTAAATAAAGTATAACTATCGCTAAAATTACCAAATGAGTTTTTTTGAATCTACAATTCGTTTTAACAGACTATGAAATACGGGTTAAAAGCTGAAACAATAAAAAGCATCCAAAATGTTTTTTCTACTTTTCCCGAAGTTGAAGAAGTTATTTTATATGGCTCAAGAGCCAAAGGAAATTATAAGCCTGGTTCCGATATTGACCTATCAATGATAGGCGAACAACTTAATTTGGAATTAAGTAATAAAATTAGTCTAAAACTTGATGATTTATTGCTTCCATATATTATCGATTTGTCTATTTTTAATCAAATTGACAATGAAAACTTAGCTGACCATATTAAGCGAGTTGGGGTAACTTTTTTCAAAAAATAAATGAATAATAAGTACTTCTATTTGTCCTTTTTAAAAGATACAGGACGCATGACGAAGGATACAAGTAGATTTTGGAAAGGTCAATATATCTTTTATCGATGCTCGATTCTTGATGCTTGATGCTCGATGCTCGATTTTATGTGTGGAGATTTCGTTTTGACTCCATTCAGTCATTCAATCATTCATTCATTGATAAATGACGCAGGACGAAAGATGCAAGTAGATTTCGGAGAGGAAATCAATTCCTGTATCCTGTATCTTGTATCCTGTATCAGTTTCCATCATCTTCCATTTTGAAACAAGATATCATTGGCTAAAGCAGATTTCATTTTGCCGCCATTCAGTCAGTCAATCATTGATGAAAGATACATGACGCAGGATACAAGTAGATTTCGGAAAGTCTGATGTTTATGGGTTAAAGTAGATTTCGTTTTGACTCCATTCAATCATCCAGTCATTCAATCTTTCATTCATTGATAAATGACGCAAGACAAAAGATACAAGTAGATTTCGGAGAGGACATCAATTCCTGTATCCTTTAAAAGACCCATGATGCAGGACGCATGATACAAGTAGATTTCGGAGAGGATTTTAAATCCTGTATCCTGTATCTTGTATCTTTTAATTTTATTCAACTCATTTTCAATAATTTAAATCAAAACAACACCTTTTATTACCATACTACATTGCTATACTATGTATTTTGCCTTACATTTGTCAAATGAACGCAGATTTTATTGAAAAATGGCAATCGCAGCTTAAAAAGGGAACGCTCTCTTTTATTGTCTTGTTGGTAATCGACGAGGGTGAGCTCTATGGCTATGAACTGATCGAAAAGATAAAGGCTAAAACTAAAATTGAAATCGCCGAAGGAACGCTTTACCCATTAATGAATCGATTGAAAACCGACCTCCTACTCGACTCTAAATGGGTGGAACAAGAAACCGGCATTCCCAGAAAATATTATCTATTGACGGATTCCGGAAAAAGAACGCTGGAAGAAATGAAAATGCAATGGATCAACATCAACAACGTAATTAAAAATTTACTCTAAGATGAACTTTAAGAAAATACAATTTGATAGCAACGATGCTCAAAAGATTTATGAAAATTATTTGAAGCAAATTAAATCGGCAACTAAAAAATTATCATCTGACGATCAAAATGATATTTTAATGGAGTTGAATAGTCATATCTATGAAAGCTCTATCAAAAAAGAACATTCATCGAATGAAGTCACTAACTTAATTGCTGTCCTGGATAAAATCGGTACTCCAAGTGAAATTCTTTTGCCCTTGGTAGCTGAGAAAAAATTAAATCAAGCAACAAAAACATTTAATCCTGTGCATGTTTTTCAAGCACTAGCATTAAACATTTCGAATGGCATCATTTACATCATCTTTTTCTTCTTATACCTATTCTTAATTGTCTTCCTTGGACTAATTCCCGCGAAGCTAATTTACCCCGACAATGTAGGTTTATACTATAAAAAAGATGTGATGTTTGAGTTTGGTGCAGTATTTAATCACGATCAAAATCGCCCCTATGAAATTTTAGGAAATTGGTTTATCCCTACAATCATTCTCATCGTTATCCTGTTCTATTTCTTGATCACCTTGATGCTAAAACTCAAACGAAGTTTAAACAAAACTAAAATCTCCATTTGATATGCTATTTACAATTTGGTATTGCAGTTTACTGATTCAATTCAATTTCTACGAAGGACTAATCATGATTCTAAAACAATTATCGCGTCTCATCATATAATTTCGTTTATGAAGAATACATTCCTCAAAAATTAGATAAATTTTTTCACCAAAGCGGACATCAATCGGATTTTTTCTTACTATTATCTCCGATTTAAATCCTACCCACGTGAGCAATAAATATCTACAAAGTGCCATTCAACAATTTGAATATTACAAATCGTTAGGCGATAAAACATTTTTACAAATCGCTCCCGAAAATTTATTTTGGCAATACAACGACGATAGCAATAGCATAGCAGTAATTATTAATCATCTGTATGGCAATATGCTTTCACGCTGGACAGACTTTTTAACCAGCGACGGAGAAAAAGAGTGGCGAAATCGTGACAAAGAATTTTTAAATGAAGTAACAACTAAAGAAGAACTACTTCAGCGATGGGAGGCCGGATGGAAATGTCTCTTTGATGCATTACACTCGATTAGCGAAGCCGATTTAGACAAAGAAATTCTCATTCGCAATCAGAAGCATACTATAGCAGAAGCAATCAACCGACAGTTGGCGCATTATCCTTACCATATCGGACAAATAGTATTTCTAGGAAAGATGCTCAGCAACAACAATTGGAAATCACTCTCGATCCCCAAAGGACAATCAGATGCATTTAACAACAAGATGTTTTCAGATCCGAAGTGAAATAGGAATTAAAATATTTTCGACTTTTCTATCAAATAAATACTTGTAATAAAAATCGTTCTGAGGTTTTAGTATTATCGATCAATAAAATTGAATTGGATCATTGGAGCACTAATATTGTAGCCGCCAAATATTTTAGAAAACAAGGTTACAATATCCACAAAGAGCGATTGTTTAAAATGATTTAGTGAAGCGATTCAGTAACTTATCATCTTGTTATTTCATTTTGAGCGTTAAAATTGATTTTATAAATCGCTGTAATGCTAAAAATCAAATTGCGCCACAAACACTACATCCCCTCGCACGACTCTTGAACGCAATTCAAGCTATATGTGCGCCAAAAGCACCAAAACGCGCCTACAAGGCTTCTTTAAGGCAAATTCGAGTAAATTTGTTGCAGCACCTCCATTGGCTGAAGCTTCGCGGATAACTATTTTGTTTTCAAAAGCCTAAAAGTTATGTTTGTAGGTACTTAATTGAATATTCATTTGGCAATTTGGGTAACCGAATGAACAGACTAATTAATTAAGCAATCATATTAAAGGGGAAAATGCTTAAGAACAATAATGATTCAAGTCGAGTTTTTGGACTAGATATTTTACGGGCCGCTGCAATCACGTTAGTTGTTTTAACGCATGGAGCTTATTTAATTGCCGACACAAGATTCAGCGGATTTCCTTATATCAAGAGCATTGATGGCGTTGATATGTTTTTTGTTTTAAGCGGATTCTTGATTGGCTCTATCTTGTTAAAAGAAATAAATGCTGAAACACAATTCGGTCTTAAAGCATTAACCAACTTCTGGAAAAGGCGATGGCTCCGCACATTACCCAACTATTATTTAATTCTGCTTGCTAATTATCTCGTTATCCATTTTAAAGTAATTCATGAAGATATTTCTCAATTCAGTTGGAAATTCTTATTCTTTCTTCAAAATTTCTCTCATCCGTTTTATGGATTTTTTTGGGAATCGTGGAGCTTAACAATCGAAGAGTGGTTTTATATTTCAGCTCCATTACTCCTAATACTTTTTTATCGATTTTTTAGTCCTAAAAAGTCATTTTTATTTGTGACTATTTTAATGATCATCGCCCCCCTATTATATCGCATCTCGATAGTAAATCCCGCAATTGATGATTTCGGCTATGATGTTGGATTCCGCAAGATCGTTTTAACTCGATTAGATAGTATTGCATACGGATTACTTGCGGCATGGATTAATTATTATTACGAACAACTTTGGAACAAGCACAAATTCATCTACTTTTTTATCGGGATCGCGCTAATTGCTTTTATTGTAAATTACAAAGTACCCAACACAACTTTTTATAAGCAAGTCCTGACATTTACTTTTACGCCAATTTCCGTAATGTTGCTTTTGCCACTCTTGAAAAGTATTAAATCCGCAAAAGGTTATATTGCTGCAACTATCACGCATATAAGTAAAATCTCCTATTCGATGTACTTGATAAATTTAGCTTTGGTAGCGGAAGTAATTCGCGACAATTACTATCCCACTACCGAAGTTGATGCTGTTATAAAATATCTTTTGTATTGGACTATTGTAATCGTTGCATCCACATTGATTTATACTTTCTATGAAAAGCCAATCATGAATTTGAGAGATAAATAATGTTGAATACTACTCAATCAATATAGAATCAAACATCATTCTATACACATCGTAACAGAAAAACGATTGCCAATAATTTAATTGATGTTATCATTTCTTCATACACTTTCAGGCTTACTCTTCTTTGCTTTCCTTGGAGGAAAAATAGTGTTGCATTACCGACTAAATATTTTACATAATAGAAATCCGGGATTGAAATCATTTTTCTTCACTCCACTCGACTATTTCCTTCCTTACGACTTAAAAGTAACACAACAATACGTAACAATGAAGAAAATCTGCAATCGTTTATTGTGGGGAATGTTATGGTCGTTAGCAACCAATATAATAATCGGAATTTTGGAAATAATTTATTGACCATTTTGAAAAAGTCCATTTTGCCTCCATATTAGTATTAGATGAAGCTCCAGAAAATAAAGCCTATCCCCTTTTCCCGATAGTTAACAAATCGACCAACATTCACCAAAACCAGGACATTCCTTACGATGGTCTAATTCTTCATTTAACAAGGGCATTTCATTCATTGTATCGCTCAATTTTCAAAAAAACAAATGATCAATATTTGGAATAAAATCGCTCTTCCAAGCACCTTAACCATTTTAACACTAATTTTGCTGTTCAATCGAGCTCAATGAAAAAAGTTCTAATTATCGACGACGAAGAGAAACTAAGGTCATTACTTAAGAGAATAATTAGTTTAGAAGGCTTTGAAGTTTTGGAGTCCGGCGATATAAAAGGCGGATTAAAAAAACTCGAACTTCATGATGTTGATGTGGTGCTTTGTGACGTAAAGCTGCCCGATGGAAATGGTGTTGACGTGGTGAAACAAATAAAGTCGAATTACCCTCTCACCGAAATCATTTTACTCACAGCTTACGGAAACATTCCTGATGGTGTGATGGCAATTAAAAATGGAGCTTTTGATTACATTACGAAAGGCGATGACAATAACAAGATAATCCCTCTCCTCTATCGTGCATTCGAAAAAGCTGAACTAGCAAAGCGTGTACGGGTTTTAGAAAAACAGCTAGCAGATAAACATTCCTTCGATAAAATTATCGGCATATCAAATCTTATTACGCAAGCAGTTGAGATGTCGCGTAAAGTTGCCCCTACCGACACCACCGTATTGCTTACAGGAGAAACGGGAACAGGAAAGGAAGTGTTTGCTCAAGCAATTCACCAAGAGAGTCGTCGCAATAAAAATAATTTTGTTGCAATCAACTGCTCTGCTTTCAGCAAAGATCTACTTGAGAGTGAAATGTTCGGACATAAAGCAGGTGCCTTTACCGGTGCAGTGAAAGAACAAAAAGGACTATTCGAAGAAGCTAACCACGGCACAATTTTCTTAGATGAAATTGGAGAAATGGCTATCGACTTACAAGCTAAATTATTAAGAGTAATCGAAGCCGGTGAATTCATAAAAGTTGGAGATAGTAAGCCAACAAAAATTGATGTAAGAATTATCGCAGCAACAAATAGAGATCTCGAAAAAGAAATTGAAGCAGGCCATTTTCGTCAAGATTTATATTATCGCATTTCTGTTTTTCAAATTCATCTGCCTTCATTAAGGGATCGTATAGCTGATATAGAACTATTGGCATTACATTTTCTTAAAGTGTTCTCCGAAAAAACAAATAAACAAGTAACTACTATTTCGAGAGAATGCATAGAGGCACTTAAGCTTCATCATTGGAATGGAAATATTCGTGAACTTAAAAATGTTATCGAGCGTAGCGTTCTTCTTTCCTCTTCAAATGAAATTTGCATCGACTCACTTCCTTCCGAATTCAAACATAAACCGATTAGCAAAGATGGCAAGCACCTTTCTGCTTTCGACTTAGCTAGCGCTGAGAAAATACATATCCAGAAAGTTTTGAATTATACCGGCGGCAATAAAACAAAAGCTGCCGAATTGTTGAATATCGCACTCACTACTTTGTATCGAAAAATTGAAGAATACAAGATCGGATAACCCCCTTTCAAAACGATAGTGTCGACCCTTTCAAAATGAAAGGGTTTTTTATTTTCCGTCGGCCGGCATTTAACATATTTCCGATTGTTTTTCAATGCATTACAAGTGACTTCCCAATATTGGAATATCATTTGAAATCACCTTGGCATATCCAACGGTTTCAAAATGAAAAACAAGGCAAACTCCAGCAATGTATACGATCAAATGCAGCGCTTCGCCAACATTACAAAAAAGCTGATCATCATTGGCAATATCAATCGCGCTAAGCACTGTTTACAAATTGCTGAAGACATTTTTAATAGTGGTAATGCTGAAATTAAAAATGTTGTTACCAATGTGTATTTATTTTCTGTGAGCAGCTTCATGGAATTACATCATTGCAGCATTAAAAATCTGTTCCCTGTCAACTTGCAAAAAGAATATTATAAACAAGTTAATACTTCAGGATTATGAACATTGCAATCATGCTATTACTAGGCATTGCCCTTTTTGCCTTATTCTTTAAATCAATTAACAGTTTCGAAAATATTTAAAACGATGACCGCATTATTTATAGTTGCTATAGTTGTGTTTTGCTATATGAGTTATGTACTCTTAAAGCCAGAGAAATTCTAATAGCTAAACTACTTCGAACACTTTAAACCTACTCAAATGAATACAGAATTACAGGGTCTCTTGTTGATGTTTCTTTTGGTATTAGCCATAGGAATTCCTCTTGGTCGTTATATCGGAAAAATCTTCAATTACGAATCCACCGTACTTGATAAATTGTGCAATCCAATTGATAATTTATTTTTTCGATTAAGTGGCATTGATCCACTCAAAGAGATGAACTGGAAACAACATCTCATCGCATTACTCACCATTAACCTAGTTTGGTTTGTGTTAGCAATGTTTGCACTTACGAATATGTCGTGGTTACCATTGAATCCTGATGGTATTTCTTCTATGAGTGCAGATTTAGCATTCAATACCTCTGTAAGCTTTATAACAAATACTAATCTGCAGCATTACTCCGGAGAAACGGGCATGTCGTACTTCGGACAATTAACGCTGATGCTATGGCAATTCATTAGTGCAGGAACAGGTATTGCAATTTGTGCAGTACTCTTTAATGCGATGAAAGAAAAAACATCTCAAACACTTGGGAATTTTTATTCTTACTTCGTTCGCAGTTGCACTCGCATTTTATTCCCTATAGCAATCGTTGTAGCAACATTACTTGTTTTTAATGGCATGCCGATGACTTTCGATGGTAAAGATGCAGTACAGAGTTTACAAGGTGATAGTATGCAAGTAAGTAAAGGACCGGTAGCAGCTTTTGTAGCGATCAAACATTTAGGCACTAACGGAGGAGGCTTCTTCGGAGCAAACTCAACACATCCTTTCGAAAACCCATCTTATCTCACTAACGTGATTGAAATGGTTACGCAAATGTTAATACCCATTGCTATGATTTTTGCTCTAGGATATGTAATCAACCGCAGGAAAATGTCGTGGATGATTTTCGGAGTGATGAGTATAGGCTTCTTACTCCTTACTATTCCCACAGTAATACAAGAAATGAAAGGTAGTCCGGAGATAAATAAATTGGGTATAGAACAACCAATGGGAAGCATGGAAGGAAAAGAAGTTCGCTTTGGATCTGCCGCCTCCGGATATTGGAGTATAGCCACCACCGTTATATCTACCGGCAGTGTGAATGCCATGCACGACAGTTTTACTCCACTAAGTGGGATGAACCAAATGCTTGCTATGATGGTCAACTCCTTCTACGGTGGATGCGGGGTAGGAATATTAAACTTTTACGTTTTCATAATTCTTGCAGTATTTATCAGTGGCCTGATGGTTGGAAGAACACCAGAACTTCTAGGAAAAAAAGTTGAAGCCAAAGAAATGAAAATCGCAATGATAATTGCCTTACTCCACCCTCTAATGATTTTAGCAGGAACGGCCATGGCAACTTCATTTCCTGCATACACAAACGCTACACTAAACAACAATGGATTTCATGGATTCAGCGAAATGCTGTATGAATATACTTCATCCAGTGCTAATAATGGAAGTGGCTTTGAAGGATTGGGAGATAACACTCCATTTTGGAATATTTCCTGTGGAATAATAATGTTATTAGGAAGATACTTGCCAATTATCGGACCTATTGCTATTGCTGGAATTCTCGCTGGTAAGAAATACATCCCTGAAAGCAACGGAACACTCAAAACGGATAATTCCACATTCGGACTAATGGTATTTGCCGTCATAGCAATCATAGCAGCATTATCATTCTTCCCTGCCCTTACACTCGGACCGATAGCAGAATATTTCACAACGCTTTAAATTTTACAGGATGTCAACGAATACTTCATTATTTCAAAAAGAATTAATGCGTGATGCATTAAAACAATCAATTGTAAAATTAGATCCGCGAAAGCTATTTCGCAATCCTGTAATGTTTACTGTTGAAATAGGTACAGCTATCATGCTAGTTGTATGCATCGGCATATTTCAAGGCGATCATACAGAAGGCACATTAGCATATAATTTCACAGTATTTATCGTACTTCTTCTAACACTACTCTTCGCCAACTTCGCAGAAGCAATAGCAGAAGCAAGAGGGAAAGCGCAAGCCAACAGTTTAAGAAAAACAAGAGAAGAAACTCCTGCAAAATGGATCAATCCAATGGGAGAAATGTATGTTGATGAATTAACTATTGTACCATCATCACAACTTAAAAAAGGCGATAAATTTTTATGCGAAGCCGGCGATATTATTCCTACCGATGGTGAAATAATTGAAGGCATTGCCACAATAGATGAGAGTGCAATCACAGGAGAAAGCGCTCCGGTGATAAGAGAGTCGGGAGGAGATAAAAGTTCAGTTACCGGAGGAACGAAAGTTCTGTCGGATAGGATAGTTGTGCAAGTTAGCTCTGAACCGGGAGAAAGTTTTCTAGATAAAATGATCGCATTAGTTGAAGGAGCCAGCCGACAAAAAACGCCGAATGAAATTGCATTAACAATTTTATTAGCAGGCTTCACTTTAGTGTTCATTATTGTTTCCATCACTTTAAAACCATTTGCCGATTACGCAAACACTCCTATCACCATAGCTGCATTGATTTCACTCTTCGTTTGTTTAATACCTACGACAATCGGTGGACTATTATCCGCAATTGGTATTGCAGGAATGGATAGAGCATTACGTGCGAATGTCATTACTAAGAGTGGAAAAGCCGTTGAAACAGCAGGAGATATTGATGTACTGCTATTAGACAAAACAGGAACGATTACTATCGGGAATAGAAAAGCTACAAGCTTTCATCCATCAAACGGAATCGACAAAAATCATTTCATAAAATGTGTGGTACTAAGTTCTATGAGTGATGATACTCCGGAAGGTAAATCAATTATTGAGCTTGCGGGAATAAATCCATCAAGCTATAAAATCGACAATCCTAGATTTATCAAATTCACTGCCGAGACAAGATGTTCCGGAATCGACTTTGATCAAATACAAATTAGGAAAGGGGCAACCGATGCAATTCGTCGATTGTCAGAAGCTGCCGGAAATATTTTCCCTTTAGATACTCAAGAGGCAGTTAAATTAATATCTAGCAACGGAGGAACACCACTTGTAGTTTCTGAAAACAATCAAGTGTTAGGAGTTATCGAATTACAGGATATTATTAAGCCGGGAATACAAGAGCGCTTTGAACGTTTGCGCAAGATGGGAATCAAAACAGTGATGGTTACAGGCGACAATCCTTTAACAGCAAAGTTCATTGCAGAAAAAGCAGGTGTTGACGACTTTATTGCTGAAGCTAAACCTGAAGACAAAATGAACTATATCAAAAAAGAACAAGCAGAAGGCAGATTGGTAGCGATGATGGGAGATGGAACAAACGACGCACCTGCCTTAGCTCAAGCCGATGTTGGTGTGGCGATGAATAGTGGCACACAGGCTGCGAAAGAAGCCGGAAATATGGTCGATCTTGATAACGATCCGACGAAATTAATCGAGATTGTAGAGATTGGAAAGCAATTGCTCATGACAAGGGGTACTCTTACCACATTCAGTATTGCAAATGATGTTGCAAAATACTTCGCAATTATTCCTGCG
>Ga0255344_1001488_pt1 | contig 31259 bp, 30 predicted proteins | sample wastewater_treat_5_FD_192414 | JGI IMG/M metagenome (GOLD analysis project Ga0255344, IMG submission 192414) | Wastewater microbial communities from Lulu Island WWTP, Vancouver, Canada - plant18 | ecosystem: Engineered > WWTP > Wastewater > Unclassified | place: Canada: Vancouver, British... | reverse complement strand
CGCGCTTTCCTAAGCAGAGCAGGATTGTCGCTTCTTGATAAAAAGCTATGGCTTAGGAGTTTCCCAACTCCCCTTAAGAGAAAAGCGGAGTATGTACCTGCTTATGCTTATGCATGATAAACTTCCTACCAAATCTCTTAGAAAATACACAAGGTTCGTAGCAGTATTGAAAAGCCCTGCCATTTTTTCGATAATAAGAATAAGAGGTACGGTATGAAATCGATGGATAAACCTAAGACGGCCGAGAAGAAAAAACCCCAGAAAACGCTTAAGGAAAAGCGCGCAGAGAAACGCGCAAAAAAAGAATCTAAAGAGACCGAATAATTGGCCCTAAAAAAGCCGCCTCTATTTGAGGCGGCTTTTAATTTTCGATTTATTACTATAAAAAATAGCAATCAACAGATCATTTTTTAAGATAATAGGGCTTCGGCTTTCGGTATAAGCCTCAGGCCTCCTGTTCGTTCCATTTTACGGGAAGAATACTCTTCTCTGTCTCCTTATCGAAGTAGATTGCTTTTGCCATTACTGGAGCAAACATGATGGTATCGCCGTGTTTATAAATATGGTGAGGCGGAATACGCGACACCATGCCCTGGGTAGGCGTGGTGGCCTGAAGGTGGATTTCCGAACCTAGTGGCTCGACCACCGTGACCTTTGCATTGAACTTTTGGCCACGATGTGCAGCGTCAGCCACAGGGAGATCTTCTGGTCTGATACCAAAATAGACACTCTTGCCGATATAAGGCTTGAGAAGCGCAGCATGCTTCTCATCAGGAGCGAGTTTGAAGGAGCCTTCATCGACCATAACCTGACCACCCTCTTCAATGACATCGACACTCATGAAGTTCATAGGAGGAGAGCCTATGAAGCCAGCAACAAACTTGTTGATTGGATTATTGTAGAGGTACAAGGGAGAGCCAATCTGCTGGATAATTCCATCCTTCATGACGACAATCTTGTCGCCCATTGTCATAGCCTCTACTTGGTCATGAGTTACGTAGATCATTGTAGACTGTAGACGGTCGTGTAACTCAATAAGCTCGGCGCGCATCTGGACACGCAATTTTGCGTCGAGGTTCGATAGAGGTTCATCGAAAAGAAAGACCTTGGGCTTACGCACAATGGCGCGACCCACCGCTACTCGTTGACGCTGCCCACCCGAAAGCTGCTTGGGCTTGCGGTCGAGCAACTTTTCGATATCTAGGATTCGCGCCGCTTCCTTTACACGAGTTTCGATCTCTTCCTTCGGTAATTTGCGAATCTTCAGACCGAAAGCCATGTTGTCATAGACAGTCATGTGGGGATAAAGCGCGTAGTTTTGGAACACCATCGCTATGTCTCTATCCTTGGGTGGAACATCATTGACGAGCTTACTATCGATGTATATTTCGCCTTCAGTGATATCTTCGAGTCCTGCGATCATTCGGAGCGTCGTTGTCTTCCCACAGCCCGACGGACCTACGAAGACCACGAACTCCTTGTCATTGATGGTGATGTTGGCATCCGAGACTGCTCTCACATTGCCTTCGTACACCTTTCCAATACCTTTTAGTTCAACCTTTGCCATGGATCCTCCTTTCAAGAGGTGTATGTTATATAAAAGACAGTTTACGATGATTTATAAAAGGCGTCAACCGAGGCTTATCGTATACCCCAGCTTGATTTTCTATGCATAAATCCTTCACCCAGCTTCGGAGATGTCCAGATCATTTCCTCAATGCATCGCGGAGGTCACGGTAGCCAATTAGAACGATTCCCTCGCTCTCCATAATTCTTTTCATAGTATCGCTATGCATGGTTCTGTAATTCCAGACCCTGCTCTCCCAATCGGGGGTTATGGCCCTTAGCTCAGGACTGTCGGTTGAAGCGTGAAGCACAAAATGCGTGATACCCTCTTTAAGGGAACCAAAAAGGCGCTTGACAGTCTCGGTCTGATCGCAAGGCTCGTCTAGGGGCATAGCTACAACAGCATCCAATAGGGGCATGCCTTTTTCCCCTAGTTCTCTAAGATATCCAGCAAGGCAGTCGCGGGTTTCATAACCTGCAACAATGGACTCGAAACCAGCGATATCTGGCTTTGGAAGCATGGCAGGTATCCTATGTTCAATGGCTTGGGATATATAGGCATCAATTAGCCTTTCATGCGCCACCGAAAACATATGGGTGTCTATATGGGTAGGTTCGATACCTGCAGCATATACCATGGCTACTTGAGCTGCTATTTCTCTCATTGCAGCTTCGGGTTTAGCTCTAGACTGAAGCTCCTCGCTTGTCCTCGGAAAGTATCCTTCGGCATCGAGAAGACCGGAATCTGGATCGCGAGTCGATACTGGTCCCCAGCGGTAGCCTTTCCACTCGCTTGTCAGAGTCGCATGAATGCCAACATCTACATCAGGGCGCGCCGCACAGCGGCGCGCCACCTCGGGGAACCAAGGGCAAGGTGCCATCAGCGATCCGGATGTCACAGTGCCAAAATCGTATAGCTCAAAAAATGCTTCTATCGATGAAAGGCACATTCCTACATCGTCCACATGGACTATGACCGCCCTGTCCAAAACCGAAAGACCAAGCTTCTTCATAAAAGGATTAAAAGACATTCTATGTTCCTTTCGACTGCATCGCCTCAGTGCTAGTGCTAGCGGCAAAACAGCATGGCAAAATATAAGCAAATCATGCTTGCAGATTTCTAGAATAGTACCATGAATACCCCGCAATACCAAAGGCTGTCGCCACATTAAGCGAAGCCTTCGTTCCTACTAGAGGAATTTCAACGCATCCTGCACTGCAGTATTGTAGAGCTTTATTGGAGACTCCAAGCTCTTCAGAGCCAAGGACCATTAACCCTGGAAATGGAAAAGAGAACTTATTGAGAGGAATACCACCAACTTCAAGAGCAAAAACTCCCTTAACGCAATCGAGCTCAGAGAGTTCAGCTCTGCGCCATTGCATGCGCTCTATGGTTCCCATTGAACTTCGGATTGCCCTTGGATGCATAGGATCCGCACATTCCGGCGAAAGAATTATCTCTTCGAAACCAAGAGCTTCGGCGGTGCGAAAGATGCTTCCTATATTGAAAGGCGAGCGTAGGTCTTCTAAAAATACTCGCATGCCGGCTCTTTTTATGGTATGGCTACTCGAAGGTCTGGGTACAGCTATGAAATCCCAATCCGCTACACTCTGGCCAGATATGACTATGAGTCGATGCCGAAATCTATTCTCAGCTTGTAAAAACCCGCTGTGATCAAGACCATCGCTAAGACCGGACAAAATCGAGAGAAATTCGCTGGCAGCCTTGACGCATTCCAACGGTGTCTCTTTTGAATCGGCAAGAATTTGAGCTATTTGCCTCACAAAAACAATGTCTTCGAGAGAAATAAAAAGAGGATCGGTCTTCCGCCACTCTCTTTCTAGCCGTTCGAGCAATAGCACGGCTTTTCGCAATCTTGCACGTCCATGAAGATTCTCAAAGTGAGATATATCCATCATGATTCATTTTCCATACAATCCGCGTAAGACTCAGGCTTTTCGCCATGCACAAGTATACAAAACTCCCCTTTGGCTGGTTCTGCAAAAAATCGAAGAGCTAGCTCTTTGGCCTTCCCTTCTGTTATCTCCTCATGTATTTTTGTGAGCTCTCTGCCTATACACAGCCTTCTTTCTGGATCTATTGAAGCTATATCAGCAAGCAGCTTTCCGATTCGAAAAGGCGATTCATAGAGAATAAAGGGTTCTCCACGGTCAAGAAGCTCTCTTAGTCTTGTCCGCCTCTTGCCTGCTTTTGGTGAAAGAAAACCATCGAACAGAAATGTCCTTCCCTGTAGTCCAGATGCGCTAATAAGACAAGCAAAAGCGCTTGGCCCGGGAATAGGTACGACCTTGTATCCTGCTGCCCGCGCCATTTGCACCAGTAACGCTCCTGGATCTGAGAGCCCAGGAGTTCCTGCATCTGAACAATAGGCCACCTCTTTACCCTCGCTTAGAAGGCCAATAATTTTTTTTGCTCCTTGCTGTTCATTATACGAATGGCATGAGATTAATGGCTTATGAATATCATAGTGCGAAAGCAGCTTTAATGTGTGCCGAGTGTCCTCACAGGCAATAATATCGACAGAATTGAGTGTTTCGAGCGCCCTTAGACTTATGTCTCCGAGATTGCCAATGGGTGTCGCGATCATGAATAGTGTGCTCACAAAGACAATAGTGTACGATTACGAGCCATTATGTCTAGGCTTTTCCTAAATACCTATAGTGCAACAAAGCTCGCACCGAACTCTAAATAATTCGCATCTATCCATAAGCCTCAATAATAATTATCATAACGGACAATGAAAACTGCAAATCCACGAAAGATATCATTTCTGATCCTATTCCTCGTATTATTGCTTTTGGTCGGAAAGCTTTTCTATCCTTTTATGACCGTAATACTATGGAGTGGCTTATTATATGTCTTCCTAGAACCAGTTCATAAAAAGCTCAAAGGACCTGAAGGAATAAAAGGCCGAAAAACCATGCGCGCTCGATTGAGCGCCTTGTTCTTGTCGATTCTTGGCGTTATCATCATTCTTATTCCTCTTGCATTTCTCGCATTCGAGACGATACAACAGCTTGCAGATTTGCTCAAATCGAGTATTCGCTTTGTAGAGGACAATATCGATAAGTTGAGAATCGATTCTCAGAGTCAAATAGGTTCAGCAATTCAGTCTTTGCTCGGTGATCTATATGATGTGAGCACTTTTGATCCTATGAGAGAGCTGCAGTCGTTTCTTGCATCCGGAGTAAACCAACTGCTAAAAATATCCACTTCGCTCATAAAGAATATATCCAAATTTGTAATCACGATTTGTTTCATGATATTCACTCTGTATTATCTTTTAATGGATGCAAGTTCCTTAGGAGACACATTTGTTTCAATGATGCCCATAGCTCCTCAGTATACTCGGCTTTTTATGAGCAAGCTCCGCGAAACAGGCCGTCAACTTGTCATCGGGTACTTTCTGGTTTCGCTTTTTCAAGGTTTTATGATGTTCCTCCTGAGCATTATCTTCGGTTTCAAGAATAGTCTTGTACTGGCAGTATTGACGGCCATTTCATCTTTTGTCCCACTCCTTGGTACCACTGTAGTATGGGCTCCAATGGGGATTTATCTTGCGGTGAATGGTCAGATTATTAAGGGAATTATTTTTGTCGCCTGTGCCAGCGTGGTTGTGGCGACACTCGATAATTTTATTAGGCCAATTGTGCTGGGTGAACAGATAAAAATACATCCCCTTTTGCTTTTTTTCTCCATAACCGGTGGCTTGGCTGTCTTTGGATTCAACGGGCTGATCCTTGGCCCTATTATCCTCATACTTTTTATTGCGGCTGGCGATTTGTATAGAGCTTTGAACGAGGAGAGCGAGTTCTCTAACAAAAAAAGCGAGAGCGAATCCTAGTGGCTAATTCTAAGGGCTCTTGTTGTCAAATAAAGTTTTCATTAAAAGCCATTGTTCTTAAAGTCTCTTTGAGATTTAGCGGCAATTACTAGCTATTTTCAGATATGAATATCAAGTACGACTCTCAATGGCAGCGACAAGCTGATCACGAAACCGCATATCTATAGGCATATTCCCAGAAGTGCGCCCCAGCCCACATTCAGGCCTCATCTTGCCATGAAAATCTGAGCCAGCAGTAACAAACATTCCTTGGTCGCGGGCCATTCGGTCCAGAATAACGCATTGACCATATTTGGCTGTTGGATGGTAAGCTTCTATTCCTCTAATGCCCATCTCTTTCCATTGAGAAAAAAGCGTTGTAAGAACGGCTTTTGAGACGAAAAGTGAATAGGGATGAGCAATAACCGAGACTCCACCAGCAGTATCAATAATCGAGAGAGCTTCTTCGAGCGCTAGACAGGCTTTTTTAATGTAGAATGGCTTTCCTTTGCCAAGATAGCGGTCAAAAGCATCCTGACGGTTGTGAGCGCAATGCGCCTCGACAAGGAGATCCGCGAGGTGTGGCCTACCTAGATAGGAGGTTCTGGAAATGGATTCGATTCGCGCAAAGTCAAGAGGGAGTTTTGCGTCCATAATGCGCTCGATGATTGCTAAGTTGCGCTCATGCCGGGCGCGAGCGAGTCTTTCCACCGCTTCTACGAGCGATGGAGCAGCCTCGTCGATACCATAACCAAGAAGATGAAACTCACCGGGCTCGAAATCTATCTCGATCTCTATGCCAGATATGAACTCGAGCTTCTCAAGGGCGGCAGCCGCGCGCGCTTCCGCTAGGCCTTGAGTAGTGTCGTGGTCGGTAAGGGCTATGGTGGATAGGCCGAGCGCGCGGGCTTTTTCGACGAGTGCGGTAGGCGTAAGCTCGCCATCGGAGGCATTGGAGTGAGTGTGAAGGTCAGCGGTCGGCATGATCCCAGTCCAGTTTCCCCTGTGATCCATAACAGAAGATTGGAAGCGAATAGGCCTCGTTTTGTAAGGCTTCCTTTTTTTCGTTGATAGCTTTTTCTTTTGGGAGCTTGTCTAATAGCGAAGATAATTGCCGAGCAAAGCTCACGATTTCCTTATCGGATACAGGCACAACCCATGATTCGACTGGAACCCTTGCCACGGTATAGAGCTGAATTGCCTTTATTTGTCCGCCATTGTTTAGAATTTTATTAATAGTAGCAGCATAGGCTTGGCAATCAAAGTAAACATTGCCTGTTCGATTGTCATATATCACCATAGTCTGCAGAGTAAGAGGGACACTGCGCGAAAAGTCCGTAATGCTGCGCACAATTTCCGCAAACGGAAAACTCGAGCGTGAAAGCTGTGTATGAAGCTTTTCAGTACCGCCATCGAGCTTTGCCCAGATTTCAAAAGGAAAGTTTTTGTAAAAACCAATTAGAAGCTCCCTAATACTTTCATGTAGAAAACCGGTGGAATTAGTGATAAGCACGAGAGTTGGAATCGAATGCTGCGGAAAGCGCACTGCGCAATCCTTTGCATTAGCTATGGTCTCAATCGCTTGGCGAGCAGCATACAGAGCTTCTTCCAAAAAGGGAGAGAGCGTGGGTTCGCCATTTCCAGATATCGAAATATCTTTGAGCTCCAAAGTCTTGGAGAGCTCTGACCATTCTTCATCGAAAAAGCGCTGGATAGCGCGGCTCACATCGCCAGACTTTAGTGAAGCCCCAGGATTTGAAAAGGGCAAAACCTCACAATAGGGGCAATTATAGCTGCAGACCTTGCGCTCAGGGAAAAGATTGATGCCTAATGAAAGCCCTCCAGCTCGTCGTGAAATAACCGGATAGATGATTGCAGCCTCTCCTCTACCCCTCGGATGGGATTCAGGACCAAGCGGATAGTCATCGTTATCTTGGTAAAGATTGCTAATATCCGCACTGCGACAAATCTTCTTTTCTGCCATAATATCAAATTATAATAATGTTTCGATCAAGGTTTGGCGAGAGCCAATGATTCTATATGATGAAATTTTGTATATCATATTAGCTAACTTTTAGTTACTATGCTTCCATCTTGGCGAGATTATTGACATAATATCGTATAATATCGTTTGGCTCCTAAAGAGGTCATAATGCCAGAGCTGGAAAAATACGATCATGGTCCTACAAAAACCGAAAGAAATAATGTCATTGAGCGCTTGGAGCATAGTTTTGCTCAGAATCTGCTCGATATCGACATCTACGAAAAGCGAATGGAGATTGCCGTCAACACTGCATCGAAAAGAGAGCTTTTATCTCTCATCGAAGATCTTCCGGCTCCGACCGAGATCGACAAGCAATGTTCATCCCTAGATGGAATATTGCTCAATCTCGGAGAAATCAAGGACTATGACTTCACCCTGGCTTTTATGTCCGGTGCAAATAGGAAAGGCCTATGGTATCCACCCAAAAGAATGAAAGTCGTCGCAATAATGGGCGGTGTCGACCTAGATTATTCTCAAGCCCAGATTCCTCCAGGGGTCTCTACCATCGATGTATTTGCCTTGATGGGAGGAGTGGATATCTTCGTTCCAGAGGGTGTCAATGTAGAGGTCACGGGCATTCCTATTATGGGGGGTATAGATAATCGCGCTACCTCATATGCGAGGCCTGGAGCGCCGACAATCAAAGTAAATGTGATCACTTTGATGGGAGGCCTGGACATCAAAGTAAAGCGACCTAAGAAGTAGGCCTGTAGCCCGCGCAGCAAGCTTCCAAGCAGATTTGCGCGTGGCTTTCTTGTCGATTGGCCTTCTTTAACATGATTTCAATTCATTGACATCGTCCCCCTCTTGACTCTTTTGAAAGAAACTGCAATATTGGCATCATATGAAAGGGATATCTGTTGGGAAAATCCTTAATCTTCATCATCATCACGGCTTTGGCAAATGGAGCCGTAGCGAGGTGTGGGCATAAACCCAACAGCTTAATACGAAACCGAAGCCGGCTCCAGGGGGCCGGCTTTTTCATTGATTTTGATCTTGCCAAAGCCGGCTCCTAAGAGGGTCGGCTTCTTTTTTTCTTAGCTGAGAAAAGGCTACGAGGAAAAGGAGAAGAAAATGACAGAAAGCGCAAATGAAAAGGTTGAATTGAGGCTCGGTCTTCCTAAAGGGAGGATGCAGGCAAAGGTAATCGAGCTTTTCAATGATGCAGGCATACCTGTATCTATCGATGAACGAGAATATCGTCCACGAATCGGAAATGGAAAAGCCGTAGTCTTTGGATCTCGAGAAATGGTATACGAAGCAAAACTCCTAAAACCCCAAAACATTGTCGAGATGCTTCAGGCTGGAAGCCGAGATATGGGTTTTGCAGGCGCGGATTGGGTTTGCGAACTTGGAGCTGATTTGATCGAGCTTCTGGATACCGGTCTCGATCCAGTCAAGATCGTCGCCGCGGCTCCCGAAAATGTAGCGACAGCCTTTGCCTCCTCCAGAGGAGACCTGACAAAGATGATAGCTGCCTGCAAACGGACCCCTATCGTCGCTTCCGAGTATGAAGGACTTGCAAAGGCCTGGATCGATAAAAACCTACCTGGCGCTGGATTTGTACATTCTTATGGAGCAACCGAGGTTTTCCCTCCGGAAGATGCAGACATCATAATCGACAACTACGCAACAGGCTCTACCCTGAGGGCAAATAGACTCGAAATACTAGATACCCTGATGACAAGCTCGACTCGATTCTATGCCTCGAAAACTGCAATAGCAGATGAAGACAAGCGCGAAGCTGCGGAAGCGCTTGTTCTTCTCTTCCGTTCTGTGCTCGAAGCGAGGCGTCGTGTGATGCTTGAAGTCAATATATCGGCTGAACTTCTCGATGAGCTTGTGGCTATTCTGCCCTGTCTAAGAGCACCCACCGTATCCCCTCTGGGAGGAGGAGATGCCTTTGCTGTTAAAGTTGCAGCTCCTCGCGATATGCTTGCAAGCCTTATCCCAGAGATAAAGCGCCGTGGGGGCACCGATATTGTAGCAACTCAGATATCGCAGCTTGTGCCATAAGCCAAAAGGAGGAGACAATGCTTAGACTAGATGCCAATGAAGGCCGATGCATTCTTTCAGAAGAAGATCTTAGAGAGATATTGAGCCCTGAAATAGCCCGGCGCTACCCTATGAGGGAGCTCTTGGAAATACCTTTAGCCGAGAAGCTCGGGCTGCCTTCATCCTGCGTGCTTGCAACCGCTGGAGCGGATGATGCTATTGATAGAACAATACGGAGTCTTGCAGGGCCAGGAGGACTTATCATGAGTACGAGTCCTGGTTTTGTCGAATTCTTGGAAGCCGCCCAGCGATCATCAGCTCGTTTCAAGGAAATAAAAAAGGATCCATTTGAACCTTTTCCGATCGACGATATATGCAGATGCGTCAGGGCCCTGACTCCAAGACTCCTTATTCTGTCGAGCCCCGATAATCCTTCTGGAGTTGTTCTCTCCCCCCTCGATGTCACACAGATCGCCACGGTCTGTCAGGAGCTTGGCACTATCTTTGTCTTCGATGCAACCTATCAGGAATTTTCGATACATGGATCAACGCCTATCCAGGCGCTAGCCAACCCAAATGTGCTTGTAACCGGTAGCTTTTCCAAATCCAAGGGCCTTGCGGGTTTTCGAATCGGGTATGTTGCGGCTAATCCTGAGTTTACGCAGTTGATCTCGAGACTTTCGGAAGCTGGCCCTCCTTACTCGCTTTCGAGCTCGGCAATTGAAGCCGGCAGAAGAGCGCTTTCTCTTGATCAAGGAGTTGCTCAAGGCTTTATTGATGAGGTCCGGCGGGAAGTGCAGACCCTGAAATCGCTTTGCAGAAAACTTGGCTTTTTAGTATCGGAGAGCGAAGCAAACTTCATTCTCTTGAAAAGCGAAAATCCTACTGATCTATCCGATAAATTGCGCGAACGAGGAATTCTTGTGCGTACCTGGCCTAGAAAACCAGGATATGAAGAGCTGGTAAGAATCACCGTTCCAGGAGACCAAGGAGAATTCGAGGAACTATGTGGTTCTCTCGAAGATGCAGTGAGAGAATATGATAAAAATAACAGAATAAAGAGCAAACCTAAGAACAAGGAGCGTCTATGAATGATCAACCAATAGCAACCATAAGAAGAACAACAGCCGAGACAGATGTCGGCGTGAGTTTACAATTATCGCCGGGATCTATCGATATCAATACAGGCATAGGCTTTTTTGACCATATGCTTACTCAGCTTGCATTCCATGCTGGCTGGAGCCTTAAAATTTCATGCAAAGGAGATCTGGATATCGATGACCATCACACAGTAGAAGATGTAGGCATTGCCCTTGGAATAGCATTCTCCAAAATCGTCCCTTCGGCGAAAGGCCTTGCGCGCTTTGGCTATTCCTATGCCCCGATGGACGAGGCTCTCGCACGTGCTGCGCTGGATATTTCCGGCAGAAGCTACTTTGTGTTCTCCGGAGACTTCTCCACACCATCTATAGGCTCGCTTTCGACCTGCAATATTGAGCACTTTTTTCAGAGCTTTGCAACGAATGCACGATGTACGCTTCACCTCGACATTCTTCGTGGAGAAAATGACCACCACAGGGCTGAAGCGCTTTTTAAGGCAGTTGCGCTTGCATTCAGAGCTGCGCTCGCACCAAGCGCGGCTTTAGCAAGCACAAAGGGGGAAACATGCATAGATTCGGAGCAAACATGAATACGAACAAGAAATCTAAGTCAGCATTGCAAAAATGCATGAGAATGTCTGCTGTCAAGATAATTCCATGCCTCGATTTCAAAGAAGGTCGAGTTGTCAAAGGCAAGCGATTTCAAAATCTCGTAGATTCTGGAGATCCTCTAGAGCGCGCTCTTATCTATGAAAAGCAAGGAGCTGACGAGCTTGCTTTTCTCGATATCAGCGCCACTATAGAGGGAAGAAAGACCATGGCGCAGGAAGTTGCGCGCATACACCAGGCGATTTCGATTCCTCTCACTGTAGGCGGCGGAATTGCGAGCATCGAGGATGCAGCCCGATTGTTCGAGGCAGGCGCGGACTATGTCTCGATAAACAGCGTTGCTGTGAAAAAACCTGCGATAATCGATGAAATGGCCTCAATATTCGGAACAGAATGCATAGTGGTAGCCATCGATGCTGCACATAATGCATCTATGCCATCGGGATATGAAGTGAAAATCGATGGAGGCTCCAAATCGATGGGTATCGATGTATCAGAATGGGCACAAGAAGCCGCAGAGCGAGGTGCAGGACAGATTCTACTCACTTCGATAGATCGCGATGGCACTTGCCTGGGTTACGATTGCAGACTTATCGAAATTGTCGCCCGTATAGTATCTGTACCGATTATCGCTTCTGGAGGTGCTTCAATGCTAGAGCATTTTCTGGAGGGATATTTAAGTGGCGCATCCGCTCTGCTCGCCGCTGGGATTTTCCATCGCGGTGAAGTCTCGATTCGAGAGATAAAAGAATTCTTGAAAGCACACGATGTGGAGGTAAGATTATGATCGTGCCTAGTATCGATATTATGAATGGCAGAGCAGTACAGCTTAGAGGAGGAAAGCAGCCACCTCTGGATGCTGGAAACCCTCTAGAGCTCGCCGAACGATATGCTAGGGTTGGAGAGTTCGCCGTAGTAGACCTCGATGCTGCCAAAGGAATCGGAAGCAACCGAGAGCTCATTCTTTCTCTATGCAGAACCCATCGAGTACGCGTAGGTGGAGGCATTCGAACGATTGGCCTTGCTATGGATTACCTCAATGAAGGAGCCCGTTCGATAATGATAGGAACTTCGGCCACACCCGAATTTCTTTCCAGCTTACCGCGTGATCGACTTATTGCGGCCTTGGACAGCAAGGAAGGGACTATCATGGTCGAAGGATGGTCGAAGCCAAGGGAAGGTTCCATTGAACAATCGATCAGTGTTCTTTCCCCCTATGTGTCTGGGTTTCTCATCACCTTCATCGAAACCGAGGGCGACCAGTGCGGAATCGATATCGAAAGAGCAAGAAAGCTGATTGCTCTCTCGCCCGATAGAAAATTCACATTTGCTGGAGGTGCCGCCGGAGGCGAACGAGGCATTGCAGATATTGCGGCCTTGGATAGACTGGGTGCCGATCTCCAAGTTGGCACTTCGCTTGTGTTGGGCGATTTATCTCTTGCGGAGGCCTTTGCCGCACCTCTTGTTACCGATAGGGCCGATGGACTATGGCCTACGCTTGTCTGCGATGAGTCTGGAAAGGCACTTGGGCTTGTTCATTCGAGCATGGAGAGTCTAAAAGTAGCATTGAATAGCGGCAAAGGAACGTATCATTCTCGCTCAAGGGGCCTTTGGGTCAAGGGGGAGTCATCTGGAAACGACCAAACCCTTATCCGCGCAGAGCTCGATTGCGATCGCGACACAATCCGCTTTACGGTGCGCCAGAATGGCGAAGGCTTTTGTCATCTTGGCAGGAGAACCTGCTTTGATAACGGTTATGGACTGGAAAAACTCGATCGCACTATCAAGAAACGCATGAAAGAAGCACCTCCCGGCTCTTATACTCGAAGGCTATTTGCAGATGAATCTCTGCTGGCATCCAAGCTTCGCGAAGAAGTGCAAGAGCTTGCCCAGGCAAAATCTATACAAGAGGCAATATCTGAAGCTGCCGATGTACTCTATTTCACTTTGGTAAAAACAATCAGCATGGGGGCCAGCCTATCGGATATCGAGGAGGAACTCGAGCGTCGGTCATTGCGTGTAACGCGGCGCGGGGGAGATGCAAAACCCGAATTCGAAGGTCCAGAAGGAAAAAGCGAATGGAAAAGCATCCATTAAGAAGAATTAGGATCGATGATATCCCGGAGCCTTCGGCGAGGCTTTTCGATCCAGAAATCGATGCGGTTGCCAAGCAGGCTATCGATGCGATTCGTACTGGCAAAGAGGAAGAGCTTAGGCGATGGGCGGAGAGACTCGACGGACTTCCGGCAGGAGCGCCTCTTGTTATCTCTTGCGATGAAATGAAAGCTGCCTATGATGCGCTGCCTAAGGAAACCGCCGAGCTTTTAGGGCGCGCCAAAGGCCGCGTAGCGGCCTTTGCGGCCGCTCAACGCGCCTGCCTTGCGCCTCTTAGCATACCGCTTCAGATAGAGCCGATAGAGATTGCATCTCCGATAGATCCAATAGAACCAAAGAGCCTGTTAGAGCCAAATGAGCCAGCCGACATAGAGATGTCGGCAAAAAAAATGACAGCTAAAGGAATTAAAAAAGAAGGCGAGAAAGGCGCGTTGTGCGGCCGCTACGGGCACGAAATCGTGCCCGTGGCGCGTGTAGGTTGTTATGTTCCAGGTGGTGCCTTCCCCCTCCCCTCCAGCGCAATCATGACCGTTGTCCCTGCAAAAGTTGCAGGCGTCGAAGAAGTCTGGTGTGCTGGCCCCAATCCCAGCAAGGAGACCCTGGCTGCCTCATGGCTTGCAGGCGCAGAAGGATTCTTGCAAGTAGGAGGCGCCCATGCTATTGCAGCCTTAGCTTTCGGCGTCTGTATCCCCAAATGCGATGTCATCGTAGGCCCTGGCGGAAAATATGTCGCATCAGCAAAGCGCCAACTTTTCGGCATTGTAGGCACTGAAGCACCAGCCGGCCCCTCGGAACTACTTATCATTGCAGATAAAACCGCAGAAGCCGACATTATTGCTGCTGATCTTCTAGCCCAGGCAGAGCACTCCCCCGATTCACTGCCCGCTGCAATTGTGACCGAAGAAACTTTAGCTCTCGAAATCCAAAAAGCCCTCAAAACTAGGCTCGAAGAGCTCCCTGAACCTAATCGAAGTATAGCCAATCGAGCCCTTTCGAATGGCTTTATCTGTGTAGAGCATGATCTTCTGCGAGTTGTTGATGGAGCAAATCGCTGCGCGCCGGAACACCTCGAGATTGCAACCACAGATCCTGCAAGCCTTATGAAACAGATAAAAAACGCAGGTGCTGTCTTTCTCGGCCTAAGATCAGCAGAAGTATTCGGAGACTATGGTGCAGGGCCCAATCACACTCTTCCTACTGGAGGAGCATCTAGATTTGCCGCTGGCCTCTCAGTCCTTTGCTTTTTACGAACCAGAACATGGCTTGCCATAGAGAATCCAGAGCTCCTCGTTGAGGATACTGCTGCTTTCGCTCGCCTAGAAGGCCTCGAGGCGCACGCACAAGCCGCACTAACACGTACTCTCAAACATAAAAATGAAAGCCCTAAGTCCTAATGCTTAGAACCCGTATATGCTAGAATATTTTTCTCGTAGATATTTCTCAAACCACACAGGATCCAGAGCAGAACCAGTGGCTTTTTCGACGAGTTCGCCTGGCATATAGCGTGATCCATGACAATGCACATTGGCTCGAAGCCATGTAAGCACAGAGAGAGTATCACCGCTCGCTATGCGAGCTTCGATGTCAGGTACTTCTTCCTTGAGCTTAGCCCAGAACTGTGCAGCATAGAGATTTCCAAGCGCATAGCTTGGGAAATATCCAAAATATCCTATAGACCAATGAACATCCTGAAGGCAGCCCACTCGATCATTTGGCACTTCTAACCCCAATAATTTCTTGTACTTCTCTCCCCATGCTCCAGGCATATCTGCCACACGCAGATTCCCGTCTAATAGCGCTGACTCTAGCTCAAAACGCGCAATTATATGCAAACCATATGTAACTTCATCTGCTTCGGTTCTAATAAGCGAAGGACTCACTCTATTTACTGATTTTAAAAAGCTTTCGAAGTCAAGATCCCTGCCAGCCTCACCCAAAAGGGCACTCAAGGCTAAAAAATTCCTCTCCCAGAATGCCCTGGAGCGGCCAACTATATTCTCCCACAGCCTAGACTGTGACTCATGCACCGCCATCGATACAGCTTCAGCCAGTTTTGTCCCTCTAAACTCTGGATTTGGATCGATTCCCATATCGTAGAGAGCATGACCCGATTCATGGATTGTGCTAAAGAGGCTTGAAGGAAAATAATCTTCAACATAGCGCGTTGTAATGCGTATATCGTCAGCACCGAGGCTTGTTGTGAAAGGATGAGCAGAAACATCCAGCCTTCCGCGATCCATCTCGAAATGCAGCACCTTCATGAAATACAAGCTTATTTGTTCTTGAGTTTCAGAGCTGACATACCGCCCTAGACATTTGTCTTCTATCTGCGGCTTAGCGCGTATCTTGTCGAGGATATCGACGAGATAAGCCTTCATTGTGGAAAAAACAGCTGTAATCGATTCCTGCGAGCTTCCGGGCTCATATAGATCGAGTAGTACATCATAGGGTCTTGCATTCGGATTGAGATACCCTGCCAGTTCTCGCGAGAGGCCAACAATTTTTTCAAGGTGAGATTCAAATGCCTTAAAATCGTTGTCTTTTTTTGCCTCTGCCCATTTTACCTGCGCAATGCTAGTTGATCTCGCATATTCGGTGACAAAAGCCTCTGGTAACTTGGTTTCTATATCATAATCCCTCCGCACCTTGCGGATATAGGCTTTCTCATCTGGAGAAAGATCATGCTTCGCTTCTAGTGTCGCAAGTAGCTCACCTATTTCGGGATTTACTGCCTTTTGGTGGGCAAGCCCCTCGAAAAGCGCAAGCTGTGATGCGCGTTCCTGTATCGCTTTGGAAGGCATGTAGGTCTCCTGATCCCATCCGAGGACTGCACTAATATGAGACATAAGAGTGTGTTCTCGATCAAGCTCTATAAGGCGAGCCGTTTCTTTTTGCATCGATTTCCTCCTTGTTTACTCTTCATAATTCATATAGTAGCACTCGAATAAGACTCTTTGTATACTAAAATCCGTGTTTTTAAGGGAATTGACACAGGATATACGCATTCTCAGAGGAACAGGGCCAGCAACCCTGCGATCACTTGCGAATCTAGGTATTCATACTATTGCGGATCTTTTGCTGCACCTGCCAAGAGATTATGAAGATAGAACAAAAATCCTTCCATTATCGCGCTTTTCTGAAGCTAAGGTTTATACTAAGGCCAAGGTCATTCGCCATGAATGGTTTGGCTTTGGAAAAATGCGCACTCTAAAGATCATCATAGCAGACGATTCTTCCGAGGGGGCCCTCCTCTGCTTCAATAGGCCTTTCCTCGAGCAAATGGCTCCCGTTGGCTCGATAATCCAGATCTATGGCAAATTTCAGTTTAAGTATGGCGAAATCCAGTCTTCTGCCTTTGAGCTAAAACCCCTCCAGGAAGACTTCGTTCCAGAACAGACTCTTTCGCCTATTTATCCCCTCACGGGAAGGCTGAACCAAACAACTATGAGAAGGTTGACAGCTCTAGCACTTCAAAAATTTGCACCTCATATCGAGGATGAACTTCCAGATGCTCTGCGTGAATCATACTGCTTCCCACCCAAGTCTGAAGCTATTCGCTCAATTCATTTTCCTTCATCATGGGAATCAGTTAAAATTGCTCATGATAGGCTTGCCTACGAAGAGCTCTTTTACTTTCAGCTTGGTATTGCACTAAGAATTCGTTCTAGACAGACAAAAACCATTAATCGCATCTTTGTTCCTGGCGTACTTGCCAGACAGCTTCGGGAGCGTCTTCCCTACACGCTAACTGAAGATCAAGAACTAGTCCTCAAGGAAATCATAGAGGACATGCACAAGCCTTTTCCTATGGCCAGGCTTCTGCAGGGAGATGTCGGATCAGGAAAAACAATGGTGGCTCTGCTTGCGGCACTATATGCAGTTGAGCGAGGAGGACAGGTAGCAATAATGGCTCCTACTGAACTCCTTGCCCGGCAACACGCAACCATTGCTGCACATCTTGTAGAGCCCTTGGGTGTACGCCTTGCATTTGTGACCGGCTCGATATCTAGCGCTGTTCGGCCTCAACTATTAGAAGCTCTTAAAAGTGGCGACATAGATATCGCCATAGGTACACATGCCCTTTTCTCCGATGATGTTTCTTTTAAAAATCTCGAACTGGTCATAATCGATGAGCAGCAGCGCTTTGGAGTGCTACAGAGGGTAGCCCTCTACAAGAAAGGCCATGTGCCAGATTTTTTAATGATGACTGCCACACCTATACCAAGGAGTCTTGCTCTTACTTTTTTTGGCGACATGCAAGTATCTACGATTCAGCATCTACCGCCTGGCCGCAAACCCGTTATAACACATCTAGCGAGCGAAGTCCGAAGAGGTTCCGTATACGAGTTTACACGCAAAAAACTGCAAGAAGGCCAACAAGCCTATTTCGTATATCCAGTTATCAGTGAATCAGATAATCTCAGCCTTAGGAATGCGGAATCGATGGCAGAACACCTATCTAAAGAGATTTTTCCTGAGTTTGAAGTTGGAATTCTGCATTCGCGCTTGAGCGACGATTCTAAGATGGATGTGATGTCGAGATTTTCTGCAGGCGAAATAGCCGTTCTGGTTGCAACCACTGTCGTTGAAGTTGGTGTCGATGTGCCTAATGCGACCGTAATGGTTGTCGAGCATGCAGAGCGTTTTGGACTGTCCGCTTTGCATCAGTTGAGAGGACGTATAGGAAGAGGCGGTCTTCAGGGCTATTGTTTCTTTGTTTATTCAAAAGATATTACAGAAGAAGGGCGAATGAGATTGAAAGCTCTCTATGAGACCAACGATGGCTTCGCCATTGCTGAAGAAGACTTGAAAATACGAGGACCGGGAAATATATTCGGCTTGGAGCAATCAGGAGACCTCCAATTACGCATTGCCGATATGCGAACCGATTTTGACCTTCTCAAGAGAGCAAGACATGATGCTTTTAGAATCATCGAGAATGATCCAGGGCTTACGAGCCCCGAGAATAATGTGATTCGCCAAGTTCTAAATCGCGCAAACCCTTATTCTGAGAAGCAAGAATCTTAGCGTTTGCGTTTTAGTGCCTTTGGTCCTCCACGTTGAAGCACCAGCTCGGAGCAACTCATATAATCGATAATCTTATCCCTCCTTGCGCCTGGACCAAGCATCTTGCGAACCTTGTTACATTTCCGTCTTAGATATTGAATCGATGGTATACTAGTACCGAAGTGAGCAGCGAGTTCCCAATCGCGATATAGATAGCGCCCATATGTATCTTTGCGATTAAGAGATAGAAATTCGGCTAGATCTTCTCTGGTCCATATAATAGTCTTGCCATTTGAGTAATCATGTTGAGCCATTCTTCTTTTTGTCCGCTCTGTTGCTCCTGCCATTTTCCGCTTTTGCCAGTATTCGCTTCTATTGCGAGCATGTATAATGTCTTCTCTCTTAAAGCCTGTCTCTTGCATCCATAACCGAGCTAACTTCGCCTTCTCTGCAGGAGATAATCGTGATTTGAGAGAATTCGCTACATATTCATCTGGTGTTTTAGATTCAAGAATCATACGCTCAGCTTTTTTCATATTATGAAATTTAATAAAGAATTGCTAAAAGTCAAATATCCTAAGTTAGCTGCAAGAGGCGTCAGCAACCCTTATGTATCTCATGGCTTCAACATTAGTTGGCCTCTTATAATCTCTCATCGGCCTAGTCTCGCCGAAAGGCTATGGCATGCCAACCTTTTTTCTGATCAATATATGGAAGCTTAGAGAAGCCTAGAGGTTTTTCGCGGCCGACTCGCTCGCAAGCTGTACTTGTCCCAGAAAATATCACCACACCAGCACGTTTGAGCACTTTTTCGGCAAGCAGCCAGTATGTACTTACTATATTATACTTTGGAATATCTTCAATGAAGAAAATAGCTACATCAATGCTAGCCGGACTGAGCTCTTGCCATGCTGAAACTTGTCCTTCTTTTTGTGATGATAGAGTCTCTTGTGCTGGTGATTTCTCGCTTACTGAAGGCGAGATAATAGGAAGCACTGGATCGAGCATGGCAATGGTTTTTAGAGAACTCATCTTTTCTAAATTATGGATCGATGCTGTAAGTGCCAGTACATCATGCGATATCAGCACAATTTCCTCGGTTCCCAAGACTTTTTTTATCCACATAGGTGCGATGCCTACGCCAGGCTCTACAACAAGTGCTCGACGCACGAGAAGACCTGCAAAAACTTTCTGAGCCAAAGAGAGAGCACATACAGTAGCAAAAGAGGGCTCATCGAACTCAGGTAAGCCTAGAAAACCATCCCAATCGAGACTTGCTCTAGCAAGCTCTTTCTCTGTATGCGAACGAAAATAAGTAGAAATCCATCTCTCCTGTGAGGTTTTACCTACCTGAACTTCCCTTGGGCTCTGCGCAATTGCAACCATGTGATTTTTTGTGCTGATCGCTCTTAATAGAGTAAGGCCTGATTTAGCGCACCAGATACAAGCCATATCTGCCAAAGGTGCTATGATGACAAAGGCAAAAGTACCTCCAGGCTGCAAAAGCTCGGTGCATACAAAATGAAAATAATTCTCAAGTACTTTTACTCCGGCCTTTGCTGGCAGATTTGATACGACCGCATCGTATGGGCCACGCTCATCTGGCTCGCAAAGCAAACCTGGTTCTGCAATGAGGTAATCTGCTTTTCTCTCCTTTATTTTTATCTTTGCAAACCTTTTCTTATGGCATAGGGCATGCTCCTGCCCATCCAAGCCGAAAAGCCGTATGCCAAGACCATTCCGTTCTGCATTTCGTGCGGAGAATACAACCGCCCTAAAATCGCGGTCGCGCAAAACCACATCCATCTCAGGGCATGAGGCTGCCAAGCTAATGCCTATTACACCTACCCCGCAGCCCGCGTCGAGAAGGCGATGAGCATGAATAATTCCTGGTTCATTAGCTATTTCTTTTAGAAGAAAGCGGGTCCCTTCATCGATATCAAAAGAAGAAAAAAGCGAATGCGATAGCTCGAATTTGAGCTTAGTGCCACGGTAAGCGAAATCTACTGTCCTATTTACTAGCGGATCTAGCTGACAGAATGAATCGTCGGTCTTATTCGTTGACGCGCTCAACGTACTCGTTTGTCTCCGTATTGATAAGGATTTTCTCGCCCTGCTTGATGAAGAGGGGCACCCGCACTACAAGCCCAGTTTCGGTCCTTACGGGTTTTGTCGCTCCAGATACGGTATCACCGCGCACATAATTTTCGCTCTCTGCCACGGTAAAAATCATCTTATAGGGAATTTTGATGTCTATAGGCTCACCTTCCCACATAACTATTGTATAGGTTTCTCCTTCCTTTAAATAAGGAGCTCGGTCTTCATGAGCCGTTATGGGTATCTCGAACTGCTCGAATGTCTCATTGTTCATAAAATGGAAGGACTCATCATCGCTATATTGATATTGACAATCGACAAGATCTACTTGGGCATCTTCTACAGAATCAGCGGTTTTGATTGTTTGAGTAACCACATATCCATTTTTAAGGTTCTTCGCGCGCACACGAGCAAAAGCAGCGCCTTTCCCTGGATTGACAAACTCTCGCTCTACGACTATATGCGGTATGCCATTGATAATGAGACAAGTTCCGATCCCGATATCACCACCACGAATCATAATTTTTCCCTCAAAAAAAGCATTTAATCAATCTATACTAGCTTGGAATCTTGATCTATGTAAAGACTAAAGCATCTTGTGACTATTTCCATTACAGAACTATTCTAGACTTTATTTTGATATTCGGCATTCCTTAGAGAATTTTTTCTATTTATCTAATCCAAAAAAAGACGAAAAAGGAAAAATCATCACATCTTCGATCGATTTTTTGCCACACAAAACCATCATTAGGCGCTCAAAGCCAAGAGCAACTCCAGAACAATGCGGAAAGTCATCAAAAATGGAGCTATATGTCTTATCGACAATATGAGGCACTAAAGATTCTTTCTTTTTATTGCTCTGCGACTCCATATATCGATCGACAGCCTCAGGATTATCCATTTCTGTAAAACAATTTGCGATTTCAATACCTTCTACATAGAGCTCCCATCGCTCTTTGTATCTGGTGCCAGCAATATCCGCAGCAAGACACTCGATACCTGAAGGATATAGGTCTAGGATAAGTGGCTTATCCTTAGGAAGAGAGGGTTCTACTATGCTAAGAAAAAGAATATGGAAGGCATCTTCCCAATTCGCAGATTGAGGTACTAATAGTCCACGCTGTCGGCAAGCTTCGCGCATAGCCTCCGTATCGCCAAGCGCATCTAGATCTGCATTGGCAAACTCGGCCCATGCTTCTTTCATGCTCATCACTCGAAAAGGCGGACGAGCTTGAGAAGGGGTTTCGGAGCTAGCTAAGGCTTCGAAAAGCTCTTCCGTAAGTTTGATGTTGTCTTTGCTAGAAAAACCCACGCCATAATATTCAAGCATTGTAAACTCAGGGTTGTGAATGGGCGAAACCGATTCGGCATTTCGCCATGCTTTACAGATTTGAAAAACACTTCTCTTTGTATTGGCGATGACTCTTTTCATCCATATTTCTGGCGAAGGAATGAGATAGAGCGGTATATGGCCAAGAGTAGGATGAATATACTCTGTAGCAAAGACCTCCAAGCAAGATTCCGGTATGAGAGAAGGAGCAAGCGCCGGCGTGTCTAGCTCGAGATAATCCCTCGAAATGAAGAACTCGCGTACAATGCTCACCATGCGAGAGCGCTTGGTTATTAAATCTATATTCATATATACTATTCTAGACTGCCCTTAACGAAATGAAATATACGCATTGGGCAGGCTGAGCTTAGAATTCAATTCTTCATTGCTGCTTATCGCGGGCTGCTTTTAGCTGCTGCCTATTGTGGGCTTTGTCAATTAGAATTGACTGCCTGATTGAATTTTTCTTTATATTCTTCGATTACCGCAGCAAAATCAGCTTGTTCCTGAACCGAAAGTCCAGATTTAATGGTCTCTGCCACTGAGTTAAGTGCCTCAGCGCGCTTTCCTAGTTCTTCGATCTTTGCGCCTGTTCCCAGATTTCCGCCATTGAGCTGCGAAACTGCACTTGAATAAGCACCGATAAGATCGTCGTAGGCGGCCTTCCATGTTGTTATATCTTTGATCTCCTCAGGATCAATGCTCGAAATATTCTTGCTAGTCTGGTTGTCCTTGTCAGCTTTTTTAGGAGTACATGCAAAAAATGCAATAGATATGATTGCGAATACTGCAATAAATTTCTTCATATTACACTCTCCTGCAAAATATTGCATAATTAAATATTATTTAGCATAGTATGTCAATATTTAACGTATTCATTCCTCAATATATCAAGCCTTTTTGGCAATTATCGCTGCATTTCTTCTAAGTGCTTTAGGCGAAATCCACTTTTGATCGAGAGCCGAGCCCTTAAACAAAACTCGTATTTGCTCATCGTTTAAATTTGCCAACGACCCAGCATCAAAAAAACCACCTATTCGACCATGATTTACATGCGCTTCTTCATCGGGCTCGAAGTATGGGCAAGCCTCAAGACAAAGATCGCATCCATAGAGCTGGTCGGTCCAGGAATTATTGATGAAATCCGGCAGATTACCCTCGATCGATGAATAATTTTGAATACAGAGATACCGCTCGAAGCCAGGAATAGATGAAATACTCAAAGCCCTACTTGGGCAAGCATCGATACAAAGCCTGCAATCGCTACAGACAGCAAAAAATGAAGGAGCTATGCCTCTAGGAGAATCCTTGTCCTCAAGTTTTTCCATTTTTACATCGAAGGGCAGAAGCATCAGGCCAATCACAACCGCAGAAGACCAAATCGGCAAATTCATTATACATGCATTATGACTGTCGCTTTTTATTAGATGTTCTTGGAAATCAAGCAAATTCAAGATATCCGAATCATTTGTTTTTTTAGCTATAAGAAGGCTGTTTCGACCAATCGTCCCAAGCCCAGCAGCGAGGGCGAGGGCTTTTTCGGGAAATCTCGAATTCACAAATCGTGGCCATCGGCTAGGCGGTTTTCCTTCAAGATCAAGACTTTCTGCAAGCCTCTCTCTTGTAATTGCTTCAAAGGTTGCAACAGCACAATGGCCGAGACGATCCATAATCTCTCTATACCAGTTGCCGCGCGCAAACCTTGCCACCTTCGCTGCTGGTTGGCCATAGCAAGCAAGTGGCAGAGGCGGCAGCCCGCGCTCCGCGCGGCCTGCCGCCGCCTCAGCCTCGATATCCGGTGCATACCGAAGCGCCACCACTAACATCGCTCGCGCATCTAAAAGATGATAATGCTCCTTCAGTACCTTGACTGCACTACTCTCTGCCTGTAGTTGCTCTGTCTCCGCTACCCCTGATCTCAAGGAATCTCGATTTACCTGCTTCGCTTCACTGCTTTCTACTTCTATAGCGCCTTGCGATTCCACAACCTGCTCCCATGCAGTTTGTGAAAGCAATCCATAAGAAAAAAAACCTTGTTCCTTTGCATTCAGCAGAAGCCAATACGCTGCTCGCCTATTAGCTTCCTCATCGAGCTCTGGGCGCTCCATTTTCTGTATTTACGCTTTATAGCAGAGGAAAGCGTGAAGTAAGAGCTAGAACCTCCTGCTTTATGCGCGCAATTACCTGAGCATCACCTTTGGATTTCAATACTTCCATAATAAAAGAAGCAATCTGTTCCATCTCAGAAGGTCCCATACCTCGAGTCGTAATAGCTGGCGTCCCTATGCGTATACCACTCGTCACAAATGCGCTTTTCTTATCAAAAGGAATTGAATTCTTGTTCACCGTTATATTTGCTTCATCAAGCCACTTCTCCGCATCCCGACCGTTTATTCCAAGAGGAGTCAGATCGACAAGCATGAGGTGATTGTCAGTGCCACCCGATACTATTCGAGCTCCTCCCAAGGTTAAAGCCTGTGCCATCACTTTTGCATTGTAAAGCACATGATCAATGTACTCCACAAATTCAGGCTTCTGCGCTTCCTTAAACGCAACCGCCTTACCAGCAATGACATGCATCAATGGCCCACCTTGAATTCCTGGCATGACCATGCTATCGATAACCTCAGACCATCTGCGAAGTGCATCTCCCTTAGCATTCATAATGCCACGATCATTTTCCATATCTCTGCCCACTAGGATCATGCCTCCCCGTGGACCTCGCAAAGTCTTATGCGTTGTAGTTGTAACAAAATGAGCAGTCGCAATTGGGCTGGGGTGTCTGCCGGCGGCTACTATGCCAGCAATATGAGCCATATCGACCATAAGGTTGGCTCCAACTTCATCTGCGATCTTCCGGAAGGCGTCAAAATCGATTATGCGCGAATAGGCACTAGCTCCAGCAATTATTAATTTCGGTTTATGTTGACGAGCAAGGAATGCTACCTGATCGAAGTCTATGAGCTCAGTATCAGGATTCACGCCATAGCTCACCACTTTGTAGAATTTACCCGAAAATGATACTGGTGCTCCATGCGACAAGTGTCCACCATGAGCTAAGCTCATTCCCATAATTGTGTCACCGGGGTTAAGGGCTGCAAAGAGAACGGCCATATTTGCTTGACTCCCCGAATGCGGCTGCACATTGGCATGATCTGCACCAAAAAGCTTCTTCGCCCTGTCACGGGCTAGATTCTCAGCAATATCGACAAATTCACAGCCGCCATAGTAGCGCTTCCCGGGGTATCCCTCGGCGTATTTGTTCGTAAGTACCGAACCGACAGCCTCCATAACGGCTTTGGAGGTATAGTTTTCGCTTGCGATGAGCTCGATTTTTTCTTGCTGGCGTTCTGCCTCAGCCTCCATCGCAGCATAGAGTTCTGGGTCCATAGATTTAATATAGGACATATCTCCTCCCACGGATTATTGTATCATGGCATCTATTAGTATACTACAAAAAACGAATTGTCGTGTGTTCATCTTTTTGTAAGAATCATTGGATTGCTGTCGAAAGAAGAACTGGAGGATTCCAAGTCGAAGTATAGCTTAATCCATAGGCCGCTTCATCATATTCGAAAAGGGACCAGGAAATCTTTGTTTTGCTCTGTGCTTCTACTGGGACAGAGGGCAGAAGCTGATACCCCCTAGCCATTGCAATATGTCTATTATCAATTCCTTGATAATAGCTGGATCTATCCGTAAAGATTGGACGAAAACCCGAAGGAGTTATCCCTATTGCAAGGGCTGGGTCGAATGGAATCCATCCTATTCCGGCAAGATAATATTCTGACCAATAATGAGGAATTAGGCGCATATCTTCAGTCACAAGAAAACCAGCTACCGGGATCGCTGGAATACCCAATGCTCTGAGAAGAGCACAATTGATTAAAACAAGAGAACGCATACCACCAGCTTTGCTTTTAAGCGCATTGATAGCGTCATCCCTTAAAATCTGTTTTTCCTCATTTAGCTTTATATTCGAGAATGTCCACTGAGCAGCCAGCACGATCTGTCGAAAAGGATTCTTCTCCTTTTTTTGGATCGAAAGAGCTGCCGAGACTATCGCTGGATTGGCGGAAGGAACCAGAGCATCTGCAGCAAGATAAGAACTCAAAAAAGCAGGAGGCTTAGCTCCAAGTGGTTGTAGTGAACCTATGGCAATATCTGCTTTTATTTCGCAAACATCGATGACTAATCGCCTCCTTAATTCTATTCTTCCCAGCCTTGCATCCGCTGCGCCAAATCTAAATTCCTGCCATACTGCCGTTTCGGCTCTTAGATGATCGGATCCTGTCTCGATCGTTGTTATTGTCGACTGATACTGAGTTGTTGGAGGTTTAGAGAGGATGAAGGATACCCGACCATCGGGCAGAGATGCGGCAACATGGATAACGAGGGTATCTTCAAGTGTATATGTTACGGAATCTCCTCTTGACAATCTGCCAGGATTGCGCGAAACAGAAATAGGAAAGGCGTTCGAGAGACCATTTCTTGTTCGGACTAAGACATACCCATTTTCAACACCATCTGGCACATAAGCGGATATATAAGAGCTATTCCATTTATCTATAAAAAGACTCATCGATTCGACTCTTATGAAATTGTCCGAATCTACCGCTTCAACCGCAGAAATAATGGGCACTTTAGAAAAAAACACCGCAGACTCATCCTCTGGCATGCCGAAGTAACTGCCTCTAAGCTCGATCAATTTCCCTATCTGAGCATTTGTCGAAGGCTTTATGCTCGTAATGCTTGGGGGCTGCTGCTGCACTATATTATTTTCCGCCTTCGCGGGGACTTTCGAAGCAAGCGCTATCATAAGGGGATTCGATACTCCTAGCTTTGTTCTTGCTTGCACAGTAGCCGAATCATAATTGCTGGGCATCCGAAAGCTTATCAGAACAGGGCTCCAAAGAATTACAGCTTGTGAAGGTAGAGGAACATTATCTAAAAGGAGTTCCCCTCCATTCTTGCCCAGATTGTGTCCCACTATATTGACAAGATCACCAGGCATAGGGGTTACAGGATCGATTGCTAAAAGCCTAGGTTGTATCCTTAGATAGACAATTATTCCTGTCACAACTAAAAGAATTAAAATGCAAAGCGTAATTATCCTACGCTGCTTCATGGGTTTACTTTGAATTCACAAGAATCTCGATCACCATGGGTGCACCCTGTTTAGAGTCTCCGCCCAAGGGATAGTAATAAAACACTGAATCAACTGGAATTCTCACTGTATGAACCGAGGTATTCAGCTGAATCGAGTTATCCGGGCTTCGCATATAGATGTGATTCTGGACAAGCATAGTAATATCTTTTTTTACAAGTTCAATAGGCATGAATACTATTATTGCCGTGAGTCTATCGTTCTCGATCTTGATACCGAGCGGAGAGGCGAGACTCACTTCTCGAACTACTTTATCTTCCCAATTGGGAGAATTCGCTTTGTCGATGGATTCGCCTTGACCTGCTTTTGAGCCTAGAGATCCAGGCGAAGCTGACTGGATTGCTGCTACCATCCCAGGTGTTAAGGTGAATGCTGTTCGAATCTGAAATTGGAAAATAGGAATATTTGAAGAAGATGAATCGGGCGCTACAATTGATGAAGGAGCTGTTGGGATGGAAGGCGTCTGAGCAAAAAGCCACGCAATATTCAGAATTGAAAATGCTGCAAGTGCGAGAGCAGAACGCTTCATTTTATCTCTCCCTGTACGGGGAAAGCCATGATTGTTGGTTTACGCCCGGAGGGATTGTATATCACATACACAGGCGTTGAATCGACCAGAGGTTTAGAGGATATATTCCCTGGCGCGTGTATTGTTACGAACTGGTTTGGATCTGTCTGGGAAAGCAAGGAAACAATACTCTCTATGTTCGATGCCGATTCCTCTGGAAGCTTTGTGCTCAGTGCGAGCGCTTGGCCTGTAGTTCTATGCGCTCCAAAAATGCCAAAAGCAAGGCCAGCAAAAAATACTGTAATCAGAAGGGATGCAGCGAGGACCGGAAGCGGTACAGATATGCGCCTGGACATTAGAGCCGAGAACAGCGGATATCTTTCAAATATGGCTTCGGTACGCAAAGAATGTGAAGATTCGTCTGTAATACTTCTCAAAGAAGCCTGTATTCTTTTGGCTGCTTCTTCCCGTTGTGGAGCATCGAAAACATCAGCAGCTTTTAAGGCTAGCTTTAGAGCACGATATTGAGCAACGCGGTTTGCGCATCGCTCACATTGGCCCAGATGCATCTCGATCCGCTCCTTCCAAGGTGATGGAACTTCATTGTCGACATAAGCGGTCAGCAGACTTTCATCGGGACACATAAGATCCTCCCTCATTCAATATCGAAAGAAGAGTTTCTCTTGCTCGGAAAGCTCTCACTTTGACATTTCCTTCGGTAATACCGAGAACCTTGGCAATCTCTTTATAATTCATCCCCTCATATTCTTTGAGGATGAGTACTATTCGCAGCTTTTCGGGAATCTTCATCAAGGCATCTCGTACTTCTTGGGCGCATTCTTTCATCAAAATTTCATGATCTGCAGATTGATCCGTTCCTGCATGTTGATTTTGCATGTCCCTCGAATCGAGAGCATCTGCAGAAATCTTTGCCTGGGTTGTTTCTGTGTTCCACCAGTGTTCGTAGGCCTTGAATTCTCTCACTTTTCGCCTGGACCAGTTTATAGCCCCATTTTTTACTACTCGAATGAGCCAATATCGGGCATCCTCTTCTGAAGGGAATCGCATCTGCTTTTCGATCAACTTGCTAAAGGCATCTTGAACTATGTCTTCAGCAGATTCCCAATCATTTGTAATATGCACGGCAATGCGTAGAAGCAGGTCGACATTCTGTGCAAAGATGAGGTTGTAGTTTGATATTGGCCCATCATCCTTATTTTGGAACAATCTATCAATCCTTTTGTTACAGAAAGCCCATTGGAATCATTCGTGCAATCTCCACACTGTTCCCTCAGGTCTATCTTCAAGCTGAATGCCTTTAGCAATAAGCTCGCTGCGAATTGCATCAGCTGTCGCAAAATCTCGCGCCTTTTTTGCCGCTGCTCTTCTCTCTATCTGACTATTGATCCATTGAAGAGTCTCTGGATCTACCGAGACTTCTTTTCTTTGAGCCTTAGCAAGATCGAGACCCAGTACTTCATCCATATCTAAAATGAGCGCAAGAGCATCCTGAGCGGGTACATCATTATCCTTGAGCAAGTTCCACACCTGAGCCATTGCGCGTGGCATTGCCAAGTCATCGGCTAGAGCTTCGTCGAAGGCGCTACGATATTGAAGCGCTTTTTCGCCCAGCTCCGAAAGAGCTGCTGGCTTCGCTACCTTTTCTTTAAGGGCAAGAACCTTATCCACCAGGGAAAGCCTTGCAGATTTAGCTTGATCCAGTCCTTCCCAGGAGAATGAGAGCTGGCTGCGATAATGCCCACCCAGACAAAAATATCTATAGTCCAGGGGATCGTAGCCTCTATCGATAAGAGACTCAAGCGTAAGAAAGCTCCCCGAAGATTTAGACATCTTGCCCTTGTCGATAACTAAGAATTCCGCATGCATCCAATAATTGACCCATTTATGGCCCGTCGCTGCTTCGGATTGAGCGATTTCGTTTGTATGGTGCACAGCGATATGATCGACCCCACCTGCATGTATATCGAATTGTTCTCCCAAATACTTCATGCTCATGGCTGAGCATTCGATATGCCAGCCTGGATATCCTATTCCCCATGGACTTTCCCAGAGTAGCGCTTGCTTATCGAATTTCGATTTTGTGAACCAAAGGACAAAGTCGAAAGGATTGCGTTTGTTGGGATCTAGCTCGACGCGCGCTCCTGCTTTGAGCTGGTCTAGTTGAAGCCCAGCAAGCTCACCATAGCGATCGAATTTGGAGACATCGAAATAGAGATTGCCTCCAGCGAAATAAGTATAACCATTTGCCTCGATACGCTTGATTAGTTCGATCATATCCTGAATATGATCTGTTGCTTTACAGATGATTTTGGGCTGTTGAATATTTAGGCGTTCTGTGTCTCTAAAAAAAGCATCAGTATAGAATTGCGCAATTTCGAGCACTGACTGGCCTCTTTCTCTGGCTGACTTAAGCATCTTGTCTTCACCTGTATCATCATCACTAGAGAGATGCCCGACATCAGTGATATTCATTACATGAGTCACTTCATATCCAAATCGCTTTAGCATTCGGACAAGAGTATCTTCGAAAATATATGTTCTTAGATTTCCTATATGAGCATAATTGTAGACTGTAGGTCCGCAGCCATAGAACCCTACACTCCCTTCATGCAGGGGCTTAAAAAGCTGAATGTTCCGACCCATCGTATTGAATATGTAGACATCATGCATATACGCTCCTTTTCGTCAGTCGGACCTTCTTGCTTTTACTACTTTAAGCTAAGATACTGGAATTACATGAAAAAGCTATGGCAAATCGCTCAAAAAATCAATACTGACCATTGCTCGATTTCTTTTGACGAGCCTATGAAGGAGCATACCACTTTCAGGATCGGTGGACCCGCAGATCTCTTTATAAGGCCACGCTCTATATTAGCATTTAAAGAGGTATTGGAGCTTCTACAGATTGAGAATGTACCTTTTTTCATTCTTGGAGGCGGGGCCAATATACTTGTAGGTGATAAGGGTATTAGGGGTGCGGTGATCGATACAAGTCTCCTCTCTTCGATAATGCATTTGAAACAGAAAAACAAAAACGACCCTATTCTGTTGTATGCCGAATGTGGAGTTCCTTTGATTACTCTGTGCGAAGAGGCTCAGGTTTGTGGTCTTTCTGGGCTTGAAAATTTCTATGGTATGCCCGGAAGCCTTGGAGGTTCGGTCTATATGAATGCGCGCTGTTACGAAGATGATATATCTACGCACATCCAAGATCTTACAATTATCGACAACCAAGGAAGATTCAAAATCCTTCCCGCTAGTGCTCAGTCATGGTCCTATAAGCGCTCACCCTTCATGCCTGGCGGGGAATTAGAATCCTTTATAATCTGTGCTGCATCGTTTAGGCTCATCTCAGATGATCCTAAGAAAATCGCTGAGCGTATGTGCTTTCGCATGAGAGATCGCATGCAAAAGCGACACTTCAACTTTCCAAGCGCAGGGTCTATGTTCAAAAATAATCATGATTTCGGTAAACCAACTGGAAAAATTCTTGATGAACTTGGCTTGCGAAACTATAGAGTTGGCAATGCGCTTATCTCTCCATGGCATGCAAACATATTCGTAAATATCGGAGAAGCTAGCGCTCGCGATATGAAAGAACTGATAGAATACGCTCAGAAGGTTGTTCATAACGCTACTGGATTTTGTCTCGAGCCAGAAGTCCTATTCGTGGGAGAGTTCTGATTAGCTTCATGGAGCATTTTAATGCGCGCTAAGATGCACAAGGTTTCATTACTGCTACGAACCTTGTATAAGAATTTGAAGCATAAAGTAGGGAAGAGAGCGATAAAGAGAATGTATGGAGGTAAACATGCATTCTTTTCCTTTCTGCCCAAATCCAGCCTGTCTCTATCA
>Ga0255344_1001477_pt1 | contig 31477 bp, 27 predicted proteins | sample wastewater_treat_5_FD_192414 | JGI IMG/M metagenome (GOLD analysis project Ga0255344, IMG submission 192414) | Wastewater microbial communities from Lulu Island WWTP, Vancouver, Canada - plant18 | ecosystem: Engineered > WWTP > Wastewater > Unclassified | place: Canada: Vancouver, British... | reverse complement strand
ATAAAAAGGATACGTTGACTCATAAACCGATGTTACCGAGAAAAGATTCGGAAACGGAGGTTTAGCTATGAGTCCCCAATCCAAGAAAGAGTATTTTGAGGTTCTTTATAAGCGATATAAAGAGGCATCTCGTAAAGAAAAGACCGTTATCATCGATGAATGTTGCGCTGTTTGCGGTTATCATCGGAAACACGCCATCCGACGATTAAAAGGGTATAAGCGGTTTACAAAGCCAAAAGCTAAAAAAAGAGGAAAGCCTTCTATTTACAACCAAGAGGCTATTATCCGGCCGCTCAAACAGATCTGGCTTTCAGCCAATCTACCCTGTTCCAAGAGGCTCAAAGCTATTTTACCTATTTGGTTGCCTAAATATAACGAGTCTTTCGGCCAACTGGCAGAAGATATCACCCGGGCTCTTTTGACCATCTCTCCGGCGTCCATCGATCGGATTTTGAAACCGGTCCGTATCAAGTACTCCAAACGGGGGAAATCCACCACCAAACCCGGCACCCTGCTTCGTAAACAGATTCCCATTAACACGAATCAGTGGGAAGAATGGAGACCCGGTTATCTCGAAGCGGATACGGTTGCCCATTGTGGCGATTCTGTTATGGGCATGTTTACCTACACGGTTAATTTTACCGATATTGCGACCGGCTGGACAGAACAAAGAGCCGTCTGGGGTAAAGGCGAAAGAGGCGTTCTGGCACAAATCGACGATGTCGAAAAAATGCTTCCATTTCCTCTGCTTGGCTTTGATTCCGACAATGGCGGTGAGTTTCTCAATTATCATCTCCAACGCCATTTTGTAGATCGCAAAAAACCTGTGAACTTTACCCGCAGCAGGGCTTATCACAAAGACGACAATGCCCATATCGAACAAAAGAACTGGACCCACGTCCGTCAATGGCTCGGTTATCAAAGATTAGACAATCCCAAGGTCGTCTTGCTCATGAACAATCTCTACCGCAATGAATGGAGACTCTTTCACAACTTCTTTCTGCCATCGGTTAAACTGATTGAAAAGGAACGCATCGGCTCTAAAACGATCAAAAAACATGATAAACCCAAAACACCTTATCAAAGAATCATGGAATCGGAATACATCCCTCAAAACACAAAAGATGCGCTTACAAAACAACTTGAACTCCTTAACCCTTTTGAGCTAAGAAACATTATTGAAATGAAGCTCAAAAAGATTACCCGGCTCCGGTAACATCTTTTGTGAGGCAACGTTTCTTGTACACTCTCTTCCCTCGGTAACATTTTTTAATGAGGAAACAGGCGATTGGATTTTATATTTCGTTGACATACAGAGATGTTCTTTTTATACTCATCACAGATCAATATCCCGCCGTACGATGAATATTTTCAACAGGCTACGGTTTTAAGAAGAAAAGAATTGCGAAAAGAATACCGATTCAGCAGAGAAATTTTACCCGACGTTTACAGCATCAGGCTTCCCCTTCCGGGGCGGAAACCGGGGCCGGTCAACGCCTATCTGTTTAAGGGCGGCAAAACGACATTAATGGACACCGGCACCATCCAGTCGGTCCCCGTCCTGAAAAAAGCCCTCCGGGAACATGGCCTGAACTTCTCCGGGATTAAAAAAATCATTATAACGCACGGTCATCCCGAACATTACGGTGCCGCAAAGAGGATTGTGAAAGCGGGCGGAGCGAAAATATTCGCCCACGCGGCGGATCAAAAAATGATGAAAGCCGGCAGGGACGTATCGACAAAAAGGTATAAGAATTTTCTGCATATGATCGGTGTTCCCCCGTCGGTTGGGATTTCTTTGCTGTTATTTTCCCTGATGTTCAAATTGATGGCGGATCACTGCATGGCTGACATGGATTTACATGAAGGAGATGAAATCGAAATCGGAAAATACCGCGCGAAAATCGTCGAGACGCCCGGACATTCCAAAGGATCGGTATGTCTTTTTCTGGAGAAGGAAGGAGTGCTGTTTTGCGGAGATACCCTGATCGAGCATATCACGCCCAATGCGTTTGTTATGCTGGAAGAAGATCATGAATTGCCTGTCAGGTTGAGCCAGGAGGAATTTTACACATCGCTGGACAAAATCAGGAAACTGTCGCCCTCCATGATCTATTCAGCCCACGGCAAAGAGATCAAAAACGTTGACCAATTTGTTACCCGATACAAACAGGCTTTCGCGGATAGAAAAGAAAAGATTGTTTCGATATTGAACAGCGGTGAGAAAAGCGTTTATCAAATAGCCAGGCGGCTTTTTCCGGAAATCGGCGGCATGAAACTGCCTCTGGAGATTTTTCTGTCCATTTCCGAAGTTTATACAACGTTACAGGTTCTGCACAAAGAGGGAAGGGTGGCGCTCAACAAGGTCAACGGTTATCTGGAAGTGACGCCTGTAAATTAAAATATTGAACTCAATTTATCCAGGCCGGCGTAGAGGAAATAACCGGCAAATACGACAAGAAAGGCCGCGCATACGGCAATCAGGCCGCGATAGAGGCGGTCGGTCAGAAATTGCTTTCCCCCGGCAACAGCGGCCGATATGAATGAATACCATACGAGATCGGCCAACGTATGACCGGTGAAAAAAAAGACGATACCCCATAAGCCAAATTGCCAGGAATATAAAATGTAACCCAGCCCGATTGTCGCCCACCAGATGATCCAGTAAGGATTCGCGATACTCATGATGATTCCATTGATGATGGGGTGGTTGCTTTTTGTGTGATCTTGATTCCAGGCAATACTCATCTTCGGCAGTGAACGAAACATGCTATAAGCCATCCAGAAAAGAATCAGCGCGCCGGCAAGAGCCGTTGCCACAAATACAGCAGGCATTTGAAAAAATGGCGCCAGTCCCAGGAGCAGGGCGACAACAAGTGCCAATTCCAGCATGGCATGGCCGGCAATTAAAAGAGGGCCGGTGATAAACCCGCGTCGCGAGCTTTCGCTGATGGTTACAGTGAGCAGAGGGCCGGGCATCATTGCGCCGGACAGGGCAATCACAAAAGCTGAACCGAAGATGGTCAATAGTGTCGTGATCATCAAAATATGTTTTCCTGTTTCAAGCAACCGTCGTTTTTCTTGAGTCATCACTATAAAACATGACAGCGCATCGCTGTCAAGATGATGTTGGAGACAAGCATATTATAAAAGGATAATAAGATTATTGAATTGACTAACCTGAAAATTTAATTTAAAAGCGAACACATTATTAAAGCGATGCAGCGGGAGAGATAAAGATGCCTTTTTTCACAAGGGATAATGCCCAAATTTATTATGAAGATGACGGCTGGGGAGAAGCCATCATTGCCGTGCACGGGCTGATCGAAAATACACTTTACTGGAAAGATGTCGCCCAACATCTCATCAAAAAATACCGTTTCATTCCAATGGATATGCGCGGTCACGGAAAAACCGTGGTAGAGGGGTTATCCTGCGGTTTCGATGCCGAAACGATCGGTGATGATATCGAGGCGCTTGCCGATTATCTGAATATTAAAAAGTTTCATCTCTTGACGCATTCTACCGGCGGATTTGCCGGCGTACGTTATGCCATGCGAAATTCCGGACGGGTGGCCGGTTTGATCCTGACCGATACGGCTTCATCCACCGCGGTGCTGCCCGGTGATCCTGAATACATACGCAAGTACTATGATAAACTGGCCTGCTATTTTGAAAAATATGATTGGGAACAGATTGTCGCGAATTTGTGGGTCAATCCTTTCCCTTTCTTTCGCGGCATTATCGAGTCACCCCAGGCCAGGGAAATGATGAAATCGGCTTACGACATGGTCAGTCTGGGAAACCGGTCAACGATTGCCCAGTTTGTCCGTTCTTTTTATACCGATCCCGATCCCAGGATAGAGGGCTTGAGAGGGATTCAATGTCCGACGCTGATTATTTATGGCGAAAAAGATGATTTGTTCATTGAAACCAGCAAGCTCATGGCCAGAGAAATTCCCGGCGCCCGGCTGATTGAATACGAGGGAGTCGGCCATATGACGGCGTTGGAAGTCCCGCAACGTCTGGCACAGGATATTATAGACTTCTTAAAACATCATCCGGCATAACCAATTTGGCGCGACAACGGAGATATTTCCAGTATCCGATGAAAGAAAATGCGTTAAATAACATAGGCAGCTTTGTCGATGAAATATTTTTGTTGCCCGGACGACTCATCGGCTATTTTCAATCACAACGGGCGATGGACTGGCATTCCTTCACGAAGGAAGTCGCTTTCTACCATGAACAGGGGTACGTGAAAAATCCCTCATCATTTTTTACCCTGCCTGAAAGAGCCCCGGAATTCAGCATTGTCAAGCAGACAGATTGGCACAGTGGTTACTATCAGGAAATATGTTTTAGCAGCCGTTATGAGCCGCGGAATCCCCTCATCAGGAAGCGGTATCAGAGTTATGTGGAAAATCGCACCGGGTATCTGATTCGCTGGATACACGGAGACAGACCTCGCAAAACAGTTCTATGCGTGCACGGCTTCATGATGGGGGCTCCGCGTGAAGCCGAACGCATGTTTAAAATTCGTAAGCTCTTCTCGATGGGACTGGACGTCGCCCTGTTCATTCAGCCCTTTCACTGGAAAAGAATAGCGGGGCCGCGCTCAGCCCGCCGTATCTATCTTGCGCTGGGTGATACTTCTTTTACTAATGAATGTGTCGGCCACAGCGTTTATGATCTCCACAATGTCAATTTAATCCTCAATAAACTTGGCGTTGATGAAATCGGCATCGTGGGCGCCAGTTTAGGAGGGTATATCACAGGGATATATGCCTGCGTGACCGATCAACCGAAATTTGCCGCCATGATGGTTCCGGCCTTGAGCCTGATTCGTCCCTTGTCACCGGATTTTTTTTATAAGCGTTCAGGCTTTGGTGAATCGTGGCAGGCCGGCGTGCGCCAGGCCGCTGAATTTCATTCGGCATTAAATCTTCAACCGAAAATCCCACCCGATAATATTCTGGTAGTGGCATCGCAGGGTGATAAACTCTGTCCGTTTGAACTGATTGAAGAGCTGCAAAGACGGTGGAAATTATCGCACTGTCATTACCGAACCGGTGGACACTGGCTGGTCTTTGACAACCTTCGCGGAAAGGCATGGTACAGCTTTCTGAGAGAAAAGGGATTCATCGCTGAATGATATATTATTAGATTTATTTTTTTTTTAATCAATTAAGCTTCATATGTCAATTGTTCTTTACCGCCGAGCGCTTGTTCGCGAAGATTCATTAACAGGCTAAAGGGAGGGGTAAAGTCTGCCCTTTATCTTTAATCATTTCGAGGCTGTTAAAAAACACCTGTTCCATAAAAGAGTGTTAGGTTGATGAAAATGTAGGGCTGCTGGGGCAGGGATTTTTCCACACACCAGCGAGGGGAAAACTACTCTATTCTTTCATGCAATAACCCCGCTGCCCCTATTATCCTATTTTTCCCATGAGCTCTTGTAAAGTCGTCGCCGCGACTGTCCGGGGTATTGGTTTTCCCATTCAAGACGCAAAGACCCACTTGAAGTCTTGCCTGCCCGGCAAGCCTTCCCGATCATCGCGTTTAAAGTCCGATAAAGGTTCAAAAGGATTCCGTCTTCCAGGCGATAAAATGCCATTTTGGCGGATCAGACGGCCAATATTACTTTTTCCAAACCTTGATAGAACTCAGAGTGTCGTTCCACCAGCCGGTCAGCACCACCTGTTTGATTGTATCATTGGAGTCATTGGAAATATCCCAGGTTTTTCCCTTGAAGTTCTTGTGCTGATACAGCCTGACGCGGGTTCGCGGCCCAATCGTGATGCACGATGCTTTGTCGTTGAAGGCCGACCCGACATAGCTGTAGGTCACGCCCGGCTTGTCCTCAAAAACCATATATCCCTGCAAGTCCAGCGTCGTACAATCGGATCGGTCATAAGCAACCGCTTCACCATGATCCGGATTCACTTTTTTTGTTACCGAATCCCATTGCGCACAGCAGGCAACACCGGACCAGCCTAACAAAACCAGGCTGACCATCAGTAATGTGGCTTTATACATACCGTCCTCCTAAAAATGAATTTGCCTTTCGGCAGTTGGTTTTGTGATTTCGCGTTTATTGAACACTATGACACGGCACTTCACAGGCATTTTTGAGTGAGTGCTTTGAACTGAAAAGTTTGTTTCACCCTTCCCTTTTGCCGGTTTTTAAAAGCGCCGTGCTGAAATACCGTTCGGCGTGGTCGGGAAGAACCGTAGCGATGTTGCCCGGATATTTTTTCTCCAACTAGCGCACGGCCCAGGAACGCCGAAACATTTTTGGGCTCATTGATAAGAATTTGCTTTTATTTGTAGATAATATAAGAAACGTTCTCTTGTGTGTCAAGGGGATTTTGCACAAGATATGGATCAATTTTCAATGCCTATTGACAACCCCTATGGTCCAGCTTCAGGACGCGGAAACTACAAGTAGTTACCAGTGAAAGAAATTAAAAGTGTTCTAAGGGTAGAGAGTTCTATGCAACTTACAGACACGTTATGAGAGCTGTAAAAAGCGGGTTATGGGCCTGTAGCGATTTCCGCAATGATCCAGCGGCGTTGGTTGTTCAACTTCATGGTAACCCAGCGCACATTCGGGTTGTCCCCCCAACCGTAAAACGGAATAGGGGCGTTGGCGGGATTTTCCGCGAGGACTTCAAGCGTGACTTTAAAAATATGAAGATTATCTTTCCATTCTTGAGTTCGGGTAGGTTCCACACCAAGAACATGAATCGAGCGGATGGCGGCAAGCTGATTCCGCCAGCCTTTGCGCTTCTCCGGCGTGTTGATCATCACTTGTGCCATCGACTTCATGGCTTCGTTGACATCCCGGCTGTTCACGATGACAAAGAATTCCTCTAAAGCCGCCTGGCTGACCCGCGAGATTTCGTTCCAGCGGTCTTTTGATGCTATCCAACGATTGCGCGCTTTCACGCATTCCGGGCAGATGAAGCCTTTGCGAAATTTCTCCGGTCTGACGACACAACCCGCCAGCACATAATCTCGGCCATAGGGGAAAAGAGATTTGCCGATGCGCATCTCTTCAAATTCCTGTTTGGACGGCATTCCGTAGACAACACGAAGTTTTGTGCTTTTCATTTTCACGCCGTGCACGGGACACATGTCTTTATCCGGCGGGGCGTCTACAGCGGTAAATGATAGAGGTTGGCAAAATGAAAAAAGACATAAGACAACTAATATAAATTTAATGCTTTTCATAAACGCTGCCTTTTCACGTTTTGATAAAACATTGTTTTTATAATGTAATTTATAGGAAGTCTTTTTTTTATGTCAAGCAAATCCTTCAGGCGCGGGTGAAGGTGTTACATCTTTTCGAATCGGTTATCATCAACTCAAACGACTACCATAAACTATGGAATTGTAGGTGTAAGAAATATTATAGATGAAAGTGAGATGATAAAGTAGAATATTTAAAATATATCCTAAAATAGTAAACCAAATCATTGGTGATGATAATCCCTTAAAAAGTTAATTTCTTGAAACAGTTCCAATCGAATAAATAAAACACTTGACAATTATTCATGATTTTGTTATTGGTCGAACCACCCAGCCAATTAGGCGGGGTAAAGAAAGGATAGAGAATGACGCCGAAAAAGATATTGAGAAGACCGCTCTCCCGTTCGCGTCTCCATGAAGAGATTGTGAATATTATTCAGAAACAAATCATGGATGGAGAAATTTCTCCCGGTGATAAACTGCCCACTGAAAGAGAGTTGGCGGAGACGTTTGCAGTCAACCGGGCTACCGTTCGAGAGGCATTGCGTAAACTGGAAAATCTTGACCTGGTGGAGATCCGGCACGGGGATGGGCTGTACGTGAAAAATTATCTGGAAAGCGGCAACTTCGATCTGATCAAGGCCGCCCTGACCATGGACGAAGGCGGGAGTGTCATTTCAAGTATCCTCGAGGCGCGCGGTTTTGTGGTGCCGCAGATTGCCTATATGGCGGCCGGACGAAGGACAGCCGCCGAGCTTAGCGAGTTGCAACAGGTTGTTGCAAAAGACGACATGAACATGCTGGAGAAGGATATCAGAGTACACCAGATCATCGCCAGGTCCGCTCATAATCTTCTGTGCACCATCGTTCTCAATTTTTTTAATCAGGTCTTCAGGGATTACGGGTATCTTTATTTTGACGACGAACGCAACGTTGAACGTTCACGTCAATTTCATCACGAGATATACGAAGCCATCAAGAATCAAAAGCCTGAAAAAGCCCGGAAGGTGATGAGGGATGTGCTCGTTTACGCAGAGGGAGCGGTGAGGGAGAATTTAAACAGAAAGAAGGTCAGGAAGGTTAAATGAATATGGAGAGATTTATTGAAAAGGATTATAGCGAAAAATTCGACGTGATTGTCATTGGCGGTGGAATTACGGGAGCTTCCGTTGCTTACGAGGCTGCTACCCGGGGACTGAAGGTGGCGTTGTTGGAGAAAAAAGATTTTTCCTGGGCGACATCGGCGGTGACCTCCAAAATGATTCACGGCGGTTTGCGTTATCTGGTGAATGGAGAAATCGGTTTGGTGCGTGAATCTCTCCGCGAACGAAGGGTTCTGGAAAATATCGCTCCCAACTTTGTTTATCCCTGGCCCATGATGATGACGCATTACACAAAACCGCTCAAAAATAATAAATGGGTGGTTAAAATCGGCATGCTGGTTTACGATGCCCTGTCTTACGATAAGAATTTTACCTGGGATCCCTGCAAGAAAATTCCGATGCATAAAACAATGGCCAGGGAAGAAGTCCTGGAGCAGGAACCCCATGTCCGGCCTGAAGGCCTTACCGGAGCGTCTGTTTTCTATGACTGTGTCAGCATTTTTCCTGAACGTTTTACGCTGGCTTTCATTAAATCCGCAGTCGCCTATGGCGCCAAGGTATCGAACTACACCGAGGTAGAAGGTTTTCTGGTGGGCGCCGATAAAAAAGTAACCGGCGTGCGGGTAAGGGATTTGTTGCAGAATAAGATTCATGAGGTATCCGGCACGGTAACAATCAATTGCGGCGGACCCTGGGCGGATATTCTGCTGGGGATGGCCAGGCAAAACGGAACGGTGAATAATACCTTGCGCCGATCAGAAGGAATTCATATCATTACCTCAAAGCGTCTGCTTTCCGGACAATATACGGTTGGCTCGATGACACCGGCCGGTCGCCATTTCTTTCTTATTCCCTGGCGGAATCATACGCTGATCGGCACAACCGACAAACCGTTTGATGGCAATCCGGACGATTATCGAGTAACAAAAACCAGTATTCTGGAACTGCTTGATGATGTGAACAGTTCTTTCGGTGACGGGAAACTTGCTTATGAAGATGTTCAACATACCTACGGAGGTCTGCGCCCGCTTGTTGAAAAAGACACAAAGGAAACCTACTCTTCGTCCCGCAAGTATGAAATTTACGATAACAAAGACGATGGTTTGGACGGGTTAATCACCGTAGAAGGCGGGAAATATACGACCAGTCGCCGGCTGGCAGAAAACTGCCTGAAGATTGTGGCGGCAAAGATGAATCGTGACCTGGGAAAGAGCATTACTGAAAATCATTATCTTGCCGGGTGTGAGATCAAAGATTTGTGCGTTTTTCTGGATGGGATTCAAAAGAAACAAAATGGATTCAGCCGCGCCACGGTTGATTATTTAGGGCGTAATTACGGGACGGAGTATGAAGCCGTTCTGCAATTGGCCGGGGAAGACAGGGCATGGTCGGAGGCAATCAACGAAGACGGAGAAATTCTGGCACAGGTCGTTTATGCCATTCGCCATGAAATGGCGCGCACGTTGCCCGATATCGTGATGCGGCGAACCGGCATCGGCACCCTCGGTAACCCCGGTGAAAATGTGTTGCTTAAAGTCGCTCAAGTTGCCGCGGGAGAATTACAATGGGATCAGAACAGGGTGAAAAAAGAGATGGCCGATACGGTCCGTATGCTCGCATTGCCTGTTGAGTAAGAAAACTGCTTTTGTCCATAGAGGGAAAAAGAAAAAGCGACAGTCTAGATATCCATAGCAGACGAACAGAACAATATGAAGGAGGAACAGCTGATGGCTTCTAAAAAAAATCGGCCGGACTGGACTGAAAAACCGCCGGAACCGGGAACATATCGCTCCATTACAAAATACGGAGATCCCAATCACTTTAAACATCCCAGCGATGCCTGGGTCAGAATGATGCAGCAGGAATTTCACATGACGGATTCCGATTTTGCAGTCAAAAAAAATGAGGGCAATGAAAAGGTCGTTCTGAACCGTCCGCCGTCACTGAAGTCCGATCAGATAGAGAAACTCGCGGAGATTGTGGGAAAAGCAAATATAGCGCTCGATGATTACAGCCGAGTCAAATATGCCTCCGGAAAAACCACCGAGGAAATGATGGAATTAAGGCAACAGATTATCCGCGAAGTTGCGGATGTGGTCGTTTATCCGCGCGATAAGCATGATGTGCGGAAAATTGTCGAATACTGCAATCAGGAACGAATCCCGATTACAGTATTCAGTGCCGGCTCTTCGGTAAATTTCGGATGTCGACCGGTTCAGGGGGGTGTTTCTCTGGTCATCAGCACACATATGAACAAGCTTCTGGAGATTAACGAACTGAATCAGACCGCTCGTGTTCAGCCCGGCATGTACGGGCCTGCTTATGAAGAAGCTTTGAATAAAGCACCTGAAATGTTCGGCTCCAAACTACGCTATACCTGCGGACATTTTCCACAATCCTTCGAATATTCGACCGTGGGAGGCTGGATTGTTACACTGGGTTCCGGCCAGGCCTCCACCTATTATGGTGACGCCTACGATATCGTATTCAGTCAGGAATACGTAACGCCCGTGGGAACTTTTAAAACGCTGGACTTTCCGGCGACAGCTACAGGGCCTAAAATCAACGACATCATGAAGGGATCCGAAGGCAGTTTCGGCATTCTGGTTGAAGTGACCATGAAAATTTTCCGTTATATGCCGGATAACCGCGCGCGCTTCAGCTTCATGTATCCAACATGGGAAGCGGCGGTGAACGCGAGCCGCGAAGTTATGCAGTCGGAATTTGGAATGCCGGCCATTTACCGCATTTCCGATCCGGAGGAAACTGACCGGGGGCTGAAGCTCTATGGCATGCCGGATATTGCCGATAAGTTTCTTGTGATGCGGGGATTCAAACCCATGCAGAGGTGCCTGTGCCTGGGCAATGCGGAAGGTGACCGGGATTACACGCGACTGGTCGCCCATAAGATTAAAACGATTGCCCGCAAATACGGCGCCATATCGCTGGGAAGCTATGCGACGCGCAAGTGGGAGCATACGCGTTACACGGAACCCTACATGCGTGAGGATCTGGAAGATTATGGCATTTTGATCGATACACTGGAAGCCGCGGTTACGTGGGATAATCTGCATCGTCTGCATCAGGGTGTACGCGCGTATATCAAGAGCCGTCCGGAAACGATGTGTATGACCCATGCATCTCATTTCTATCCGCAAGGGACCAATCTCTATTTCATCTTCATCATCAAAATGGATGATCCCGATGAATTTCGTAAATTCCAGCGCGGCATCATTGACAGCATTCAGAAAAACGGCGGTTCGTTAAGTCACCATCATGGAGTAGGGCGGATGATCGGTCCCTGGATGGAAACGCATCTGGGGAAAGAACAAATGGATGTTTTACGAACCTTGAAGAAACATTTTGATCCCAATAATATTATGAATCCTGGGGGACAGCTGGGACTGGATTGAAAATAAAAACAGGCGAAAGTGAGGTGTATATGTCGCAGGAAATCAGTAAATCGAAAGAATGGATTCTTTCTGTTGATGCCGGCACACAATCGATCAGAGCCGCGCTTGTCGATATGGAAGGCAACATTGTGCAGATTGTCAAGACACCCATTCAGCCTTATTTTTCAAAGCACCCCGGCTGGGCAGAACAGGAGCCTGACTACTACTGGGATGTTTTTTGCAAGACAACCAATCAACTACTGCAGAGTCAGCAACCTCTGATGAAGAACATTATCGGAGTGACGCTGACCACACAGCGCGCCACGATGGTTAATGTGGATAAAGACGGCAAAGCCCTGAGGCCGGCGATTGTCTGGCTGGACCAGAGAAAAGCCGACGCCCGGAAGATTCTGCCCGGCGCATTGCGTCCCGTGTTGAAAACAGTCAATCTGCTGGATACGCTCGAAGGCGTCATACAGGAATGCGAAGCGAACTGGATCGTACAGAACCAGCCGGATGTTTGGGAAAAGACATACAAATATTTAGTTCTATCCGGATTTTTCACGCATCGGCTGACCGGCGAGTTTGTCGACTCCACAGGCAATAATGTCGGCTATCTGCCGTTTGACCGTAAAACCTACCAGTGGGCCGGAGCGTTCGATTTCAAATGGAAAATATTTAAGGTAGAAAAAGAAAAACTACCGGATCTGGTCAAACCTTCTGAAATGCTCGGCAGGATTACGAAGAAGGCTTCCGTAGAAACCGGTATTCCTGAAGGCCTTCCGGTGTTCGCCGCAGGGTCAGACAAAGGATGTGAAATACTTGGTTCCGGTTGCCTTACACCGGAAACCGGATGCTTAAGTTTTGGAACGATTGCCACTTTTGATGTTGCCACGCCCAAGTATGTTGAGCTGCGTCCCATGATACCGCCATATCCCGCTTCGGTGCCGGATGCTTATTATACGGAAGTTTCTATTTTCCGTGGTTTCTGGATGGTAAGCTGGTTTAAGGAGGAATTTGGCCTTCAGGAACGTATGCTCGCTGAAAAAAGCAATGAACCACCTGAAAAATTTTTTGATACATTGATTCAAAATGTGCCGGCAGGTTGTATGGGGCTTATGCTCCAGCCATACTGGACCCCGGGAAGAGATCTTGATCCCTATGCGAAGGGATCGATTATCGGTTTTGGTGATGTGCACAGTCGCGCGTATCTGTACCGCGCTTTACTGGAAGGGCTGGTTTACGGATTAAGGGAAGGAGGAGAACTGACCCAGCGCAAAACCAAAATTCCGGTGACGAGACTCAAAGTGTCCGGAGGGGGCTCGCAAAGCGATGCGGCCATGCAGATTACGGCGGATATTTTTGGTATGGCGGCAGAGAGGCCGCATACCTTCGAAACATCCGCTCTGGGCGCAGCCATTGATGCGGCAGTAGGCCTGAAGGTGTATTCCGACTTCCCGTCAGCAGTTCAAGCGATGACCAGAACGGGCAGAGTGTTTGAGCCGGTTCAAGAGAATCATGATCTTTATGATAAGCTTTACAAAAGAGTCTATTTGAAAATGTACAAACAATTGAAACCTCTATTTAAGGATATTAAGGAAATTACCGGTTACCCGGCATAAATTCAATGCACCAGACGGTTATCTGTGTCAGGATGTTTCCACAGGAGGTAGAGAAACATGGCTGGTTTTGTTGAGTATGATCAATATGACGGACTGGGATTGGCTAAGCTTGTTCGTGAGAAAAAAATATCCGCGGTGGAGCTCTGCGAAGAGGCGATCCGTCGCATTGAAAAATTAAATCCGCTCATCAACGCGGTGATCACCCCGATGTTTGATATCGGATATGATACTGCTAAAAAACCTCTTCCTGACGGGCCTTTCGCCGGTGTGCCTTTTCTTTTAAAAGATTTGCTAAGCGCATATGCAGGAGTAGCTCTCTCCAGCGGATGCCGCGCGTATAAAGATTATGTTCCGGATTACGACAGTGAGATTATCAAACGATTCAAAAAATCGGGATTGAATGCACTGGGAAAAACCAATACCCCCGAGTTTGGCCTGATGGGAATCACGGAGCCGGAATTGTTCGGGCCGACACTGAACCCCTGGAACACGGAAAGAACATGTGGCGGATCAAGTGGAGGTTCAGCAGCAGCAGTGGCCTCCGGCATGGTGCCCCTGGCATCAGGCGGAGATGGAGGGGGCTCCATTCGCATTCCATCCTGCTATTGCGGGTTATTCGGCTTGAAACCGACCCGGGGACGAACGCCGACCGGGCCAAAATACGGGAAATTGTGGCAGGGCGCCGCAGTGGAACATGTGCTGACGCGAACAGTGCGTGACAGCGCGGCTGTGCTGGATGTGATTGAAGGTGCAGATGCCGGGGCGCCTTACGTTATCAAACCTCCCGAAAGGCCGTATTCTGAAGAAATCAATCGTGAGCCCGGCTCATTGAAAATTGCCTTTAGTACCAGGTCGCCCCTGGGCATGGATACCCACGAGCATTGCCGGGATGCCGTTTTAAAAACGGTTGAATTGTTAGAGACGCTGGGGCATAAGGTGGAAGAAGCGCAACCCGATATTGATGGCATCAGACTGGCACACACCTATTTCATTCTATATTTCGGCGAGGTTGCCGCGGATATCAAGCTGGCCGAATCCTTATTAAAGAAAAAAGTCAATAAAAATGATTTTGAGATTACCACCTGGTTCTTCAGCAAGCTTGGCGAGTGTTACAGCGCGACGGAATTTGTGGAAGCGATGCGGGAATGGGACATTGCGGCCAGAATCATGGGTCAATTTCACTCCCGGTATGATTTGTATCTTATTCCGACTGTCGCTCAGCCGGCTGCAAAAATCGGTGAGCTGGTGCCGAAGCCGTATGAAAAGATGGCTATGGAAATCATCAGCTTTTTACGAATGGGCTTTCTGGCCAAGGCTTCCGGAATGGTCAATCGAATAGCCATCCAAACCCTGGCTAAAACGCCTTTCACGCAATTAGCCAATTTCACGGGACAGCCGGCGATGAACATTCCCCTGCAATGGGATAAAGAAGGTATGCCCTGTGGCGTTCAGTTTATCGCTCCATTCGGTGATGAAGCGACTCTTTTGTGTCTTGCCGCCCAGTTGGAGAAAGCGCAATCGTGGTTTGCAAAGAGACCACCATTAAGATATTGAAATATTTCCGCCTTTGTCTTCTGTCAAAAACGACTGGTAAATTCCTCTGTAATCAGCTAGATAACCGATCGACTATTTAACGGATACGCCCACGGACGTTTTGCGTTTTTAAATCAGGGCAATAGGAGTTTGTGATGTCTTTAGAAAAAAATAATCCCCGGTTCAGCGGAGCATCTCAATATGTTTTGGATGATGAACTGGCCAAAATTGTGAATGTATCTATGGCCCTGGAAATGCCCCTTTTGTTGAAAGGTGAACCGGGCACCGGAAAAACCATGCTGGCTCATGCGATAGCGGAAAACCTGGAGATGCCGCTCATTGTCCTCAACGTCAAATCGAGCATGAAGCTTATCGAAGCGCTTTATCAGTACGATACCTTGACCCGCCTTAACGACAGCCGTTTCGGCGATTCCAAACGCGATGTCAGCGATATAGAAGCTTATATTAAAATGGGCAAGATCGGTCAGGCTTTTACCGCCGATAAAAAAACGGTTCTTCTGATTGATGAAATCGATAAGGCAGACACAGATTTTCAGGACGATATGCTCGATGTTCTGGATCAGATGCAGTTTGATATCATTGAAATAGACAAAACGGTCAGGGCGAAACACCGACCGGTGATCGTCATTACCTCCAACGCAAAAAAAGATCTTTCTGATCCGTTTCTCGGGCGCTGCAATTTCCACCATATCGCGTTTCCCGACCCCGACATGATGCGTCTGATTGTGCGGGTGCATTTTCCAAAACTCGATGAGGAATTGATGAAAGTCTGTATCACTACCTTTTACCATTTACGGGAATTGCGCGGCATTGAAAAAAAACCGGCCACACGTGAACTGATTAACTGGATTCGCGCTTTGAAAAGTGATCCGGACTTTAGACCTAAAGCTCTTCATCAGGGAAGAATTCCTTTCTTGGGAGTACTTTTTAAGAAAAGCGCTGATCTCCAACAGGCCAGTCAGCAGGTACACAGATCACGCTGATGAGGTTGAGTATTGTTTGTTAATTTCTTTTTTACCCTGCGAAACAGAGGGGTTCCCGTAACACCCACGTCGTTTCTGCGCCTGCAGAATGCGATGCACAAAGGACTGGTTCATTCTCTGGATGATTTCTACACGGTGGCCCGCGCCATCCTGGTGAAGAGTGAGCGTTATTTTGATACTTACGATCAGGTCTTCGCCCATCATTTCAAAAACGCTTCTCTGGAAGATCCGACCGCCGTCGAATTAAACGAAGTGGCCCGTGCCCTTTTAGAGGAATGGCTGCAAAATCCCCGGGAACTGGCGGATCTGCTGGGTATTGATCAAGACAAATTGAAAAAGATGACTCCGGACGAACTGATTCAATATTTTCTGGACCGCCTCAAGGATCAGACCGAAGCTCATCATGGCGGCAATAAATGGATCGGCACGGGAGGGACCTCTCCAACCGGGCATTCCGGCTATCATCCCGGGGGAATGAGAGTCGGCGGTGTTTCGAGGAATCATTCGGCCGTCAAGGTCGCCATGGAACGACGCTATCGTGATTATTCGCAAGAAGGTCCTCTGACGCAGTCACAAATGGGGGAGGCGATGAAAAGACTGCGCCGTATGGTGCCTACCGGTCCAAAGGATATTGTCAATATTGAGAAGACCATCTATGAAACGATGCGGAACGCCGGTGAAATTGATATCATTTTCGACAGGCGTCTGACTGACCGCCTGAAGGTGATGCTTTTAATTGACAATGGCGGCTGGTCCATGGATCCGTATATTGAGGTTGTGCAAACCCTTTTTCACTATGCCAGTTCGCAGTTCAAGGATTTGAAAATTTATTTTTTTCATAATACGATTTACAGCCGCGTCTGGGCTGATCCCCAACGATACTACAAACCTCAAGAGGTCGATGATTTTATCCGCTGGGATCCGGAAACGCGTCTGGTGATCTTGGGGGATGCCAATATGGCGCCCTATGAATTGGTCTATCCCAATGGAGCGATTTATCTGGAGGAAAGGCAATCAAAACCGAGTCTTGAACGCTTGAGGTTCATCGCGAAAACGTTTCGTCACAGCGCCTGGTTGAACCCGATGCCGGCGGGCGAGTGGTACTACAGCAGAACAGTGGAGATGATCCGCCAGGTTTTTCCCATGTTTGAGCTGACGCTGGACGGTCTGGAAAAAGCGGTAAAGCACCTTACCTAGCCCGGGAAAGAACAACCATCAACAAACCTCTTGAAGAATGGAAAGGTAAGCGATATTAAAGAGAGAAGGATAAAAACAGGAGAGCGGCTGTGCTGATAGACCGGAAGAAAGCTTTACTCGAGTTGGATATGCAGGAGGAAATGTTCAATGATTTGCTCAATATGTTCATAGAACAGACAGAACCGGCTGTAAGACAACTGGAGGTCATCACGTCTCCATTTGATTATGAAGCGATCCGAAAAACCGCGCACTACATTAACGGATCGGCGGCGTCTATGCGGATCGAAGCCGTTCAGTCAATAGCCGGGCGGATAGAAGTTGAGGCGTCTGACAAACAAGATATTATCATGATCAAAGACAGCATAATGAAATTGAAGGATGTTTTTGAAGCGCTTAAAAAAGAGATTGCCGAAGGATAATACCCGAAAATCATCTGAAAAAAATTTGCAAAACAATGAGTGTTAGTAACTCATTATCCGGAAATACTTTTCAGAAGTATTTTTTATAACGGAGAAAGAAAATATTATGATTAGTCAGGATGCAATGAATGTTATGGCGTTTATCGAGAAAATGAAAGTTCCGAAAATTCACGAACTGCCCATGGAGCTCATCCGCAGAGGGCTGGCGGATATGATGTCTTTTTCCAAGCCCCCGGATGGCTGCAAGGTGGAAAAGGTTGTCGCGGGCGGACCCGAGGCGTTATGGATCAATGCTTCACAAAATGAAAATCAGTCTGCCATTTTTTATCTTCACGGCGGCGGTTACACCATGGGCTCACCACAGACACATCTGGCATTTACGGGTGTTTTGAGCGAATTGTCCCGGATAAGAGTTTTATCGGTGGATTATCGCCTGGCGCCTGAAAATAAATTTCCCGCCGCCCTGGAAGATTCAGTCAGTGCTTATGAATGGCTTTTAAGCCAGGGGGTTCCTGCTCGATCGATCGTGATGGGAGGGGATTCGGCCGGTGGGGGATTAGCCTTTGCCACTCTGGTCGAGCTAAAGAATAGGGGAGTAAGGCTTCCCAAAGCCGTGTTTGTTATTTCTCCCTGGGTTGATCTGGCCAACACCGGTGAAACCGTTCTGATCAATGCCATATTGGATCCGATGATCACTCAACCCGGCTTGTATTATATGGCGCAACTCTACGCGGGCGATGCCGATGTGCGATCACCCCTGATCTCTCCCTTATATGCGAACTTGAGCGGACTTCCCCCGGTTCTGATTCATGTGGGAACCCGGGAAATGCTGTTGAGCGATTCCCGACGTATGGCTCGTGCGCTGCAGGAGGCAGGGGTTGACTGCGTGATAAAAGAATGGGAGGAACTCTTCCATGTTTTTCATGCCGTCGTCAGCCTGCCCGAAGCCCGAGCAGCGAATGAAGAACTGGCGGCTTTTATTCAAAAACACATCAAAAAGAAATGATCTTGCCGGCATTATCTTAATAGCCGGATGACCTGAATAGGATAAAGCCCCGTAACTTGTTCATCGTTACGGGGCTTTATGCATCGTCACTGCGGCTAAAATATGGACCTGAACTATGGGCTGACTTCTACGACGACTTCAACCCGACGGTTCTTTTTCCGCCCCTCTTCTGTATCATTGCTGGCAATGGGCAGGTCTCCGCCAAAACCCTCTGCCGTAATACGTTTTCCATCAATACGGAATTTATCAATGATGTATTGACGAACATTCTTGGCCCGTTTTTCCGACAATGCCTTGTTAAAGGCGTCATTACCGACATTGTCCGTGTGTCCTTGTATCAGGCACTTCGCGGTCGGGTTCTTTTTCATAAAGTCTACGACCTTATTGATATCTTCGTAATATTTATCTTGAACAACAGCCTTGCTACTATCAAACTCGATGTTCAGGGCGATGGTAAGAGAGTCCTTTCCTGTGGCAGCTGAAGGTGTCTGAATAGGAGCCTGCTTTCCTGACTTGTCCGCGGGTACCGTTTGAGGAGTTGCCTTAACGGAGGCAGGTGCCGCGCCAACGCCTGACGCTTGAAATACCGGAGATATGCCGCAGTCGGTAATCCTGTCATCAATAATGATTTCAGGTAAAGCGCCAGCCCTGACATTTTTGGGGCAGCACGGGGGGCAGCCGGACTCTTTGATCCGGTCATCGATCTTAACTTCCGGCAGACCGCCGGCCGCAAGAGCATTGGTCGCAAAACATACCAGAACGCCTAAAACGATTAAAATAAGTTTCTTCATCATGTCCTCCTTTCATTGAGTTTATGTTTAAGTTTATAAAATCTTTTTGATTATTATGCATCATATCCGAAATTAAAAAAATATCAATGTTTAAAAAGAAAAGCGTTGCCAAGTCGCGACATGCGAAAGAATAACACCCGACATATTTTTCAAATGTTGAATTTAAAAGATCAATTTACGCCTACATCATTCTATGATACAGGATGAGACAAATTGAAAGATGATTTATGTTGAATGGTCACGTAATTGATTCCAATGGGGAAAAAAAGATATTTTGTCATTATATTGCTGGTTCTGTGTTTGCTGGTCGTTTTTGGTCGCATAGCGGGCAATGACTTTATCAATTTTGACGATAACGGATACATCACTGAAAATTATCAAATACAGCAGGGGATTCATCTTCAGACGGTTCAATGGGCACTTACCACCACCTATTTCAGCTACTGGCATCCTCTGACCTGGATGTCTCATATGCTTGACTGGAGTCTGTTCGGGCCTAATGCCGCCGGACATCACATGGTCAGCCTGCTCTTACATATCGGCAGTGCAATACTTCTTTTTCTTTTTTTATACAAAACGACAAACAGCTTCTGGCCGGCCGTATTTGCCACAGCATTTTTTGCCATTCATCCTTTACGGGTGGAATCTGTGGCGTGGGCATCGGAACGTAAAGATGTATTAAATGTTTTTTTTATTGTTGCCTGCATCTACATCTATGCCTTCTATGCTGAAAACAACAAACTGTCCCGGTATCTTTTCAGTTTGTTTTTGTTTGTTCTGGCGGTGATGTCCAAACCGATGGCTGTATCACTTCCTTTTGTGTTACTGCTTCTGGATTACTGGCCGCTGGACCGTTGGAAGAATACGGTTCAAGAAAAAACCAAAAGCAAATCAGGGTCTCTTTGGAGACTGATTGGAGAAAAGATTCCTTTTCTGGGCATCGCCGTCGCTGTCAGCATTGCCGCATTTTTAGCGCAGAGCAGGGAGGGAACAGTCGCGTCTCTCTCGTCAGCAAAGATATTGACGCGAGTGTCCAATGCCATGGTCTCCTATGCCGCTTATCTGGAAAAAATATTCTGGCCCATGAAATTGGCTGTATTTTATCCTTATGACCATACAGTCTCGCCGGGAAACGTTATGATCTCCGGGACGATTCTTTGCATCATAACGTTGATCGTTCTTTATTTTATGAAAAAGATGTCTTTTCTGTTCGTCGGCTGGTTTTTATATCTGGGAACACTCGTTCCTGTTATCGGGTTGGTACAGGTGGGTTCTCAGTCAATGGCGGACCGTTATACGTATCTTCCGGCGGTGGGTATGGCCGTTATGGCGGCCTGGGGAATACCGTCACTGGTGAGAAACAAAAAAATAAGAAAATATATCCTGCTTCCAGTGGGGGTGCTCGTTATTGTGTTGTTTGCCTCAATGACATGGCAGCAATGCGGCTACTGGAAAAACAGCGTGACACTTTTCAGTCACAGCCTGAATGTAACAAAAAACAATGCGCTGGCCAGCAGTCAGTTAGGACTTGCGTACTATGAGGAAAACAGAGATCAGGAAGCCCTGGAGTGCTTCACGAATGCCATACAACTTGAACCCCATCAGGATAGCGCTTATAATAACCGGGGCGCCATTTACTTGAAGCATCGGCATTACGAACAGGCTCTTGCCGATTTTAATCAAGCCATTGCTTTTAACGCTTCTTACGCGAAAGCCTACAACAACCGGGCGAATCTCTATGTGCAAACCGCGCAGTATCCGTTGGCTCTCAATGACCTCAATATGGCGATCCGTTTCAGCCCGGAGTATGTTCTGGCTTATTTCAATCGCGGGATTATATTCAACCAAATGGGACAATCGAAGAAAGCCATTGAAGATTTCAGTAAGGTCCTCCTGCTGAATCCGAACCATACCGGTGCTTATCATAACCGGGCCGTGTTATTTTTCAAGACAGGAGAAGCAGACAGAGGTTGCGAAGACGCGAAAAAAGCCTGCGGATTGGGAGATTGTCAGGTCATCGAGACTGCCAAGGCGAACGGATACTGCCGTTGAATGAAGAACAAATCATGTCACAGAGCAGAACGTTGAAATTATTATCCGGAATGCAAACGATATTTTATGGGCAGTTTAGAGCTGCCGTTCTACTGTTTGGTGTGATCATAACTTGTTATTTTGCGGCCCCGGCGGAGGGCAATGAACAGTTTCAGGGAATAAAACCGTTTCAACCGGGAGAGGTATTAACATACAAGGGAGCGTGGGGAAAAATTCCAGCCGGGGAACTGAAGATGGAGGTGCTTCCCGGGACAAAGCTCGACGGTATTGACGTCCATCACTTTGTGATGACGACCAAAACCAACCCTCAGGTTGATTTAATTTACAAAATCAGAGACAGGCAGGAGTCATACGTTGATTCTGCCATGACCTGCAGCCTTTTGTATAAGAAAAAGACCATCAGTAAACATCCGCGGGACGTTCGTATCAATTTTGATTGGAAAAATATGAAAGCGACCTATTCGAATTTCGGAAAAGCAGGAATGCCGATTGGCATTCTGCCGGGTTCTTTCGATCCATTGGCTTTATTTTATGTCATACGAATGCAGAGCCTGAAAGAAAATTCTGCGTTTAATATCCTGCTGACCGACGGTAAACAATTCATGAAAGTTCTGGTTCATGTCGGCAAGAAAAGCCGGGTAAAAATCGGAAAAAGAACATATGATATTTTCGAAGTTACTCCGGACATGAGTGCATTTGATCAAATCAAGGAAAAAGCGTCTTTCAGTGACCAGTCTCAGATAAAGGTATGGATCACCGATGATGAGAAAAAAATTCCCGTAAAAATCAGAAGTAAAGTAGGTATCATTTCTTTTGATTTCGATTTTATTCCAGAGTCGTCTTCGGTTCAGTAGGATAATTTCGTGAATTATATGGATGAAAAAAAATAATTTGAGATGCTCAAGGATAGCTACACGGTAACAAATCATAGGGGAAGGGGAAGAAGCTGACGGTTGGCAGCATAAATTTATGATCATAAGCGGAGCACAATCATGAAAAATAATTTTTTAACATTTAATACGTCCGATGACATTCAGGTCTTTACTTACTCGTGGATGCCCGATGGGGGATTGCCTGTGAAGGGAGTTGTCCAGATCGCTCACGGAATGGCGGAACACGCAGCACGCTATGAGCGATTTGCAGAGGCACTCACCACAGCAGGATTTGCTGTATTTGCCAATGATCACCGCGGACACGGCAAAACCGCCGGTTCACAGGAAAAAGTCGGTTATTTTGCAGATGAAGACGGCTGGCAAAAAGTCGTCGATGATATGCACATGCTCACCGGTATCATCAAAAAAGAATTTTCCAACCTTCCTTTCTTTTTATTCGGTCACAGCATGGGTTCGTTTCTTTCCCGCCACTATGCCATGCTTCATGGCAGTGAACTGACGGGACTGATTCTTTCCGGAACAGGTGGCGATCCGGGTGTGTTGGGCAGAGTAGGTCTTTTGATCGCCAGAACAGAAGCGATGATCCGCGGTAAAAAAGCAAGGAGTCAAATCATGAACACGCTTTCCTTTGGTGCTTTTAATGATGCGTTTAAGCCCAACCGTACTGAGTACGACTGGTTGTCCCGGGATAACGCTGAAGTGGACAAGTACATCAAGGATCCCTGGTGTGGTGGGGTTTTTACAGCCGGCTTTTTCTGCGATATGCTGGGAGGTCTCGGTTATATTCATAAAAAAGAAAATATCGCTAAAATTCCTGAAGGTCTGCCCGTTTATCTTTTCTCCGGCTCAAGAGATCCCGTGGGCGCGAATACAAAAGGTGTAACACAGGTTTATAACTTGTTACAAAACGGCGGTGTCAAGGATGTAACGCTCAAGTTTTATGATGGCGGACGGCATGAAATGCTCAATGAAATAAACCGCGAAGATGTTTTCAGAGATGTCATCACGTGGTTGAACCGGTATGCCGTGGATAACGGACAGAAACGGCCTTCCGTGGCTGATTGAACAAACCAGTGGTTACTCCATTATCTCTGCATCTTAATTTTTATCATCCGGATTGATGCGTCGATCTGTGGGTTTGACTTATGGTATGTTTTTATCGATGGCCTTTTGCGAGGAGCAGTATGTGTCAGTTTTTTCTCCTTTAAGTCTTTTAATTTGCCCTTCGCTTTCTAAATAAAGCAGATGCGCAATGGTTTCGCCGACGGCAAACCATTTCTGGGCAACGGGAAAAAGATTCCAGCTTTCGCAATCGATATCCCAGGTCATGCCTGCGGCAATATCGTAGGCGCTCATGGTTTTTCCCTCTAAAACCTGAAGCACTTCATTCGCTCTGGTTTCGTGGTGTTTTTTCAGCGCATCTATTCTGCCAGTCATATCCATAAAGAAATTGCGATGTCCGGGCAGTACCAGTTTAACCGGAAAGTTTCTGACCTTGTCCAGACTTTCTATATAGTTTTTAAGGGAATTGATCGCATACGACCAGGATTCGATGTGTGGCGTGATATCGTAAAGAAGATGGTCCCCAGAAAATAACAGTTGTTTCTCTTCTTCGTAAAGACAAAGATGGCCTTGAGTATGCCCCGGCGTTAAGACGCATTTGAGATCGTAACCGCCAATCTGAATCGTATCGCCGTCATCAAGAAGGGTAAATTCAGGAATTTTCTTCGGTCTGTATTTAAAGCCGGGGTGGCTTTCCGCCGCTTTGATGAGTTCTTCCAGTTCAAAACCGTTATGCAGAGCATAGTCCAACATGGCTGACCAGTCGATATTTTCATTGAATACCTGTGAATCGATTCTGCTGATGAAAACCCTGCTGGTGTCGGTAAACAATCTGGAAACCAGGCCCGTGTGGTCGGAATGCATATGGGTAAGCATAAAATCCGTTTTAGCCAAATCAATGTCCAGAGCGCCCAACCCTTTTTGCATGGCCTCATAGCAGACATCGCGGTTGAATCCTGTATCAATGATGAGGTTACGATCAGCCGATTTAATAATATAAGAATTTAAATCTTTGAGAGGACTGTTAGGCAAGGGTATAATAATACGGTAAAGGTTGGGCATTATTTCTTCAAACATCAGCAACTCCTTAATCATTCAAATGCATTAGGCAGAGAAGTTGATTAGCACGTTAAACTTTTATAAACAAGGTTTCTTAGTCAATGAAATTAAAATAATTGCTTGACATATTGCGTCGCAACATGTATTAAACGCTGTTACATTGGCTCGTTTATGGTGGATTCCCCATCTGGAAGAGGTTAACCAGAGGGGGTTTTTTATTCTGAGCAAATCTGGTAGTGAGGCTTTTTGAGGGCGAATGAAATGAATCGCGGAATATGAGCCGAACTTTACCAGGCAATTAGTGCCGCGGTGAAACGATTTCAACGAAGTATGTTTTGCCGCAAAGGGTTTTGGGATAATCCGCTCTGCAAGTGAAGTTAAAACGGTATCCCGCATGACATCAATCATTAGATAAAAATAGTTACAACAAGGAAAGATAATGAAGAGGGATGATCAGAAAATTCGGAATATCGGGATAAGCGCTCACATTGATTCCGGCAAAACAACACTAACCGAAAGGATTCTTTACTACACGAAAAGAATTCATGCCATTCATGATGTGAAGGGAAAAGATGGTGTCGGCGCCACCATGGACTCGATGGAGCTGGAAAAGGAGCGCGGTATTACCATTGCTTCAGCGGCGACGTATTGCGAATGGAAGGACCATGAAATCAACATTATTGATACGCCCGGCCATGTTGATTTTACCATCGAGGTTGAGCGTTCTCTTCGGATTCTGGATGGAGCCATTCTGGTTTTGTGCGCCGTGGGAGGTGTCCAGTCACAGTCCATTACCGTTGATCGTCAGATGAAAAGATATAAGGTTCCGTGTATCGCTTTTGTCAATAAATGTGATCGCAACGGCGCCAATCCCTTCCGGGTCATCGGGCAGTTAAGGTCAAAACTGGGGCATAATGCCGTGGCCATGCAAATACCGATCGGTCTGGAAAATAATGTTCAGGGTGTGGTCGATTTGGTCGGCATGAAGGCTCTATATTTTGATGGGGATAGCGGTGATGCCGTGCGGGTAGAGGAAATTCCGGACCATCTTCAGCAGGAAGCCAAAGCGAAAAGAGACGAGCTGATTGACGCAGCGTCGTTGTTTTCAGATGAGCTTACGGAAGCGATCCTGGAAGAACGTGAAATCAGTTCAGACCTGATTTACGCGGCTTTGCGCAAGGGAACATTGCAGAGGGAAATCACCCCAGTTTACATGGGCTCCGCTTACAAGAACAAAGGCGTTCAACCGCTGCTCGATGGCGTTAACTATCTTCTGCCCAATCCCTCGGAAATAGAAAATGAAGCGATTGATTTAAATAATAACGAACAACGGGTTGTGCTGAGTGTCGATCCGGAAAAGCCCATCGTCGCTCTCGTCTTTAAGCTGGAAGATGGTCAGTATGGTCAGCTGACGTATATTCGCGTTTATCAGGGAACAATGGAAAAAGGTTCAACGATTGTCAATGTTAGAACCGGCAAGAAGGTAAAGGTGGGACGCCTGGTCCGTATGCATGCCGATCAGATGGAAGATGTTGAATACCTGCGGTCCGGTTATATTGGCGCATTGTTTGGCGTGGAGTGTTCTTCGGGGGATACCTTCACCTCTCCGGATGTTCACCTGACGATGATTTCCATGTATGTACCCAAACCGGTTATCTCACTGGCGATTTTTCCCAAAGACAATAAATCACAGATCGCCATGGCAAAAGCTCTGAACCGATTTGCCAAGGAAGACCCGACGTTCAAGACATTTGTTGATAACGAAACCGGTGACACGATCATTGAGGGGATGGGAGAACTGCATCTGGATATTTATGTGGAAAGAATGCGGCGAGAATACGGGGCCGATGTTTCAACAGGGAATCCCCGCGTCGCTTACCGTGAAACCATTACGCAACACGCTGAGTTTAACTATACGCATAAGAAGCAAACCGGAGGTGCGGGACAGTTTGGACGCGTGGCCGGTTATCTGGAACCGATCAGCGATGCCGAATTTGTTTTTGAGAATAAAATATTCGGCGGGGCGATACCGACACAGTACATTTCCGCTTGCGAAAAAGGATTCAGACAGAGTATGGCCAAGGGACCGAAACTCGAATACCCGGTTACAGGCGTGAAAGTCGTAATCCATGACGGTGCCGCGCACTCGGTCGATTCATCGGACATGGCGTTTCAGGCTGCGGCAAGAGGCGCTTTTAAAGAAGCGTATTTGAAGGCGAAGCCAGTCATTCATGAGCCGATTATGAAAGTGGTTGTGGAAACGCCCTCGGAATTCCAGGGATCGGTGATGGGCCTTCTCAATCAGCGTCGAGGCATGATTATCGGTTCACAGGATGAAGAAGTTCTATGCGTGATTGAAGCCCAGGTTCCGCTGGCGGAGATGTTTGGGTTCTCGACGGTTCTTCGTTCAGCAACACAGGGGAAAGCTCAGTTTACCATGGAATTCGCGCTTTACCGGCAGGTGCCTCAGGCGATCGCGGAAAAAATTGCGCTGGAAGTTGCGCAGAATAAAAAATCAGCCGCTTAACAGAGGATGTTGGCAATCAATGTTAACCTGAGAAAAGAAAATAATGTTATTCATTTAACTTACGAGGATGTCATGATGATAAAAAAAGAAATAATTTACCGTAATCCGCTTCTCAATCTCGGTTACGATCATGAAGATATTTTACCCGTTGGAGGCTTCGGAGCCGTGTTGGCTCATGCTGGGGTGGGGAAGACGGCTTTCCTCGTCCAACTGGCTTTAAATATGATGTTGCGGGAACAATCCATTCTGCATGTGAGCCTTAATGACGCGGTCAGCAAGATTGATCTTTGGTATCAGGAAATATTCCATGATATTGCTGAAAAATTCGGCATTGCCGATGTGCATGACTGTTGGGATAAAATTCAATCTTATCGTTTTATCATGACCTTTAAAGTGATCAGTTTTAATGCTCCAAAACTGGAAGAGCGCCTGAGCGACTTGATGGAGCAAAATATATTTAAACCGCGTATGGTTATTATTGACGGGCTCCGGTTCGATGAGGCGGGTAGAGGACAATTGGTACAATTAAAAGAACTGGCAAGTAAGTATTCGATGTGTTTCTGGTTTACTGTTCATACGCATCGCCACGAACCGCCGCAGGACAACGGTTTGCCATATGCCTTTTTACATATTGCGGATTTGTTTAATGCTATTGTACAATTGGCAACAACAGGCGACGAAGTTTATATCAAAGCACTGAAAGGCGGATCGGCTGCACCGAAAGATTTGCTTCTTGATCCCGCGACAATGCTGATTAAAGACATTACACCTCAAAAAGGCCGCTGATTTGAGGGCTTCATCAATAACACGAACTCTACCAATCTGAAAACTCTACGGGATTGCTTGAGGCTTGTCGTATTATTTTTGTTCGGGACAGACTCTTCGGTAAAGAATGCCTCCATGAGACTTGGGAACGACCGGTTGCCATTCGCCTTGACGTCTGTCCTCCGACAGTAAAATTTTACCGCTTGAATCGTATCGTGTGACAAAGATCATTCTCAATCGTTGCTTTCCGCAGTCTACTTCATTGAGCATCTTATCCTCTGAAAGCTTATCATATCCGTCCACATATTTGCCCTGATCTCTCGCTTCCTGGATGGCTTTTTCTTTTCCCTTATCGGAGAGAACTCTTTTTGCCCAAGTTTGCACGAAATAGCTGTCACCGTCTTTTATGACATTCAGGTTTCTGTTATAAAACCACGTACTGCCATCCTTATCTTTTCCATATGGAATCCAATCGGTGAAGCCTTGAACAGGAGTATCTTCCGATGGCTTTTCACAGCCGGTCATTAAAAACACAAAACAAAACAGAATCAACAATAAAATGAATGTATATCTTTTTTCCATGCCCATGTCGTTTAATCCATTGAATTTTTTAATATGTCCCTTTTTTTCTGATCATGAATAAGTCGCGACGTCGGCTTGTTCCGACGGCTTTTGTTAGAACAGACTTCACAGTTATTTTCCCAAACAGTCAGATTTTCCTTTACCGCGCCCATCGGTGTTTTCACCGGTTAAAGTGTTATTTTCAAAGGTCAGGGCGTAGATAAAGTCATTATCGCCACAATTGTAATACCATACCTCTACTTTCTCGCTGCATTTTTTCTTTTTCGTTTTAGTGCTGCTTGAACGGGTCCAGTCTTCTTTGCAACTTTTTTCTTTAGATGTCGGTTGTCCGCATGTGGCCAGAACGGTTGCCTTGGAATCTCCTGCACTGACCAGTTTGATACCACAGCGAAAAGCTAAACCTTCCCCGGCAGTCAGGCATAAGACTAGAATCGATATAAGAATAATGACCTTGCGGGATTTCATGTTCAGTCTCCTTTTTGTAAAATTAGATACTCGTATTTATAAAGATCATGAATAAAGTGTCTGATAATTTCCTGCTCATCATTTAAAGGAGTCAGGAGTCGTAAGGCCGCTTTTACCTTATCGTTAAAATCTAAAGGTAGAAAATCTGCAAAGGGGCCTCGCTTGACGCTGTAATTTAGCATTTCAGCTATTTTTTGCAAGTATGAAAATTTGATGGTGTATTCTTTATGCCCTTTGAGCCGGATCATTTCAGGAAAACCGGTGGATGAAAATTGCAGATAGGGTTTCATGCCTTCAGGGACAACTGCTTCACAGCTATGTTCGCTTACGTAGATATATTTAGCCCCGGAAAGACATAGTTTTTCAACTGTTTCTATTGCACCGATGTTGATATGTTCATCTTTATCCTTACCCAAAGAAAAACCATATTTTTTATTTAGTGTGTCCAGTTTTTTCATTATGTATGCAAGGGCCTGACCGGTGTTATTTTTTTTCACCCCGCCGGCGACTAAAGTCTGGAGGTCACCAAGATTTTCATTCATAATAACGAGATCAAATCCTGACAGCTCCTCCCGCGGGACATCTAGAATGTCAGCAAGTTTAAAGGTAACGTTAAATGATTTTAAAGTCTCTTTCTGCTTATTGAGAAGGAAAGGGGAGATGTCAATCATCGTTGCTTGCAGTTTTTGATTTGAAGATAAAAAATCGCGCATCAGGTAACCCATACCGCCGCCGATTTCAAGCGCGGAGCGGATGTCATCAAAGGACATTAATGATCTTAGAAAATGATAAAGGTGTTCGCCGAAGGATAGAGGTGGTTTGAGAATGTTACGGCACGGGCTGTCAATGGGTTCCAGGGCGTTGCAGACGGTCAGTTCCCATCCCAGAGAGTTCAACTCGCATTGATGATACTTTTCCGTCGAATTAATAAAATATTCCATAATCAGTTGGTGAAAATAATTTTATTTTTTATCCTATTTTTAAAATTATCCATAAACAATAAAAGCCCTTTCAGTTTTTTCAACTGAAAGGGCTTCACCTTCGACGTTAAAAAAATACTCAAGCTTTGCCTTTCGTTCCTTTGAACACTAATGCGATAAGCAGACCGGCAGCAAGGAGTCCCGCCGCGATAAAGAGCGCTTGTCCTTTATACTTGGCGAAAACAAGAGGCCCGGCAATACCGGCACAAGCCCATGCTGTGAGCATGAAGCCGTAAACCTTGCCGATGTAACCCGGTCCAAAATTGTCAGCTGCAAATGCCGGCATCGTGGCAAATCCTCCGCCGTAGCAGGCCAGCAGATAACAGCCAATCACGACAAACAGCCAGAAATTACTCACAATGCCCATTCCGACAAGAACATAGAGAACAGCTTGAGTTAAGAACATTGTGGCAAAAACAGCCTTGCGTCCGATGTTATCAGAAATTTTTGCCCAGAACAGACGGCCTAAGCCGTTAAAAATGGCTGTGATAGCTACAGCGAGACCGCCCGCCCATGCAAGCTTCTTGACAATGGCATCGCCGGTGAGAGAAGGATCAACCAGAGGCTTGTACAAATCCTGCGCGATGGGAGACAATTGAGAAATAAGACCCAGGCCAGCTGATATGTTGAGAAATAACATCGACCAGAGCATCCACCACTGAGGAGTTTTGACAGCTTCACCAAAGGTGAAAGAATTAGATGCGGAAACGGATGACGTTGCAGGTTTAAAACCGGCTGGAAGCCATCCCTGCGGAGGATTTTTAAACAACTGAGCGGCACCTGTTACGAGAACAAGAAAAATAATCCCCCAAATGTAGAAGGTATTGGCCACACCGGACGATGTTATTGCGCCGGTAGCATCCACTGTCTTAAAGCCCGCAATCATCGGAGGCGCAATCTGTCCCATGAAAAAGGCGCCAAAGCCAAATCCCATAACGGCTAGACCCGTCACCAGACCACGTTTATCGGGAAACCAGCGGATTAATGTTGCTATTGGCGTGACATAGCCAAAACCGTTACCCAACGCTGCAATTACACCAAAACCAATATAAAGAAGATATATGTTTCCAATTTGGTCGGCGTAACCGGCTATTAAGGTTCCGATGCCAAACAGGATACCACCAATCGTGGCCACAAAACGGGGGCCCTTTTTATCGACCAGCGTTCCACCAAAAGCAGCTGAACATCCCAAGACTCCCATCAGAATCATGAATGTTAATTGTGTTTCTGTTTCTCCCCAGCCGTGCGCACCAATCAGTGGTTTTTTGAAGACGGACCATGCGTAAACCGTACCGAGACATAACTGCATGATAACAGCCGCACCGGCAATTAACCATCTTTTGCTTTCTAAATTTTCATTTGCCATAAATCTTTCCTCTCTCATTTTAAATTTTATAACAGCTTTTTAGACTATTTTAGATGTTCTTTCGATACGCTACACTGTTTTCCAATGCGATTCAGGTTCTAATAGTTTTGTGAGCATCGGGTACATTTCGAGTGCCGCTTATAGCTTCAAAATGACAATTTGTCAAACATAAAGTGGTGTAATTATTTCGTATGTGATTTGAAGTCTAAGTCTTCAATAAGTCTGAGAATTTCTGATATTGGCCTATAAATATCTTCTTTAATCTCCCCGTGTTAGCGGAGCATTCTAGTGTAGTGCGTCAGAATTATCTTGACATAAGGGATTAAAGATATTAAATGTTTATGCATGAGAACAGCACAAGCCATTATACTGGAAAACAAAGAGTGCACGACATTGGAAACCTGG